>JAEEGH010030987.1_pt1 | contig 10363 bp, 12 predicted proteins | sample 9134181 | NCBI WGS metagenome assembly JAEEGH01 (sample SAMN16246544, study PRJNA631951) | gut metagenome | biome: gut microbiome; feature: rumen; material: DP-attached | host: Bos | place: Iran: Karaj | collected 2018-10 | reverse complement strand
CGGGCCGCCCGACGCAGTGATGATGAGCTTGTCGATGGGATTGTCAAGATACGTCGGCCGCTTTTCGCCGTTCTCGTCCTCGCTTTTGGCCGATGCCAACCACGGAAAACAGCCCTTGGCAACCGACTCGCCCTGCAGGCACTGGAAAATTGCGCTGTGCTCGCTATCGACCGGCAGAATCGGCACCTGATATTCGGCACAAAGACCCTCGATGAGCTGTCCAGCCACGACGAGCGTCTCCTTGTTGGCCAATGCCAATGCCTTCTGCGCCTTGATGGCCTCGACCGTCGGCCGCAGACCCGCGAAACCGACCATTGCCGTCACGACGACGTCGATCGGGCCTGCCGTAACCACCTGACAGAGCGAATCGGCACCAGTCCACACCTTGATGGGCATGTCGGCAAGCGCATCCTTCACCTTTTCGTAGCACGACTCATCGGCAATGACCACGACTTCGGGCTTGAACTTGCGGGCCTGTTCGATGAGCAGGTCGGCGCTGCAGTTGGCCGTAATGGCATATACTTCAAACAAATCGGGATGCTCTTCGACCACTTCAAGCGTCTGACGGCCGATGCTTCCCGTGCTTCCTAAGATTGCAATTGTTCTTCTCATTCTAAAATCATTATTGAAGCCGGATCGACCGACTTACCCTTGTGCCACACCTCCAGGCCCATCCAGCAGTCCGAAGGCGCATTTGTACTTCCAGCATGGCCAATGACCTTGCCGGCCTTGACCGATTGGCCAGCCTCGACCATCGTGCTGCGCAGGTGCGAATAGATTGTGATGTAGTCCTGACTGTGCTGTATGGCCAATTGATATCCCTCGCCCATCAGGAACGTTGAGGAAATCACCGTGCCGTCCGATGGGGCCAGCACCGGCACCAGTCCAGCCAGTTCGACACGCGTCGCGCCCGGCTTCACATCGTCACCATAGTCGCGCGGGACGACCTTACCCTTGACCGGCGCGATGAATACCACCGTCACACGTCCGTTCCGCTCGTTTTCCAGCGCATTCAGGCCGAAGCGCTCCTGTTGGTCATAATTGTCGACAAAGAGCATCTCCCGCTCTGAGGCCGAAAGAAGCGTATCCTGAATCCGCTCGACCGTCGAGTCGTAGGGCAGAATCTCATTGGCCTTAACCTTATCCCTCAAGATATTGGTCATGTTCTCCAGATAGGCCACGCGCAGGTTGCACTCCTGCTCCAGGCTGTCGATGCGCATCAGGCAGTCCATCACCACAGCGCGCTTGCGTACATCCAGATAGCCGGGCAGCAAGACATGCAGCGGAGTAGCCAAAACGAGGAAAATGATGGCAAAGGCAATCAACATGCCGTAGGTGACATACAGCGTGCGTTTTTTCCAGATAAAGTCGATGAATGCTTGGAGTTTCGGCGACATAAATCAACAAAATTTGATGCAAAAATAGTGTTTTTTTCCGACATATCGGCCAATTTAAGTTTTTTTTAGACGGCCAATGTGCTTTTTTCCTTTTTTGCTTGTCAATTATCGGCCGTTTGACTATCTTTGCGACAAATCCATCATCATGAATGTAGCAGTTCTACTGGCCGGAGGCAGCGGGAAACGCATGGGCTCGGCCCTTCCGAAACAGTTTATACAAGTGGCTGGACGCACCATTCTGGAACACTCTGTGCGCGCCTTCGACCAGCATCCCGACATCGACGAAATCGTCATCGTGAGCCATGCCGACTACCTCGACGAGGTGGCCCGCATCTCTGCGCCCTACGCCAAGGTGCGCCACATCGTGCCAGGTGGCAAGGAGCGCTACGACAGCAGCTTGGCCGCAATCCGGCTCTATGCCGAAAGCCCACAGCGCGCCGACATCCGCCTTCTGATTCACGATTGTGTCCGATGCCTCGTCTCGCCCCGCATCATCGCCGACTGTACCTCAGCCCTCACCCGTTACGAGGCCGTCGATGTCGCCATCCCGTGCACCGACACCATCTGCGAAGTGGACGAAAACGGCCACATCGTGCGCATTCCGCCTCGCGCCACACTGCGCAATGTCCAGACGCCACAGGCCTTCCACCTCACCACCATCGAAAAGGCATACCAATTGGGCCTGGGTGACCCGGATTTCATCACGACCGATGACTGCGGCGTGGTTCATCGCTACCTGCCCGACGTTCCCATCTACGTTGTCGCCGGCGAATCGACCAACATCAAAATCACCTATCCTGAAGACCTCATATTGGCCGAAAAGATTCTACAGCCGTAAAAAAACGGAAAGATTTTTGGCGATTTCGGCGAAATGTCGTAACTTTGCGAGCGAAAATCTGACCATCGACCGAATACATAATCAAAAATATCAAATCCTATGAAAAAATTCTTTCTTTTGGGTGCCATCGCCATCGCAGGAATGACCACTCAAAGCGCTCAAGCCCAGAGCATTCTCTCGAATCTTCTTTCAGGTGTTGCACGCAGCGCATCGGCCACAGCCACACAGCAGAACACAACGACGCCCCAGACGCCATCCTCGACAGCCAAGGACATCCTGGGTGGTGCATTGAATGGTGTTGTGGCCAATAACGGCACCGACAACGAACTGCTCAGCTACCTGATTTCATCAGTTACAGGCGACCTCACGACCACAGCCACAACCGTCGTCGGCACTTGGTCATACACCAACCCGAGCGTACAGTTCGAGACCGAAAACTATCTTTCGCAGGCCGGCGGCGCCGCCATTGCCGAAAAAGTCCAGTCCAAACTTGCCTCTCTCTACAAACTGGTGGGCATCAAGCAAGGCACACTCATTTTCACCTTTGAGGCCAATGGCACTATGACCTACGCCGTGGGCAGAATCAGCCGCGAGGCAACCTACACCTTCGACAGCGCCAACAAGACCATCACCATCACTACCGCTGCGGGCGCCAATATCCGCTGTTTCGTCACCGTTTCCGGCAACAACATGCTGCTTACCTTCGACGGCGCCAAGTTCCTCACCTTCATGAAAACCCTGGGCAGCAAGTTCAGCGCACTCAGCACCGTTGCGACATTGGCCAACAGCTATGATGGCATGAAGGTCGGTTTCGCCTTTGAAAAGAAATAAGTCTCATAAATTCATTAAGAGTTTTCGCCGGGAGCATCCATTTTGCCTTCGGCGTTTTTTGTGTTCATGGCCAATGCACCGGCTCTCACCGACAGAGCGCAAAAAATCTCGTTGTCACAGCCGCATGTAGCAGCCACAACAACGAGATTATTTTTTCGGGGGAAGGAAGAGTTTAATTACCCTTGATGTTCTTGAATGCTGACCAATGTTTGGCGCCACGATAGACGCCGAGCTTGGCTTTGGGGACAAACACTGTCGCCTCACACTTGACAAACGAATTCTCCTGCAGAGCAGGCGGATTCTCGGACGCGACCGTGACATATTTCAACTTGGGACAATCGCGGAAAGCCATGCGTCCAATGGTACGCATCGATGCCGGCACAACGAGCGACTGAAGATTGGCACAATCACGGAACGCACAGTCTCCGATTCCGATCACGCCCTCTGGAATTTCGGCCAATGTCAAGTTCGAACAGCCCGCAAACGTCCAGCGGTTGATGACCAACAGATTTTTCGGGAAAGTCATGAACACCAACGACGAACAGCCGTGGAAGGCATCATCGCCAATCTCCGTCATCACCTCGGGGAAATGAACCGTCTTCAGCTGCGCACATTCCTGGAAAGCCGAAGCACCGATAATACGCAGGTTCTCTGGCAACGAAATGCTGGTCAGCTTCTTGCAACCCATAAACGCCTCCTTACCGATTTCCTGCACACTTGACGGCAGGGCCACCGACTCCAGCGACGTACAACAGAAGAACGCACGGAAGCAGACCTCGCGCACACCATCGGGCAAAACCACACGCGTCAGATGGACGCACTCGCCGAAGGCTTTCTGGCCAATCCACTGCACCGTCGTCGGGATATAGACCGCTATCAGCTCCGGGCTGCCATAAAAAGCCCTGTCGCCGATGCTGGAAACCGTGTAGATCTGTCCGCGATAGTCCACACTCTCCGGAATCGAAATCTCACCGGCATAGCTGCCTTCTCCCTCCGGGCAAGGAACGACCTCACAAGTAGCATCGGATGTAATTTTCAGATACAACTGCGTACCGTTGTCCAACTTCGTGACCAGATTCGCAAGACTGTTTGGAAACTTCACGGCCGATGTTTTTCCATCTCCACCACACGAGGTAAATGTAACCATGGGCAAACATACCGCAAGGGAAGCATACAAACAAAAAGTCCAAAATGTTTTCATATTTTTCAGAGTTTAGATTACTTTTTGAGCCACAAATTTAACGTTTTTTTTCACATTGGCCAAATTTTTCATGACCTTTTTCCAAAATCGACAATATTTTTGGTCCTTGATTGGCCAATGTTATACAATAAGGTCCCGAAAGCCACGTCTAACGTCTTGTAACGGCGAAAACGGGGCATTGGCCACAAACAAAAAAATGTCGTCAAGCATACACTTGACGACACTCGAATCGACATCTTGCGATGTCGGGGTGACCCGACTCGAACGGGCGGCCTCTACGTCCCGAACGTAGCGCGCTACCAACTGCGCCACACCCCGTGGAACTTTGGAGAGGATTTACATTGGCCAATGACCATGCCTCTCCAAAACCTTATTTTTAATCCTGATTCAGGTTGATGCGCTTGAAGGCGGTTGCGGTCAAGCCCTTCTGAACAGAATCCATGTACTGCTGGACATTCAACTTCGAATCGTTGATGAACTCCTGCTCAACAAGGCAGTTCTCCTTGAAGAACTTGTTCAGACGACCCTTGGCGATGTTCTGGATCATAGCCTCTGGGAGGTTGGCAGCCTTCTGCTCGGCAGTTTCCTTCATGATCTTGCGACCCTGCTCAGCCTGCTCGGCTGTAATCCAACCCTTCGACATGTTGCTCTCGATGTGCTCCTCGCTGTCGAAGTGATTTGGATTCAAGCCAGCCTTCTTCAGTGCAGCCTCAACAGCCTTCTGAATTTGCTCTTCCTTGGTCTTGACGACGGCGATGTTGAACTCCTCGTCCTTCTTCTCCTGAGAAATCTCATCGGCATTGACTGCGACAGGGTTCATAGCGACGACCTGACAAGCAACGGCCTTGAGAGCCTCCTCGGGAGCAGCCTGATTGAAGGCTACGATAGCTGAAAGCATGTGATTGAAGTGGTTGTAGGCAACAACGCCGGCGCCCTTAACGAAGTCGTAGGCGACCTCCATCTTCTCGCCACAAGCACCACTGCGCTCGGTGATGACATCGGCAACAGTGCTACCCTCCAAAGGCAGGGCGAGCAGAGCAGCCTGGTCAGCTGGCTTATTGGCCATAACCAAATCCATGATAGCCTTAGCCAAATCCTGGAAGCGGTCGTTGTTGGCAACAGACTCGGTTTCACACTTGAGAGCCATGATTGCGGCATAATCGCCATCCGTACGAGCGATAACCACGCCCTGAGCGGCCTCACGTGCCTCGCGCTTTGCAGCAATCTTGGTAAACTTCTCGCGAATCCACTTTACAGCGGCATCGAAATCGCCATTGGCCTCCTCAAGGGCCTTTTTGCAATCACCCATGCCAGCCTGGGTCATCTCGCGAAGTTTCTTGATATCAGCAATTGAAACTGCCATAATCTTTCAGAATTTTAGTGTTAGAAATTATGCTTCCTCAGCTGGTGCGGCAGCCTCCTCTGCAACGACCTCTGCCTCGGCAGCAGCGGCCTTCTTGCTCTTGCGTGGAGCCTTACCAGATGCCTCGGCAGCATCGCTATCGGCCTTCTCTACCTTACGCTCCTCCAGACCTTCGGCGATGGCATCACATACAGCGCCTACGACAGCGTCGATAGACTTTGTAGCGTCATCATTGGCCGGAATAACGAAGTCAATGTTGCGTGGGTTAGAGTTGGTATCGACCATACCGAATACCGGAATACCCAAACGGATAGCCTCGGCAACGGCGATATGCTCCTTCATTACGTCAACAACGAAGAGGGCAGATGGGAGACGGTTCAAATCGGCAATAGAGCCGAGGTTCTTCTCCAACTTCTCACGCTGACGGCTAATCTGCAGACGCTCGCGCTTAGAAAGGTTGTTGTAAGTACCGTCATTGGTGAGCTTGTCGATGGTAGCCATCTTCTTCACAGCCTTGCGGATAGTGGTGAAGTTGGTGAGCATACCGCCTGGCCAACGCTCGATAACATATGGCATACCAACGGCCTTTGCCTTCTCGGCAACGACTTCCTTGGCCTGCTTTTTAGTAGCGACGAAAAGCACCTTGCGACCGCTCTTGGCAATAGCCTTAAGCTGTTCAGCTGCCTCGTCGATTTTAGCAACTGTCTTATTTAAGTCGATAATATGGATGCCGTTGCGCTCCATGAAAATATATGGAGCCATTGCTGGATTCCACTTGCTCTTGAGGTGTCCGAAGTGAACGCCGGCCTCCAAAAGTTGATCAAAGCTTGTACGTGACATAATTGTCGAATTTGTTTTTTGTTTACATTCTTTTTATGCAACCTTCCGGTAGTTTTTGAGTCCGAAAGATTTAGATACTAAACGCGGAAATACATCAGCACGCGTCGCGCGTGGAATAAACAATGTATTAACGCTTGCTGAACTGGAAGCGACGACGTGCCTTCGGACGACCCGGCTTCTTACGTTCAACGATACGGGCATCGCGGGTGAGGAAGCCAGCCTTGCGGAGAGCAGACTTGCTTTCTGCATCAATCTTAACGAGTGCGCGAGCGATGGCGAGACGAAGAGCCTCGGCCTGACCCTTATAACCACCACCCTTGAGGTTGACCTTCACATCATACTGCTCAGCAACACCAATCTCATTGAGAGGCTGCTTAACAATGAACTGAAGGATAGACGATGGGAAGTAGCTCTGAAGATCCTTCTTGTTGATGGTGATGTTACCAGCACCAGCAGCAACATAAACGCGGGCAACAGCTGCCTTACGACGGCCAATTGCATTGATTACTTCTGCCATACCTGTCTAATTACTTAAGAGTGTTAATGTCAATTACCTTGGGCTGCTGTGCTACCTCCTTATACTCAGAACCCTCATAAATACGGACGTTCTTAAGGAGCTGTGCGCCCAACTTGTTCTTTGGAAGCATACCCTTCAACACAATACGGAAGAGAGCAGCATATCCGTTCTTGGCTGTTACGCTGGCAGCGGTGTGTACGCGCTGGCCGCTCGGATAGCCAGTAAATGTAAGCCACTCACGATCGGTCCACTTGTTGCCGGTCATAGTGATCTTATCTGCATTGATGATGATGACGTTGTCACCACAATCAACATTAGGGGTGAAGCTTGGCTTGTACTTTCCGCGCAGAATCTTGGCGACCTTGCTGCAGAAACGACCCATAACCTGGTCAGTAGCATCTACCACAACCCACTCTTTCTGCGCAGTTGCTTTGTTCACAGAAATGGTCTTGTAAGATAAAGTATCCACTGTTGATTTTGGATTAAATTGTTAATATTTCTGTTCAGACAGTGCCTCGATTTACGGACAAGCTCACCGAGGTTGCCACCGGCTTCACGAGGGTTGTTTTGACCTGTTTTCTCGCAAATCGGCTTGCAAAGATACGCTTTTCACTTCACATACAAACTCTAACCTGCCTTTTTGTTCAATTTCACCGCTCATTTTCCTTCGATTTCGGCAAAAATGACATCTTGACAGTTCAATTTTGCGTCATGCATTTGGATTTAGAGGGCAAAAACGCTATCTTTGCGCCGCAAAATTCTTCATACTATGATTTGGCACTTATTGGGCCTCTTGACGGCCTGCATCTGGGGCTCGACCTTTGCAGCGAGCAGCATCCTCATCTCGGCGGGATTGACACCGGCCGAGATCATGCTGCTGCGGTTTCTGTTGGCCTACCTGCTGATGCTCCCATTCAGTCACAAACGGATGTGGCCGCGCAGCTGGCGCGACGAACTGCTTTTCCTCCTGCTGGGCGTTACGGGCGGCAGCCTCTATTTCCTGAGTGAAAACTACGCCATCAAGCTGACGAACTACACATCGACCGTCGCACTCATCGTCTGCACCTGCCCCATCTGGACGGCACTGATCTACCGCGCCATCTGGCACGAGCGGAAACTTTCCGGCCAATTCCTTACGGGATCGGCATTGGCCATCATCGGGGTAACGATGGTCGTATTGAACGGCGTCTTCGTGCTCGACGACAACCCGTGGGTCATCCTGCTAAGTTTCAGTGCGGCCCTGCTATGGGCCTTCTATTCTATTATTTTAAATGTATTGGAGCGACGTTATTCCAGCGATGTCATCACAAGGAAAGTCTTCTTCTGGGGCATCGTGACGATGTTGCCGGTATGCATGGCCAATGCCTTTTCCGGCCAATCGCAGCTGCTCGGGGCATCGGCCATCAACTGGACACTGCTGTTCTCAACACAGGTCAGCACGTCGTTGCTGTTCCTTGCGCTGGTGGCCTCATTGGGCTGTTTCCTGGTGTGGAACATCGTCTGCCGACGGCTCACGGTGGTCACGGCAAGCAACTATCTCTACTTCAACCCCGTCACATCGCTCTGGGTGGGCGCGCTCCTGCTGAGCGAAATGGTGACGTGGCCGGCCGTCATCGGATGCGGCGTGACGATTGCCGGCGTCTATCTGTGCAACAAAAAGACGAAAGTTTCTCGCGGCTAAGGCGCATTGGCCATAAAACAAAAGATAAAATCACACATGGAAATTTCCACCATCCTCCTGTTGATGACATTGAGCGTCGGTGCGGCCTTCGTGCAACGCGTTTCGGGCTTCGGCTTCGGCATCTTCATCATGACGGCTCTGCCCTACCTGATGCCCAGCTACGGCGAAGCGGTCACATTGAGCGGCGCATTGGCCATCGTCACCTCCATTGTCATCGTCCACAAGATGCACCAGTTCATCGTCTGGCCGAAACTGCTACCCATCCTCATTACGTTTCTGATTGTCTCGTGGTTCGCCATCCAGTTTCTGGCACATGCAGGAGACGGATTCCTGAAACACATCCTGGGCGCAATGCTCATATTGGCCAGCATCTGGTTTCTGTTTTTCAGCGAAAGAATCCACATCCGGCCTACGATGCCGATGCAGATTTCAATGGGAACACTGTCGGGCGCAATGGGTGGCCTGTTCGGAATGCAGGGGCCGCCGGCCGTACTCTATTTCCTTGCCTCGACCGACCACAAGGAGGAGTATATGGCATTGGCCCAATGCTTTTTCCTAGTAGGCAATGGCATGATGTCGCTCTTCCGCGCCTACCATGGGTTTCTCACGCCGACGGTCGGCATGGCGTGGTGCTGCTGTCTGCCCGCGGTCTTTTTGGGCACATGGCTGGGCGGTCTGGTCTTCAGCCGCATTCCTATCAAGACACTACGCAAAATCATCTACATCTATATGGGCGTGAGCGGTGCGATTGCACTGATGCAATGACGGCCAACGTTCCCCGAAGGCGCTATGAAGGTTCTATGAAGCGACGATGAGCGGATCTTGGCCGATGGAGACTGGCAAGGCGAACGAAAAAAAATCCGGCGACAATTCGCCGGATTTTTTTTGTTTCTCGGACCAGAGCGGAGCCATTGGCCATAAAGACAAAAAAATGAAACCGCGACCCAAGGATGAGTGCGGTTTCACTTGCTATAATATTCAAAAGCGGTTTTTACTTTTCTGCGAGGGTGCTGTAACCATACAGAATGGTGTTCAAACCAGTCTTGTTGAACTCGTTGTTGAGGAGGGTGAGGTAAGCACGATACTGAGCCTCATCGACCATTTCACGAACTGAAGCGAGATTCTCGGCGACGATGACAGCCAGCTTAGCCTGACGCTCTTCGGCCGGAATGTTCTCCAGACGGGCAATGCGGCGGGTCAGCTCGTTGTTGGTCAACTGAAGATCCTCAATCTGGTCAACATCCAGATGCATTGCCTTGTTCATGTCGCGAAGGCGGATACGCATCTTGTAGGTCACGGAGTCGGCATTGGCCTGAACTTCCTCTACTACGGCAGCGTTCTCAATATTCTCAACAGCCTTGCTGTTCTTTGCGCCTTCGGCCTTAACGGTTGCAATCGTCATTACCATGACTGACATTGCAAAAACAATCATAACTTTTTTCATAACACAATACCTTTTAAAAGTTTTGATACCTTAAATAAACTTAAAAAACCATTTTATAATCTCTTGACATTCGCGTCCGTCTCGTTTCCTATCTTAAACTTTCCATTTCAACTTTCTACCTTAATAACACAGTGCCTTATCAGGGGCCTCTTCTTGTGAGGTTGTTTCCTGTTTGACGCTGCAAAGGTACGACGTTTTTTTGTTGTGCGCAATAGTTTGCGCTCGAACTCCGCATCGGCACCCCTCTTTTT
>JAEEGH010030985.1_pt1 | contig 10364 bp, 9 predicted proteins | sample 9134181 | NCBI WGS metagenome assembly JAEEGH01 (sample SAMN16246544, study PRJNA631951) | gut metagenome | biome: gut microbiome; feature: rumen; material: DP-attached | host: Bos | place: Iran: Karaj | collected 2018-10 | reverse complement strand
TCCGCATCCAAATCTACACGATCTACACGTTCTACACGGCCACCAAAGAAGGTTTTGCAACTGCCTCAAAAGGTAGCGCTACCATTCGCCTAACGGTCAGGTGACCGTTTCCGACGGGCTGGGGAAACAGCCGTGCCATTATTTGGTCAACGCAGGGGCTTGCGCTGACGCGCGCGACAGAGCAAGGGATGGAGGGGAAGCTACGGGCGCGGCACCGCCCTTCTGCGACTCAATCTCATTTTTCAGCCACCGGGAAAACGCGTTATGGTATAATAATGGCCATGGCAAAGGCCTCGATAATAATCCCCGTCTACAATGGCGAATCATACCTCAGGCAGTGTCTGGACTCCATCACGAGCCAGACGATGAAGGACTTCGAGGTCGTATGCGTAAACGACGGCTCAACGGATGCAAGCGGTGCGATTCTGTCGGAGTACGCGTCGAAAGATGCGCGGATAAGGGTCCATTCGCAGCAGAATGCCGGACTGGGCGCCGCGCGAAACCGCGGTCTTGAGATTGCAAAGGGCGAATATGTGCTCTTTGTGGACGCCGACGACGAGCTTTGCGAGGCCGACGCGCTTGAGCGGCTCGTGGACCTTGCCGAGCGCGAAGGGCTGGACGCCCTTTTCTTCGACGCCGCCACGCGCTTCGACGAAGGGATGTCCGCCTCGCCGTCGCTTGTTCGCGCCGAGGAGTACATACGGCGCCACGACTATTCCGCCGCGCGAACGGGACGGGAGCTTTTCGCACAGTTTCTGCGCCACGGCGAGTTCACGCCGGTCGTGTGGCTGGCCGCTCTGCGCCGCGGGTTTCTTGAGAGGAGCTCCATCCGCTTTCGCGAGGACAACGTGTTCTACGAGGACAACATCTTCACGACCCATGTGCTTCTGGCGGCCGAACGGGCTAGGCACGTGCCGTGGCAGCTCTACTGCCGCAGGGTGCATGCCGGAAGCATTGTCACGTCAGCGCCGACGCCGCGGCATCTGCGGGGTTATCTCGCGTGTTTCACCGACGTCTGCAAGACGCTTTCTGGCGGAACGTTCGACCGTCGCACGCGCGCCGCGCTCGTCGACCGCAGGACCGTCTACAGGATGCACCTGCGGAAGATGGCCTGGACCCATCCGGACATGGCGGCGACGGCAGAGAGGGAGATGCGTCCTGAAGAGCTTTCGGCCTTCAGGACGGCGCTGGAATACCCCTTCTCCGAAAAAGTCGCGAATGCGATCCGCTGCCTGAAAGAGCACGGGGCGCTCTTTACTGTCAGACGGATTCTCCTGGGCAGGCAGAAAGCGTAGGACGGGCGGGACGAACCGCCCGGGCTTCAGGTTGTCGTCGCCCAGACTATGTGGTCGCGGTCGAGAGTGAACACGCCGTTGGACTGCAGCGCGGCGATTTCGGTCTCGATGTCCTCGACCCTGAACTGAGCCGCGAGAGTGTTCTGAAGCTTTCTGATGGAACCGGGCGCCATCTTGACGAGCCGCTCAATCTGATCGTTGGTCAGCGTCGACACGGGCTTGCGCGGCTTGCGCGTCGTCTTCGCGCGCTTCGGCTTGTCTTCGGCGGCGGGCTCGGCGGGCGCAGGGGACTCGGCGGCATCGCCGCCGGCAGGGGCTTCCTCGGACTTGGCAGACGATTCCGAGGTTTCGGCCTTTGCCGACTTCCTGGTCCTTGAGCGCGCGGCCTTCTTCACGGGCTTAGCCGGAGGTTCCGCGGCCGGGGCGGGATTCTGGGGTTCGACCGGATCGTCGGCAGGAGACGTATCGGCGGGCGAAACATCTTCAGGCGTCACAGTCAGGCCTTTCGGAGCAGGAACAGGAACGACAGCGGGCGCGGGGGCGCCGCCGAGCATCTCAAGGACTGCCTCGGGCGATTCCTTCACATCGTAGTCGAGGCCGTCCCCAATCGGGACGACTATCGACCCTCCGCCGCGACGCGGCTCCACGGTCACAACAAAGCTCGCGTTGATCCAGATCGGCGTGCTGTCAAGTCTAGTTAGTCTAATGAACATGGCGCATATTATACCATATCCGTCCCGTTCGCGAACGCCAGAGTCGTCCGCGCCGCCCGAATGCCCGATCCGCTACGGCCAAATCATCCCGGTGACCAGTAAGATCGCCGCATATGCGACAATTCAGCCCCTGCATCTGGTGCGCACCGCGTCTTCTTCCGACTTGGCTAGGCCGTGCGCCTTTCGGCCTGATGGATCATCGACGACTCGCGGTTGTGAGGCTGGCTACGGTAGAGAGTCCAGCCGTTGTTCAGCCAGAAGGCTATTCCGCACACCCACATCGCAGGGACGATGAGCTGGTGGTTACCGGAGATTTCGGCGACCATGATTATCGCGGTCAACGGGGTTCGTATCGCAGATGCGAGAAAGCCCGCCATTCCGACCAGAGCAAACGCGGCGGGATGCACTCCCCACGACAATGGCAGCACACGCGCGAAGAAGACGCCGACTGCGCCGCCGAGGGTGCCACCGCACACGATTGCCGGCGCGAAGACTCCGCCTGAACCGCCCGAGCCGACAGTGAATGACGTCGCGACGACCTTGGCGAAGAAGATGGCGAGAAGCCAGAGCAGTCCGGCGGAATGAGACGAAAGCGTCTTCTGGATGACGGGATAGCTCGTACCGAGCGTCTCCGGCACAAGCAGGCCGACGGCGCCAGTCAGAAGTCCGCCCAAAACGACCTTTGCCTCGCCCGGCATGCGCAACGCCGAGAACCTGTTTGCGACGCCGCCGAAGACGCTGATGTAAAGCCTGGCACCAAAGGCCACGACGACCGCCAGCACGAAGTAAGGGAAAAGCCTCAGCCCGTTCTGGAAGGCGATGTCGCCCGGCATCGGGAAGAGCGCGCCCCATCCGAAGAAATAGGCGTATATAGTGTAGGAGATCGTCGAGGCGGCGAAGCACGGCAGGATGCAGTCGTACTCGATGTCGCTGGAAGAGTAAAGGACCTCGAAGCCGAATATGGCACCGGCGAGAGGCGCCTGGAAAAGAGCCGCGATGCCCGCGGATATGCCGGCTGTCATGAGGATTCTGCGCGCCCTTCGGGAGAGGCCGAACCAGGACGCGACTATGCTGCCGCAGGCTGCGCCTATCAGCGTGACGGGGCCCTCGTAGCCGGCGGAGCCTCCCGATGCGACGGTGAGGACCGACGCGACGGACTTGACGGGAAGAACGGCTGGCGGGACGTAGCCGTGGCGCCGATGAAAGGCCAGAATCGCGCTGTCGGTGCCGCGGATGTGCTCAAGGGAGTCGAAGCGGCGGATGAGCATGTAGCCCAGGAGCGCGCCGACGGCCGGCAGAAACGCCATGACCCACCTGTCGCCGCCGCCGACGCCCTCGAACAGCCATTTGTTGCCGAGGTCTATGAGATGGCGAAACGCGACAACGACTACACCCGCAAACGTACCCGCGATCGTCGCGAGTCCGAAATACTTTCCGGTGCGGAAAGAGAGACCGCTTCCGGCGAACAGAAGCTTAGAAATCGAAAACCATGCCACGGGCAACCTTCTTCGCGACCGCCTCGCCCTTGAGCGCCTTGAGGACGACAAGGGAGAAGATCATTGCGGATCCCGGGGCCTGGCCCGTGATTATGCGGTCGTGCTCGACGACAGGCTCGTTCACCCAGTTGCAGTTCAGCTCCATCTGGCACGTCGGATAGCACGTCGCATAGTGCATGGGCGAGATCAGGCCGGCCTCCTGCAGCACGGTCGGCCCCGCGCATATCGCGCAGAGAAGCCCGCCGCGCTCGCGCTGGCGGATGATCATCCGCACGAACGCGTCGCAGTTCTTGAGGTTCTCGGTGCCGACGCTGCCGCCGGGAATGACGATTGCATCGAAGTCCTCGCCTGCGACTTCGGAGAGAACGGCGTCGGCGCGAGCGCGCAGTCCGTGCGCGCCCGCGACGTCGGGCGTGTCGTGAATCGAGGCCGCGACTACGGTCACGCCGCCGCGACGAAGCACGTCGACGATGGTGACGGCCTCGATGTCCTCAAACCCGTTTGCCAGCGGAACCAGAACCTTGATCACGACACACCTCCCGTAGTCTTGCCGGCAGAAGGACCTCAGACGAGGTTCTTCGCCTCGTTGCACTTGATCTTGCGGCCCTGAACCTCAGTGTCGTTCAGCGCCTCGCAGGCTCTCTCGGCCTCCTGGCGATCGGGCATCTGGACGAAGCCGAAGCCCTTGGACTTGCCGGAGTAGCGGTTGACGACGAGTCTGACGGAGTTCACCTTGCCGAACTTCTCGAATTCGGCGCGGAGCTGGTCTTCGGTCATCTCGTAGCTCAGGTTGCCGACGTATATCTCGACCGAGCCGTCGGCCGGTGCGGGGTGCGGCTTGCGCTTCTCGAAGGGCTTCTCATCGCCCTTCTTCTGCAGGCGACGCTTGGAATCGTCCTGTTCGCCGCGCTTTGAGCAGGGGCGGCAGAGCATCTTGCAGGCGACGCACATTGCGACGGCGCCAAGCGCAAACGCCACGACCGCTATCACGACGGCCTGGCACGTGTTGGTCTTGAACAGCTCAAACGCATTCAGAATGCAGTTCATCTTGTTTTCTTCACTTTCCTTGTTTTCTCGTTTCGTTTTTGCCGAAGCCCGCGATTGGAACGGGCTCAGCTTTGTCTGTAGTCGCCGAGCGATTTCATGCGGCTCGGGTGGCGCAGCTTGCGCAGCGCCTTTGCCTCTATCTGGCGAATACGCTCACGGGTCACGTTGAACAGCCGGCCGACCTCTTCGAGGGTCCGGCTGTATCCGTCGGAAAGACCGAAGCGGAAGTCCACGACCTGCCGTTCACGGTCCGTAAGCGTGTTCAGGATGTCTCTCAGGCGCTCCTTGAGAAGGTGGCCTTCGGTCACCTCGAAAGGATTCTCGCTTGAGAGGTCCGGTATGAAGTCGCCGTAGTGAGCGTCGTCGTTGTCGCCGACTTTCGACTGCAGCGATATAGGTTGCTGGGCCATTCGCTTGACGGCCCGCACCTGGTCGATGGGCATGTCCATCTCCCGGGCAAGCTCCTTCTCGTCCGGCTCGCGGCCGAGCTTCTGGATCAGCCGCTTCTGGACGCGCATGAGCTTGTTGATCGTCTCGATCATGTGGACGGGTATGCGGATTGTCCGCGCCTGGTCGGCGATTGCGCGCGTCGCCGCCTGCCTGATCCACCACGTCGCGTATGTCGAGAACTTGTAGCCGCGCTTGTACTCGAACTTCTCGACCGCCTTCATCAGGCCGGTATTGCCCTCCTGTATCAGGTCGAGGAAGCTGAGACCGCGGTTCATGTACTTCTTGACGATCGAAATGACGAGTCTGAGATTCGCCTCGACCATCTTGGTGCGCGCCGCCTGCCCCGCCTTGAGCACGCGTCTCAAGTCGGCGAAAGTCGTCACGAACTCCTCGCCAGGCATGCCGAAGAGGGATTCGAGCCGAGCCATCTTGGCCTTCACGGCCTCCAGCTCGGTGTCCCTCTTCTTCGACGGGCGCTGGGTAAGCAGCTGGGCGTGCTTGGCGACCAGGGCGCGATAAGGCAGGTATATGCGCTCGTCGGCCTCGGCGCAGAGCGTCTCGAGGACCTTCTGCTTGAAGCTCAGGTCCTCGAAGCACTTCCGCAGCGCGGCGCGCGCGTTCTGAAGGCCCTTCTCGGCGCCGCGCACCGCCGCCGGAGACGGATTCTTCTTGGAGATGATCTCCATGTGCTTCGAGCTAGCCTCCTGAAGGCGCTTCTCCACCTCCTTGATCTGCTTGCGGAAGCCCATGATCATTTCCATGTAGGCGTCGCGGTTGTCGTCAAACTTGTCGGTGACGATGCGGTCGAACCTCTCGCACTGCCCCTCGAGCTTGTCCAGCAGCCTGGCGTACATGGACGGCGCGAAGAGGAACCTGTTGAACACGTCCTTCGTCTTCGCCTCCGCCTCCTCGATCGTGGAGCAGATCGAAACCTCCTCGTCACGCGAAAGAAGCTGCACCTGGCCCATCTGGTGCAGGTACATCCTTATCGGATCCTCGATCATGTCCGCGACGCGGCCCTTCGGGTCCGTCTGCTTGGAGCTCTTGTTCTCGAGGTACTTCTTCACGTCGTCTTCGCGGATGACCTGCACGCCAAGAGCCTCGAGTATCTTGAGGTACTTGTCGGACTGGATCGCGTCGACGATGTTAGAGGGCAATATCTGGTTCAGCTCCTCGTACGTCACGTAGCCGCCGTTCGCCTCGCTGCGGCGCTTCACGTCCTGTATGACGTCGTTGAGCTCGGTTTCGCGAAGGATCGACATTCCCTCCATCGAGGGAAGCACCGTGTCGGCGTCTGCATCGCCCCCGAAGTCGGCGTCTGCCACGGCGGCAAGCGCCTGGATGACTTCGGCGGAGTCGTCCTCAGCCGCGGACTTCGCCTCGGACCGCTCGACCTCGGCGGCGAGCTGGTCGGCGTCGAGCTTGGCGGCCTCCTCCTCGATCTCGTCTGGAGGCAGGTCGTCGCCGTCGTCGGCACCGCTGCGGCGAGTGCGCCGCCTGACGGTCATCTCTTCGTCAAAGTCGTCTTCATCGTCAATGTCAACGTCGTCTACCTCTGCATCTATGACGCTCTCCGCATGAGGGATTCTCTCCTTCTTCCTCGGCGCGGACCCCTTTCCGTCGCCTTTTCCCGCAGCCTTCAACGCCTTCTTTGCTTTGGCCATAGTTTCTCCAGTATACAATTCACCCACCTGCACTTTGTCAAGTGGTTTATTATTATATCATAAAATCTGCATGAGCGGCGGAAAAACTTTGCCGCCCCCTCATTGGTGCACCTGGGGGGACTCGAACCCCCACGCTTTCGCAGCGGAACCTAAATCCGCCGTGTCTGCCATTCCACCACAGGTGCGCCACTGAAAGACATCAACCGGCGCATTGGCGCCGAAGCGTCACTTGCCCAGCTTCTCCTTGTGCAGGAAGAAAACCCGCGCTTTGTTCGCGAACGTCTGCGCCTCGGGGAAGTTCTTGGGCGAAGAAAGCTTCAGAAACTCCTCGAGAGCGGCCTTCTGCTTGCGATCAAGGCTCACCGGCACCTCGAACACTATGCGCGCGTCCAGATCCCCGGGCGAACCGCCGCGAAGTGACGGGACGCCCTTGCCGCGGAGACGGAACACCTTTCCGTTCGGTGTGCCCGCCGGCAGCTTCAGCTGCGCCTCGCCTTCGGGCGTAGGCACGGCGACGGAGCCTCCAAGGGCCGCCACGAAAGGCGAAACCGGCACGTCGACGAAGAGATCCTGTCCGTTGCGCTCAAACAGCTCGCTCTCGCGCACTACGACCTGCACATAGAGGTCGCCGTTCGGGCCGCCGCGAAGGCCGCCGCCGCCCTTCCCCGAAAGACGCAACCGCGAACCGGAGTCCACTCCAGCCGGAATCTTGAGGGAAATCTTCTGGGGCGCAGTCACATGACCGGTGCCGCGGCACTTCCTGCACGGCTTTTCGATAACAGACCCCTCTCCGCCGCAAGTCGGGCACGTCTGGCGCACCTGGAAGAAGCCCGAGCCGCCTATAACCACTCCGTGCCCGCCGCAGGTCCTGCACGTCACACGGCGCGAACCGGCCGCGGCCCCGCTCCCGTGGCATTCCGGACACTCCGCGGGCATCGTAAGCTCGAGGTCCCGCGTGGAGCCGAAAAGCGCCTCGTCGAAGTCGATGTCGAGGCGATACGTCATGTCGTCGCCACGGCGCGGCGCATTCGGGTCGGCGCGGCGCTCCTGGCGACCGCCGCCCATGCCGCTGAAGAACTCGCTGAAGCCGCCGAAGCCGCCTCCGCGTCCGCCGCCGAAGATGTCCCCGAACGCGGCGAAGATGTCTTCCATGTTCATCCCGCCCGCGCCGCCGAAGCCGCCGTCGCCCGAGAACGCCTGATGGCCGAACTGGTCGTAGCGCGCGCGCTTGTCGGCATCGTGCAGCACATCGTACGCCTCTGCCGCCTCCTTGAACTTCTCCTCGGCGGCCTTGTCGCCGGGATTGCGGTCGGGATGGTACTTCATCGCCAGCTTGCGGTACGCGGACTTTATCTCGTCCGCCGTCGCCGTCCTGCTGACACCAAGAACCTCGTAATAGTCGCGTTTATCTGCCATAGTCTGACGCTGGAAACACCTTACGCAGGCTTGCCCGACGAGACGACGACCTGCGCGATGCGCAGGACCTTGCCCTTCAGCATCCAGCCCTTCTTTGACTCAATGGAGACCTTGCCCTCCTCGACGTCTTCCGACGGAAGCGTCGCTATCGCCTCCATCCTCTCAGTGTCGAGTTCCTTGCCCACGGAGTCGAACGGCTCCGCGCCATGATCCTTCAGGGACTTCAGAAGCGTATCGTATACAAGCTGCACCCCCTTGACAAAGGGGTCGTCCTTCTTCTCCGCCGCATTTGCGAGCGCGAGCTGCAGATTGTCCACCGCAGGCAGAACGTCGCTCAGGATGTCGGCCTCCGCAAAACGGTAGGAGTCTTCGCGGTCCCGCGCCGCACGCTTCTTGTAGTTGTCGAAGTCGGCCAGCGTAAGCGCGTAGAGAGTCTTCCAGTCCGGTTCCGCCGGCTTTTGCGGCTCGGCCGGCTTCTCGGCCGGCTTCTCAGTCGGCTTCTCCGCGGCTTCGCCAGGCTGAGCCGGCGCGTCCGACTCGGCAGGCGAGCCTTCGGCCTGGCCGGGCTCCTCCGGATTGTCAGACTCGCTGGTCTCAACGGGCTTGGGTTCTTCCTTCTCCGTCACCTCAGATTCTTCCAACTTGCGCCTTCTTTCCCTGCCGAAGAACATCATCAAGCCTTGATCTGGCCGGCCTTCGCGAGCATCTTCGCCTCGACGGACTGAATCTCCGCGAAGCCCTGCGAGCTGTGCGGGTTAAGGCCGTTGGACGCCTCCATCGAGCTGTCAGCCTCGTTGTAGATCGTCGCCTTGAGGCCCTTGAGGGACTCGAAGAAGATGTTGCCCTTGTAGAGCCCGAGCGTAACCTCGGCAGTCGCCTTGTCGGCCCAGACCTGTATCGCGGCGCGCGCCGCACGGGTCGCGGGATCAAACCAGCGGCCGTCGTAGATCTGGTCGGCCACAAGCTTAGAGAGCTGCTGGAAGAGCAGCGTCGAGCGGCGGTCCATGATGCCCTCGTAGATGTACTTGAGGCCCCACGAAAGGACTTCCATGCCAGTCGCCTCGTAGACGCCGCGGCTCTTGGTGCCGATGATGCGGTTCTCAAGCGCGTGCTTCATGCCGATGCCGTTGCGGCCGCCGATCTTGTTGGCCTCGAGCATGACCTCGTAGGGCGAGAGCTTCTTGCCGTTGATCGCGACACAACGGCCCTTCTCGAACTTGAGCGTGATCTTCTCGACCTTGTTCGGCGCCTTCTCGGGCCACACGCCCATCGTGGGCTTCACGATGCGCATCGAAGTCTCCATCGACTCAAGATCCTCCGCCTCGTGACTGAGGCCGGCGAGGTTGGCGTCGGTGGAGTACTTCTTCTTGGTACCGACGAACGCGACGATGCCGCGCTCGGCGAGGAACTCGACCATCTGGGTGCGGCCGGGGAAGCGCTTCAGAAGATCGGCGTCGCGCCAGGGCGCGTAGACGCCGAACTTCGGGTCCATCACGTTCGTGTACCTTTCAAATCGCATCTGGTCGTTGCCGCGCCCCGTCGCGCCATGGACAAGGGCCACGCACCCCGCCTTCTTCATGGCAGGCAGAAGCTTCTGCACCGTGACCGCGCGAGCGATGCCGGTGGAGTTCCAGTAGCCGCCGTCGTACATGGCCTGGCACTTGACCGTCTCGAAGCAGATGTCGGCCATCTCCTCGGTCACATCGACAATCGTCGTCTCGACGCCTGTCGGCGCCATTTTCTTCTTGATGTCGTTGATGTCCTTCTCGTCGGGCTGGCCGACGTTCGCCGAAAACGCCTTGACCTTGACGCCGGCGTCCTTCAAAACGCAGCAAATCGTCTTGGAGTCAAGCCCGCCAGAGACACACACGCCAACCGTCTTTCCCTTGAGATCAGAGAGTTTCATTTCTTTGCTTTCCTTTCTACGCCGCCATAGACCGACTCTGCGGCACATTTGACTGCGTATTATATCAAATTTGCCGATTTGCTGCACACCCCATAACGCATTTTGGAGGTTTCCCAGTATATTTTCGCGGCTGGCGAGCTGTTGCGGATGCTTGCGCGGTTTCTGGACGATTTTTTAGAGAAAGAGCGCCGCCTTTCAAGTCCAGTCGTCGGTTCAATACGAAGTGCCAGGCGCCACCGCTGTGTATTAACGCGTTTTCTCTCTTTCCCGTGGTGTTTTGCGTGTTTACAGCCCGTGTACGCAGTGTTTGCTAACGGTGTACGCTGCGTTTGCTAGGCGTGTACGGTGGAGTTTTGACGTCATTACACCATAGAAGT
>JAEEGH010030979.1_pt1 | contig 10365 bp, 8 predicted proteins | sample 9134181 | NCBI WGS metagenome assembly JAEEGH01 (sample SAMN16246544, study PRJNA631951) | gut metagenome | biome: gut microbiome; feature: rumen; material: DP-attached | host: Bos | place: Iran: Karaj | collected 2018-10 | reverse complement strand
TGGCATACACTTTCTTTTCCATCTGTTACGTCCTCCTTCCTCAGTTCTCCGGCTTGTAAACGCCGGCGTAGTCCGGGTTGTGGGCCTCGTACTGCTCCTTCATATTGCCCCAGTACCGGAGGGGTACCCGCTCGAATTTCACCTCGCCGTCCTCCTGATACAGGGCCAGATAGTACTTCATATCCTCCTCGTCGTTCTCCGGATAGTCCACCCGGCTGAGGCTGAGCTTGGGATTGCTGAGCTTGCGCTCCTTCATGGCACGGATCATGATCTTCGCATGCTCGATGAGGCTCAGGTCCTCCAGAGAGCGCATCAGCTTGTGGGGATCCAGGGCGTAGAGCTGGGGTACGGCGTATTTCTCGATGCGCTCGATCTCCTCCAGGGCCAGATCCAGGGTCCGCTCGCTCTTGAATTCGCCCACATAGTACTGCATGACGCGGCTGAGACCGTTGTGCAGCTCCTTCCACTCGATGCCGCTGTCCCGCCTGGTGGGGGCCAGGACCCGCTCTTTTTCCCGGTCGATCTGCTCCCGGCTGACCTTGCCCGCCTCTGTGCTCCTGGCATAGGCGGCGGCCTTGCGGCCCGCGTAGCGCCCGGTGGCGGCAGCGTAGCTGTGATCTCCCGGCTGGAAGGTGGCGGTACCCGCGGCGTAAAGGCCGTCCAGGCTGGTCTTGAGATCCCAGTCGGTCATCAGGCCTCCGCGGCCGGGCTCCCGATACTGCTGAGAACCCTGGAACTCCATCATGTTGTAGTTCATGATCTGGTCCCGCTTGTAGTCGAAGCCCCCCTCGGTCATGGTCTTGACCATGATCTTCGTGGTGGATTCCTCGTTGAGCATCAGGTTCCAGGTGGCGTTGGATTCCTTGGGGTCGATGCCCGCGAAGTCCGCATAGAAGGGCAGCTCATATTCCCCGCTCTGGATGCCTGCGCGCATTTTGGCCGCGTCCGACCACATGGCGCCGCCGTCCTGCCAGCCCTGGGTGGCATAGGGGAGGACCTTGCCGTTAGAGTCCACGATGGGGATGTTCTCATAGCTGGCGTCGCCGCCGCCGGTGTACCACTTGTGCTTGAGGCCCGTGGCGATGCGGTAGGGGGAGCTGGCCTCCATCATGGTGAGCTTCGCCCCGGCCCGCCAGGCCATGGCGGTGCCGTCGGAGCTGTCCGCGCGGGAGTACATGGAGGAATAGCCGCCGTGCTCCATATCCATGAACCACATGTTGCCGGAGCCGCCGGCGGAGATGATGGTGGCCTTCGCCTTCACGACGACGAATTCGCCGGTGCGCACGTTCAGGCCCGTGGCGCCCACGATCCTTCCGCCCTGCACGCCGTTTTCATTCAGCAGGCTGGTGGCCATCACCCGGTCCAGGACGTTCACGCCCAGGCGCAGACATTCCTTTTTCAAAGCGGGCTTGAAGGTGCTGCCCCAGATGCGGATGACCATGTTGTTCCGCTTCTCCGGGGGATTGAAATTCTCTTCCCCGTAGGTGGGGGGCAGGCCCAGGCCCGCATGGGCGCTGTACCGGGGGGAGAACATGAGCTTGGTCTTGTCGTCCCGGCCCTCCACGCCCAGGAATTCATCCTCCGTGTCCCGGATCTTGCCGCCCATGAGCTCCATCTCCTGGAGGGTGTCCCAGTCCTCCCGGCACTGGATCTGGATGCCGATGCCGTTGGCGAAATCGCCCCCCGCCTCCATCTCCGCGATGGCCCAGGTATCCGGGTCCACCCGGGAGCAGGGGTTGCCGGGAACATTGCACCAATGGTCGCAGCCGGGGCCGCCCGCGCCGGAGCGGCGGACGTCCGCCTTTTCCAGGATCACCACCTTGGCTCCGGTCCTGGCCGCGCTGATGGCCGCCCAGCAGCCGGCGATGCCGCCGCCCAGGATCAGCACGTCCGCTTCCACTTCCTTTTCTTCACCGAACTTGATCGGGTAGGGCCATTCCGGCGGTGTGCCCTGTGTTTTCAGGTATTCATGCCAAGTTCCCATATTACGCCTCCTTGTTCTTTGTTGATTTTAACTAATTGTACTCCCGGATCGCGGCGTTGTAAATCCCAAATTACAGGGAAGCGTCTTTTCTCCCGAACTCCCACAGGGGCAGGGCGGACCAGCCGTGGCAGTCGCTGCGGGGACTGTAAGGGGTCTCGGGGAAGGTGGTGCAGCCCAGGTCGAGGAAATCCTGCCAGGTCTGCCACAATCCCTCCGTGCGCTCGTACATCCCCGCGGCTTCCAGGGCCCGGAAGAGATAGAAGCGCTGCATGAAGCTGCAGGGCACCAGGCTTTCGTCCGTCAGCACCTTTTCCATGAGGGCCTTGGCCTTTTCTCCCGCGGCCAGGCCCGTGAGCACGGCGAAGATCTGGGTATGCTGGCTGTATTCCTCCACCGCCGCGCCTTCCCGGTAGAGGCCCCTGGCAGCATCCCAGCAGCGCGCCTCCGTGAGCCGGAGGAGCTGATCGCACTCCGCCAGCCAGCTTTCGGCCAGGTCAGCCCGGCGGAAGCGCCGCAGCAGGCGGCAGAGGCTTTGTAGGGCATAGACGAAAAAGAGGTTTTGCAGGGCGCTCTCCCCCGCCCGGGCCGCCGTGGGGGTGCAGGCCCCGCCTTGGGACCAGCGCTCCGTCCAGTCGAAATAATCCCAGTAGCCCTGGGGGGCCAGCATGCCGGAGGCGGTCCGCTTCCCCAGGAAGGTTTCCACGATCCGCTCCGCGATGGGGATATAGGGCCTTATAGAATTCTCGTCCCCGGTATGGTCCACATAGTCCTCCAGCATCAGGAGGAAATAGAGGGAAAAGGCGGGGATGGTCTGCTGGTCCCGGCTGGGGAAGCGGGACTGGGTGAGGCCGCTGGGCTGCATGGAGGCGGCGAAGAGCCGGATGGCCTGCCGGGGCAGGGCCAGGTCCTCCGTGGCGGCATAGGTGAAGAGGATCTCCAGGCGGCTGTCGCAGGCATACATGAGCTGCTCGTAATAGGGGCAGTCCTCATAGGTATCGTGGGCGCAGAGCTGCAGGGTGCGGAAGGCCACGTCGTAAAGCCTCTCCTTTTTCGGGTCCGCAAAGACGGGCTTTTTCGTGTTTACGAGGGGATAGGCCGTCTCCACATAGGGCCGGGGCAGGATGGTCAGGGCTTCCTCCCCGGTCTCCACGGACACCTCCACGAAGCGGAAGGTGCGGAAGCGGAAGGGTTCATACTCCCCGTCCCCGCCCACCGTGTATTCGTCCCGGACCCCCAGGATGAAGCCGCCTGCGTCGTCCCGCCGGGCCTTGCAGGGGAAGCCGTTCTCCCCCTTCTGGAAATAGCTCTCGGCATAGGTCATGAGCACCCTGGCCCCCCTGCCGCCCCGGAAGCCGATGCGGAAAAAGGCGGTGGTAAGCTCCCCGGCGTCCAGCACGAAGCTCGCTCTGGCGTGGGGCGGGAAGGCGCGGGCCTCCCAGCCGGGGAAGGGCTTCTCCCGGCGGTACAGCAGGGGGATGGGCCGGGGCAGGAAGGTCTTGCCCTGGCGGGTGCCGAAGGGCTCATAATCCCGGGACTGGACGACCGTCACCGGCAGGGTCCCCGCCTCCGTCCAGGCCTTTTGAAAAAAGGGATTCGCCAGGGCCTTGGCCCCGTCCACGGTCTCATTGGAGCCCATCATGAAGATCTGGTGCCGGTTGAAGCCCTGACCGGCGTCCGGCCAGGCCCGCCAGGAGGTTTCCGCCGCCAGGTCCAGGTCCCCCAGGCGGCCCGTGACGGAGATGGCGGGCCCTTCGTCGTCCCCGAAGCAGTGATAGGGCCCTTCCTCCTCCCCGGGATGCTCGGGATAAGAGAAGACCTGCATCGCCAGGCGGTTCTCCCCCGCCCGCAGCCAGGGGGCGATGTCCAGGCTGTCCACATAGGCGATCTCCCGGGCGCTGCGGCAGGGGCCGAAATGGACGCTCACGCCGTTTATGAACAGCTTGAACTGGCTGCGCCCGCTGACCTCTATGGGGCAGGAGGATGGCACGGCGGCCAGCGCAGCGCGGCAGCCGAACCAGAGGGGAACGATGCGCCTGCGGGGGTCGAGGCCCAGCGCCTCCAGCTCCCGGACGGGGAGGCCGAGAAAGCGGCGGTCAGACATGGATTCCTGCATATTGGGTCCCTCCGTTTTTCGTTTTCTCTATAAAGGCAGCACCGCATAATCCTGGTGCGCAGATTGCGCAGTCAGAATTTTCGTCAGATTGTCCAAAAACCGCAGGCAATACTTTGTGTATTACCGAGGATTTTTGGGCGATATGATGGAATATTATGCAAGCAAGATGCGTGCCGTGGATTATGCGGTGTTGCCTAAAGTATAAACCCCGCAGGGCTGTTTTTTCAACAGCTCTGCGGGGCTTGGGTGTCTCTCGTCTCTTATTCTTCTGCCACGACCTTGCCGTCGCGGACCTTGCAGATCCGTCCGCAGGCGCCCAGGGTGGAATTGCGGTGGGAGATCATGACCACGGTCTTGTCGGTGAAATTCCGGTCGATGGTCATGAGCAGAGATGATGTGCAGGGTCCCGACGCCGCTGAGGCTGGAAGCCCGGCTTCTGGACGCAGGCAGCGAGATCCCTTACCCTGTGATGCTGCCTTGCTCGCCTTTGAGGAGCGGACCGCTCAGCCGTCCTGATATTTCAGGTTCAGCTCCTCCAGGTTCACGATGCGGGTGCAGAGCTTGTCCGCCAGGGCCATGTTGTGGCTGATGACTAGCAGCCCCAGGTTCCGGCGCTTCACCTGATCCAGCAGGACGTTCCAGATCTGGGCCTGGGTGATGGCGTCCAGCATGGTGCTCATCTCGTCGGCGATGATGAATTCCGTCTTCGGGCCCAGGACGCGGGCGACGCAGAAGCGCTGCAGCTCGCCGCCGGAGAGCTCGTTGGGCCAGCGGCTGTACCAGAGGTCCTTGTTGATGCGCAACTCTTTGAGCAGAGCGTCGTCGGGCTCCCAGGATTCCGTGACGGTCCTTTTCAGCTTCCAGCGGGGATTGACCGCCTTTTCCGGATGCTGATATATCATCTGCACGGGGCAGTAACCCTTGGCGGGCAGGGGCGCCCCTTTCCAGAGGACCTGGCCGGAAACCGGCCGTTCGTAGCCCGCCATGATCCGCGCCAGGGTGCTCTTGCCGTAGCCGGAGGGGCCGATCAGGCCGACGCGCTCCCCCTCGCCGATTTTCATATCTACATTTTGCAGGATCCAGGGGCCGGAGCCATAACGGAAGGAAACGTTCCGCGCTTCCAGGAGGGCGCAGGGCGCCGGGGCGTTCATAGTCTTATCCATCATGCGTCCGCCTCCCCCATGAAATCCTCCGGGTCCACATTCTGGAACCCGTTCTGGGGCAGTGCCGCCCACAGCGCCTTGGTATAGGGATGCTTGAGGGCGTCGCCGCCGGCCAGGAAGGTCTCCTTGTCCACCACGTCCACGGTCCGCCCGTCGTAAAAGACGGCGATCTTATCGGCGCAGAGGAGGGCGATATCGATGTCGTGGGTGATCATCAGGATGCCCTTGCCCTCGTCCGCCATCTCCCGGAAATTGCGCATGGTCTCCTCCGCGATGTCCTGGCTGAGGCCGGGGGTGGGCTCGTCCGCCAGGATGAGCCTGGCGTCGGCCACTACCGCCGTGGAAATCAGCACCCGCCGGGTCATGCCGCCGGACAGCTGGAAGGGATACATTTCCGCAACGCTGTCCTTCAGCCCATAGCGGCGGAAGGCCGCCTGCTGCCGCTCCCTGGTGCCGCGGACGCCCCGCACCTGCTTCCCCACCTTCATGAGGGGGTCCAGGTAGTTGACGGATTGGGGGATCATGATGATCTCGCTGCCCACCTTTGCTTTTCGGACGGCGTCCGTCAGCGGCGCGCCGTCATAGTGCATGCTGCCGCCGATCACCGCGTTGGAGGGCAGGATGCCCAGCACCGCATGGGCCAGCACGCTTTTTCCGCTGCCGGAGGCCCCCACGATGACCATGATCTCCCCTTCGTGGACGGTCACGCTCAGGTCGCTGATGACATTCAGTTCATACTGGCTCAGGCCCCGGTCATACATCCGGAAGCTGACGGAGAGGTCCTGAACCTCCAATAAGGTCTTTCCCATGGCGCACCTCTCATTCCTGGGCGCTGAAGGGGTCGATCAGCAGGCGCAGGTTATTGCCGATGGCCTCGAACAGCACGACGATGATCAGCAGGCAGATGCCGGGAAAAACGGCCAGCCACCACATGCCCGTGGTGAGATAACGCATGGATTCGGAGAGGATGACGCCGATGGCCGGCTGCTCCGCAGGCAGGCCGAAGCCCAGGAAGGTGATGGAAGCCTCATGCATGATGGCGTGGGGGAACATGAGCACCAGGCCCACCACGAACTGAGGGACCACATGGGGCAGCATATGCCGCATGGCGATCCAGACCTTGGACTTGCCCATGCGGGCGGAAGCCTGCACATATTGGGAGTTCTTCAGGGACATGATCTCCGCCTGGACGATACGGCCCAGGGGACACCAGTGGGTGGCGATGACGCCGATCATGACGCCCCGCGCCCCGCGGCCCAGGAGCACCGATATGAGGATCAGCAGGATGATATGGGGGACGCCCATGAACAGGTCCACCGACCAGTTGAAGGCGCTGGTGGCCCAGCGCCCCACCGTGCCGGCGATGACGCCCAGGAGCAGGGCCACGACGGAGGTGACGATGGAAGCCAGCAGCCCGATATAGATGCTGGTGGAAAGCCCCGTGATGGTCCGGATGAACATATCCCGGCCCATCCAGTCCGTGCCGAAAAGATGATGCAGGGAGGGGGGCTGGTTCTTCTCGGAGAAATTGGTGGCGTAGCGTTCCGGGTCCATGGTGATGCCGGCCACCGTCAGCGTCACCAGGATCGCCAGGGCGACCGCCACGATGAGGATCGTCTTGAAACGGCGGGTCATCAGGCGGCTCTTGGAGGGGATGGGTGTTTTTCTCATTTATGCCGCCCCCCTTCCCTGATCTGCGGATCGACCACGGCATAGAGGATATTCGCCACCATATTGCCGCAGAAAACGAACATGGCCGAAAACAGGGCGATGCCCAAAAACAGGGGCATGTCCCCCCGCAGGCCCGACTGGACCGTGGCCTCGCCCAGGCCGGGATAAGTGAAAACGCTTTCCGCCAGCACCGAGCCGCCGAAAAGCTCGCTGATGGAGCCGAACTGCAGGGTGATGAAGGGCAGCAGGATATTGCGCAGTCCGTGCCGCCGCACGATGGTCCAGACGCTCTCGCCCCTCGTCCGGGCGAACAGGGCATAGTCGCTCTCCAGCACCTGCACCATCTTTTCCCTGGTCTGCAGGGCGATCTTGGAGACGCCCGTCAGGGAGAGGGCCAGGGCGGGGAGAACAAGGTGGTAGATACGCTCTCCCACCGTGGCCTCGCTGAGGGGTTTCCCGATGGGCGCGGCCAGGCCCATGGGCAGGATCTTCAGGTACACCGCGAAAAACAGCAGCAGCACGATGCCGATCCAGAAGGCGGGGCTGGATTCCAGCAGCAGGCAGTAGACCTTGATGATCCGGTCCGCCGCCTTTCCCCGCTTGACCGCCGCCACGATGCCCAGCAGAAGGCCCAGCAGGCCCGATACCACCCAGGAGACCGCCATCAGATAGAGGGACAGGACAAAATGCTCCCCGATCACCTTGGCGACGGGCTGCCGGTAGATCATGGAGGTGCCCATATCCCCGTGAAGGATGTTGGTGATCCACTTGACGTAGCGGGTCACCGGCGGGTCGTTCAGGCCCCAGTATTCCGCGATCTGCGTCTTTTGGGCCTCGGTCACGCTGCTCTCGCCGATATAGGAGCTGAGGGCGTCGATAGGCGACAGTTCCACCAGGGTGAAGGTGATGACGCTGACCGCGAAAAGCAGCAGGATCATTTTGAGGAGGTTCCCGCCGATCATTTTCCATGCGCCTTTACTCAAAACGCTGCCTCCCCTCCGAAGCTGCGGCAGCCTCCGGCTGCCGCAGCGGATGGTTTCTCAGTTCCATTTCCACTCCAGGATGTTGTTGAGGACCTGCAGGGCCGCGCCGTGGGGATGCAGGGACTGGGTCCCGATGTCCAGGCCGTCCCGCACGAAGAAGCAGTTGTCTACGCGGACGAACCAGGCGTCGGGGGCGTCCCCGATGTGGCTCGCGCCGGTGGTGCCGTCCCACTGCGCCAGCTTGTAATACTTATATACGTCCTCCAGACTGCTGGAGGCCATGGCCTTCCTGAAATACTCGTCCACGGTGGGGTTGGAATAATAACCACTGTTGCTCCAGCCTGCGCCGATGGAGTTGGTGGAGGACATGAGATAGAATTCCACGGGGGTATGGTCGCCTCTGCCGAAGACATAGGCTTCGCTGTGGAAGAGCTGCTGGATATCCGAGTTGGGGGCGCCGCAGGGGATCACGTTGATGCCCAGGTCTTTCGCCTGCTCAGCCACCGCCATGGCCACCATCTGCCGGTTGCCATTGGTGGCGGTGTAATACAGGGTGAACTCGGCCTTGACGCCGTTCTTCTCCCGGATGCCGTCGCCGTCGGTGTCCACCCAGCCGGCCTCCTCCAGGATCCGCTTGGCCACTTCGGGGCCGGAATTGGTGTCATTCAGCGCGGTCTCCTCATTGAACCAGGGCATCAGGTCGCACATGGAGCTGGAGGGCTGGCCGAAGCCGTTGAACACGTCGTTGCACAGCTTTTCCCGGTCGATTCCCAGACTGATGGCCTGCCGGATCGCCACGTCACAGGTCACATTGTTGCCGATCTTCTTGCCGTCCGCCGTGGTCTTCCCCTCGTCGGGCACGGTGCAGAAGATGATGCCGAAGTTGTTGATGGTCTCCACATTTACAAGATGATAACCGGAGATGGACTGGGTGGCCAGGGACTGGTTGGTGTAGACGATGTCCACGTCGCCCCTCTGGGCGGCGGCGAAGGCTGCGTCCTCATCCATAAAGACCAGCACGATGCGCTTGATGGCGGGTTCCGGGCCGTAATAGAGCTCGTTGTATTCCCAGATGGCCTGCTGGCCCTTGTCCCAGCGGACCATTTTGTAGGGGCCGGAGCCGATGGGGTTTTCACTGTAATCGTCGCCGTAACCCGCTTCCGGCACGATGCCCAGCTTGGAGATCTGATAAATAAAGGTGTAGTCCGGCTCCGCCAGGGTGAATTTCACCGTATGCTCATCCTCGGCTTCCGCGCTGACCATGTTGGTCAGGTCCAGGTTGCCGCCGCCGGTCTTGGTCTGATTGAAGGTGAAAGCGGCGTCGGAAGCCTTGACCTTTTCGCCATTGGAGAAATAGGCGTCGTCGCGGATGGTGAAGCGCCACACCTTCCCGCTTTCGTCCACGCTGTAATCCGTCGCCAGATCGTCGGTGATGACGCCGTTCCAGGTCTTCACCAGGCGGCTCTGCAGGATCGGGTCATAGCGCAGGCCGTAGCCCTTGATGGGGTCGTAGCCGGAGGTGATCTCCGTGGTGATGGCGGCGATGACTTCGTCCTTCACAGGGGCCGGGGCAGGCTCGCTGCCGCCCGCAGGCGTGTTGTCGGGGGCGGGGTCGCCGGTGGGGGCGGGCTCATTGCCGCCGGAGGGGGCCTGGGTAGGCGCCTGGGTAGGCACAGGGGTATTTCCACCCTTCGTGCCGCCGCAGGCCGCCAGGGACAGGCAGACGCAAAGGATCAGCAGGATGCAGAGGATCTTCTTCATGCCGTGATTCTCCCTTTCTTTTCTTTTATTGACCATAACCCGCCCCCTTGCGGGAGCGGGGATATGCCGGACACGAAAAACGCCTGTCTCGCTGATCCGAGACAGGCGCCAAGCAAGCCATGTGCATAATCATGCACATGACCTTGTCCCTCGTCTACTGAACTCGAATAGCGAGCCTCTCTCCCCCGTGTATCTGACTTGGCCAAAAAGCCGCACAGTGCCGGTCGCGTCGGTTCTTACCCGTTTCCACGTCGCCATCGAAGGCAGGCGAGAGAGTATCCATATGGGTATTTTCGTGGTTATCATATCACCAGCTAATATGAAAAGCAAGGTTAGCCATGGATTTCGTCGGCTTTTACAGGAAAGACGCGCGTTTGGTGCCACAAATTGGCAAATTGCAAAATATCGGGCCTGCTCTAACAGTAATGAATCATTATAAATGGTAGTTTATCCCTGTTTCCGGCTGAGATCCATGGTTTTTCCCTATCCCCCCGGAGGGGATGCGTGTTTTCCAATTAGTTAAGCCCCATGCAACCGTCTGTCAACAGCTGCATGGGGCTTTGGGTATTTTTCTTCTTTTTACCGCCGCCGCAGGGTGGCGAGCTGCCGCTTCACGGCCCCCAGCTGGCCGCCGGGATAGCCGGAGGAAAGCTCATGGGTCAGGTATTTCGGCGCGGCCCGGTGGATGAT
>JAEEGH010030977.1_pt1 | contig 10366 bp, 9 predicted proteins | sample 9134181 | NCBI WGS metagenome assembly JAEEGH01 (sample SAMN16246544, study PRJNA631951) | gut metagenome | biome: gut microbiome; feature: rumen; material: DP-attached | host: Bos | place: Iran: Karaj | collected 2018-10 | reverse complement strand
GGACAATCATCTCTGTCATGTTGTTGACAGCGATGGGGAATTTCAAAATTTCGACATAGATAAAGTTAAGGTCTATGATGATCTCTTTATGTTCTTATTCAAAAACACTCATCCCGAGGACAGAGAGAACCTCACGGTGTTTATGAATCTTGATGAGGTAAATGACGCCCTTTCGAAGCAGGTATACATTTCTCTTGAATGCCGCATCAGGCACAGAGATTCAAAATACTACTGGTCAAACATAACGATATGCAACTCCAGCGCCGAGGACAGCACCATGGGCAGTGAATATCTCTTTTTAATTCAGGATATTCACGGCAGCAAAGATGCTATGCTTACTCAGTACAATGAGCTTGTCAGCGCGATAGACGAGCTCAATGAAAAATACAACAAGCTCTTTATCGAGAATATGACAGACGCTCAGACCGGCTGCTACAACAGGAAAGGGCTTAAGTATTTTGAGGCCATTGCTTTGAAGGATGCTATGGATTCCAATAAGAACCTGTTTGTATGCGTCCTGGATCTGAACGGACTTAAATATTTGAATGATACTTTCGGACACGGAGCCGGTGATACTGCGCTTTCAGTAGTGGCGGATGCTCTGAAAAAAGCTTCTCCGGAAGGCGCAAGTATCGTAAGGACGGGAGGCGACGAGTTCCTCGTTTTCTGCGCACTCGATAAAGATAGCAGAGAACCGGAAGAATTCGGGACTATACTCGAAGCTGAGCTGACATCTTACAACGATAGCCACGACAATCCCTTTAAGGTATCGGCCAGCTACGGCTTTGAATTTCTCCCTGCAAAAGAGAATATGGAAAGCCTTGATGAATACATAGAAACAGCAGATGAGAAAATGTATCGGATGAAAGAAAAAACAGATCCGTATAAGAGATGAAAAATGTGACAAAGAGAACCGTCCCCATTGTCAAAAAATGTGTCAAAGAGAACCGTCCCCATTGTCATGCGTCCCCATTGTCACGCCGTTGCCACCAAAAAAATAAGCCCACAGGCAGATGCCTGTGGGCCATTATTATCTCTTTACAGATCAAACACTTCACTGTATCTCTTTGTGAAATACCTCATCAGCGGCTCGGCGGAGAGCTCTGCGCCGCAGACCTCCTTCAGTACTTCGCTTGAAATGCGGGTGGCGCCGTATTGGTGGATGTTCTCTTTGAGCCATGCGGTGATCTTCTTGATATCGCCGGCTGCAAGTATGTCATCAACGGAGCCAAGCTCCTTCTCCATAGTCTCGAGGAACATGCCGTCGTAGATGCTGCCAAGAAGATAAGACGGGAAGTATCCAAATCCACCGTCTGACCAGTGCATATCCTGAAGGATACCTTCGCTGTAGGTGGAAGGTGTGATGTGCAGCAGTTCCTGCATCTTGTTGTTCCACATCTCAGGAAGGTCGTCAACCGATGCGCCGTTTTCGAATATCTCGCGCTCAATCTCGTAGCGCAGAATAACATGCAGGCAGTAAGTGAGTTCGTCCGCATCCGTTCTTATCATGGAGTTCTCAACGCGGCAGATCTCCTTGTGGAACTGTTCAAGGGTGATGTCCTTAAACTCCGGAACAATCTCCAAAACCTTCGGCCAGATGGGCTTCCAGAAGTTGATGTTTCTTCCAAGGACGTTCTCGTAAAATCTTGACTGGCTCTCGTGAAGTCCCATGTAGTTTACTCTTGACCCTGCCGTGAACTCGTACTTTGGATCGATGTCCTGTTCAAAGAGTGCGTGGCCACCTTCATGAATGGCAGAGAAGATCGGAGCAACAATGTTGTTCTCGTGATAGTGGTTGGTAATCCTCACATCGTCCAGGTTCATGTTGGTAGTAAAGGGATGCTCGGTCTCGGACTGGGCAAATCTGCTCATATCCATACCCATGTACTCAACCAGGAACTTGCAGAGCTCTGCCTGCTTATGAACAGGCACCGACATTGTAAAAAGACTGTGATCCGGCTGATCGCATGCAGTCACCTTCTCAACGAGGGGAACCAGTTCCTTCTTAAGATCAGCAAACACTTTATCAATGGTCTCGCAGGTCATTCCTTCCTCGTACTGGTCGATGAGCGAGTCATAGACTTTCTTGTCGGGATCAGTATATCCCTGCATTTTCTTAATAGCCTCGATTGTGTTCCGCAAAGGCTCCTTATAAGAATCCCAGTCATTATTCTGCTTTGCCTTGGGCCACGCAATAGTGGACGTGTTCATGGTCTTAACATATTCCTCATAGAAATCCGCCGGCACGCGCCTCATCTTATCAAGATCCCTCTTGGTCCTTGAGATGTCGAACTTCATCACATCGTCCAGCTTATCGAACTCTTCAGGCTCCGCGAGCTTGCACACAAGATTGTAGAACTCGTCAGATGTGCTCTTTTTGAATACTTCGGTGGAAAAGAATGTCATGGCGTCCGAAAGTTTTTCCTTGGCTCCGTCAGGTGCCATCGTCTCCAGATCCCAGTGCATAAGCGCAAGAGCATGGTTAAGATAGGCCAGTTCTTGATTCCTTTGTTTGTACTCTTCAAGTAAAGTCATAGTTACCTCCGGTATATTTTAAATTTGAATAGCGAAATCACATTTCCCCAACACCGAAAAGTATAGCATAAACCGCCCTCTGAGACCATCATGAAAAGGCCTGTTTTCTTGACAACCACCGCCTGTGATAGTAGAATTTTTGAACATAAGGACAAAGGCGTCCCGGAGAAATCCAAGGGATAGCTTTGTCCTTTTTTATTTTGGTAAAAGACCTGCAGGCAAAGCAAAACAAAATAAACTTGAAAGGAAGGACAGTTATGGCATCCATAAATAAGAACTACCTGAAGTTACCGGGAAGTTACCTCTTCTCAACAATAGCAAGGAAGGTGGAAAGCTACAGCAAGGAGCATCCTGACGCAGACATAATAAGGATGGGCATCGGCGATGTTACGCAGCCCATAGCGCCAGCCATCATCAAGGCTCTTCATGACGCAGTGGACGAGATGGGAAGCGACGACTCCTTCAGGGGCTACGCACCTGACCTGGGCTATGAGTTCTTAAGGAACGTGATAGCAGAAAAAGACTTCAAGGCAAGGGGATGCGATATCGACCCGTCTGAGATCTTTGTATCAGACGGCGCTAAGTCCGACTGCGGCAACATTCAGGAAATCTTCGACGTGAACAACAAAATCGCTGTCTGCGACCCGGTATATCCCGTATACGTTGACTCAAACGTAATGGCCGGAAGAACAGGGGAATACGACGAGGCACTGGGCAAATTCAAGGATGTCATCTACATGCCCTGCACCGAGGCAAACGGCTTTGCGCCAGAGCTTCCGACGGAAGTTCCTGACCTCATTTATCTGTGCTTCCCCAACAATCCCACCGGCGCGGTGATGAAGAAGGCAAGACTTCAGGAGTGGGTTGACTATGCCAACAAGAACGGCTCCATCATCCTCTACGACGCAGCCTACGAGTCATTCATATCCGAGGACGACGTTCCTCACAGCATCTATGAATGTGAGGGTGCAAAAGAGTGCGCGATCGAATTCAGATCCTTCTCCAAAACCGCAGGTTTCACAGGTCTCAGACTTGGATTTACAGTGGTACCAAAAGAGCTCAAGGCAGGCGGAGAGAAACTCTGGCCCCTGTGGGCAAGACGCCACGGCACAAAATACAACGGAGCTCCCTACATCGTTCAGAGAGCGGGCGAAGCTGTCTATTCCGACAAGGGCAGAAGCCAGATCAAGCAGCAGATCGCCATCTACATGGAGAACGCAGGCATTATCGTTGACGGCCTCAAGGCTGCAGGTTATGAGGTATCCGGCGGCGTGAATGCCCCTTATATATGGATGAAGACAAAAGACAACATGTCCAGCTGGGAGTTCTTTGACTACCTTCTAAACGAAGCCCAGATCGTCGGAACCCCGGGCTCGGGCTTTGGCCCCAGCGGCGAAGGATACTTTAGACTGACGGCCTTCGGCAGCAGAGTAAACAGCCACAGGGCCATCGAGAGGATTAAGAAACTCTGATCGCCAGAATAAGCTGAGCTTATACCTGCCTATAAGTCTTCGTTAATTTTCCGTCCGGATATGCTGTGCTATATTGATTACAGATCAAAGATAAAAAACAACCGGGAGGTAAACTATTATGGCAGACATCAAACAGAGCGCATCAGAACTTATTGGGGGAACACCAATCCTTAAACTTAACGGCTATGGCAAGGCAGCAGGAGCAACAGAAGCTAACATCCTTGCAAAGCTTGAATACTTAAATCCGGCAGGATCAGTCAAGGACAGAATTGCCCTCAGCATGATCGAGGACGCTGAAAAGAGCGGAAAACTTAAACCCGGAGCTACAATCATAGAGCCCACCAGCGGCAACACCGGAATCGGTCTCGCAGCTGTCGCAGCAGCAAAGGGTTACAAAGCAATCTTAACTCTCCCCGACACCATGAGCGTTGAGAGAAGAAATCTCCTTAAGGCCTACGGCGCGGAGCTGGTTCTCACCGAGGGAGCCAAGGGCATGAAGGGCGCCATCGCTAAGGCAGAGGAGCTGGAAAAAGAGATCGAGGGAGCAGTGATCCTCGGACAGTTCGTAAATCCAGCAAACCCCAAGGCACACAAGGAAACCACAGGTCCCGAGATCTGGAAGCAGACAGACGGACAGGTTGACATCTTTGTTGCAGGCGTAGGCACAGGCGGAACCATTACAGGTGTCGGCGAATACCTGAAGGAGCAGAACCCTGGCGTGAAGGTAGTTGCGGTTGAGCCCGCCACCAGCCCTGTTCTTTCAACAGGAACAGCAGGTGCACACAAGATTCAGGGAATCGGCGCCGGATTCGTCCCCGATGTTCTCAACACAAGCGTTTATGACGAGATCATCACCATCGAGAACGAGGACGCTTTTGCAGAGGGCAAGAGATTTGCGGTTTCAGAGGGAATCCTCGTTGGTATATCATCAGGCGCAGCGCTTAAGGCTGCCACAATCCTTGCACAGCGCGAGGAAAACAAGGGAAAGAACATCGTGGTCCTTCTTCCCGACTCAGGAGACAGATATCTCTCCACACCTCTCTTTGCAGAGGGCTAAACAGAGGCCATAATAATCTTCTTATATCTCATATAGATATGCTCCGCGGCTCATTTGTCGCGGAGTATTTTTCAGCGCAGATTCTTACGGAAAAGAGATTTCAATAAGCCAATTTCATCCGTTGACTCAGAAGTGTATATCACTTACCATTTAAAGAAGATGCAAACTGTCAACTCACAATCGGAGTGCAAATTATGTCGAAAAAGATAAGTCTTTTGTTTCCAAACCAGCAGCTTGATTTTAAGCGCCTTACCGACATCACGGTCCACGACATGGGCATGGACAACATCGTGACCAGAATTGTGGAAAAGCCCGGCGAGGACGCCTACATAATGAACGTAATGAAGCTGATGACGAAGGATCCGAAGAACGCTGCCTACAGGGCAGATGTTTTCGATGATATCCTTCATAATAAGAAGATGAGGGAAGACATCACCGAGATCCTGGACAGGATAAATTTCCTAAGGGAATTCGGGAGCTTTAAACACGACCACGATCACGAGCCCCAGGTATGGGACCTGCTCCACAGACTGGGTGAGCTTGACGATTACATAAAGAGCATCGAAGCTATCTCAGAGTGCCTCAAGGACGCCGACATCCACTCCGAGGGCCTTTTAAATCTGAAGAGCTATGTGGAGAAACTCTACAACGAAAATGGCTTCGCAGAGCTGAAAAAAGACGTCTCCCTCCTTCGGGCCGACACCCAGAACCTTAAGAGCGTGACCGTAGGCATCAACTTAAACAGCCGCTTTGAGGCTGAAGGTATAGGGATAATCTCCCTCAACAACAAGCAGTTCACCAAGTCCGGAATCGTCAGCAATTTCATAGATAAGGTTTCCGGAAAAGACAATAGCAAGGATGGAAACGACTGGAACGGAGATTACAGATTCCAGGAATTCACCGCAAAGAGTCCGATGGAAAACAGGACCATTCCTGTGATCCCGCCTCTTAGCCCGATGGCTCTCATGAGCATAAAATACATCTCGGAAAACGACGACAAGATCCGCTCCGTCACCAACTACATGGACGACATCACTGAGAAGATGCTTACCAAGACCGTCAAGCATCTGAGGGAGGTTCTTGCAAGATACACATCACTCACAATAACGGACATCACGGATCTCATGCCGGAGTTTACCTATTATATAAGATGGGCTGAGTATGTTGAGAAATTGAATGCCAGAGGTTTTAAGCTCTGCAAGCCCCATGTCATCTTCCCGGAAGAGAACCGCGAAGGCGGCGACGCAGTAGTGGAAGCAAAGGGCATCTACAACATGAAGCTTCTTGAAGACCAAAGTGTAAAGCCCGAAGAAGTTGTGCCCAACGATATTTCTTTTGACAGGGAAAAGACACTTTACATCCTGACGGGCGCCAACCGCGGCGGAAAGACCACCATAACCCAGGCTGTGGGGCAGCTGTTCTTTATGGCCCAGGGCGGCATCTACGTAACAGGTGAAGAATTCTCTTATGTTCCGGCGGATGCGATATTTACTCACTTCCCTGCGGACGAGGACAAGACTCTTGACCTTGGAAGACTTGGTGAGGAGTGCAAGAGGTTTAAGGAGATATATGAGGAGGCAACGGACAAGAGTCTTCTTCTATTGAATGAAACCTTCTCCACCACTTCTTTTGAAGAGGGCTACTACATAGCGAGGGACTGTTCCAGAGCCATTCTGAAGAAGGGCATAAGGACCATTTACAACACCCACATGCACAAGCTGGCCATGGATATCGATGAAATAAACGGAGATGATAATAAGTGCAAGGCCGCATCTCTTATCGTCCTGTCGGAGGAAGGAAAGCGCTCCTACGAAGTGAGGGTGGCGCCTCCCGTAGGTATGTCCTACGCCGATGACATCGCAAGAAAGTACGGAGTCACTCTGAATCAGCTCATCACAAACACCATTGACTGACTGAGTGAATCTTCATATAATCTATGTAATGATTTTTCAGAAAAGGAGCATTGAGGGTATGGAAAGATACAAGGAAGAGTTTATCGAATTTATGGTAGACAGCAATGTCCTTAAGTTTGGAGAGTTTACATTAAAGAGCGGAAGAAAATCCCCCTTCTTTATGAACGCCGGCGCTTACGTAACAGGCGCACAGCTCAAGAAGCTCGGCAATTACTATGCGAGAGCGATTCATGACACCTTTGGTCTTGAGTTTGACGTGCTCTTTGGACCTGCCTACAAGGGAATTCCTCTGGCAGTTGCGACCAGCATGGCGATAAGCGAGCTCTATGGCAGGGAGATCAGATACTGCTCCAACAGAAAAGAGATCAAGGACCACGGAGACAAGGGCATACTTCTTGGATCCAAGCTCAGGGACGGAGACAGAGTCCTTATAATAGAAGATGTGACCACTTCAGGAAAGTCCATCGAGGAGACGGTTCCTATCATCCAGGAGCAGGCTGACTGCGATATCGTGGGACTTATGGTTTCCCTTAACCGCCAGGAGAAGGGCCAGGATTCTGACATGAGCGCGCTGGATGAGATCAAGGACAGATACGGTTTCTCTGCCCACGCCATCGTAACAATGAACGATGTTGTTTCCTATCTCTACAACAGACCCATCGACGGAGAAGTTCTTTTGACAAAAGAAATAAAGAAGTCCATCGACGAGTACTACGCAGAGTACGGCGCTAAGTAATAGAAGTTATAAGGCAAAAGAAACTAATAAATATCCGGAGGATTTCAGCATGGAAGAGCGTACATATAAGGTTTTAGGCTCAACAGGAGCCCTCAACATAACCTTTGGAGTTATTTCTATAGTAGTCGGAGTAGTCGCAGGAGTACTCCTTATCATCAGCGGAGCCAAGCTCCTCGGAAGCAGGAGAAATGTACTCATCTAAAGTGATAGCGTGTCGGAAGTGAAACAATGGCATGCATCTATCACGGGGGAAATTTATTCAATGAGAATCCGCATCAAGAAATTTCAACCGGTCAGAGACCGCTATATGTTTACTGACAACAGACACCCGGAAAAGGGGGTAATGTCAGCAATTTTAGGATGTATATCAATGGGAGCCATCATCGCAGCCGTTCTGTTTACCTACAGGGACGGCGGCGAGGCTCAGCTAAGATATGCCGCAGCAGTTATGGTTGCGGCAATTTTTTCTGTAGTGGGGATTGTTCTCGGAATAATGTCAAGATTTGAACGGGATATTTTCAAACTCTTCCCCAATCTGGGCATTGCCCTGAACCTGCTTTCAATTGTGTCAACCATAGTGATTCTGGTACTGGGATTTATATAACTTAAATGTTAATAAAATTGTAAAATTCTATAGCACAATATTTTGTATTGTGTTATGATATGACCGACTAAATATTGAAAATTGGAGGAGACCATGCCACAGGTAGGAATAGTAATGGGAAGCGACTCAGATATGCCTGTTATGAGCAAGGCTGCGGATATACTGGAGCAGCTGGGCATATCCTATGATATGAGGATCATTTCAGCTCATCGCGAGCCTGACGAGTTCTTTGAGTATGCAAAGAGCGCTGAGGAAAAAGGCTACAAGGTGATAATTGCAGGTGCAGGAATGGCGGCACACCTTCCGGGGATGTGCGCAGCTATTTTCCCCATGCCCGTCATCGGAATACCCATGCACACCACATCTCTGGGCGGCAGAGACTCCTTATACAGCATAGTACAGATGCCTTCAGGAATTCCTGTAGCGACAGTTGCAATCAATGGCGGTGCAAATGCAGGACTTCTTGCGGCAAAGATTCTGGCAACAAGCAATCCCGAACTTCTTTCAAAACTCAAGGACTATTCCAAGTCCCTCAAGGATGCGGTAGTCGAGAAGGATAAGAAACTTCAGGAAGTCGGATACAAGAACTACTGATAACGAAAGGAAGAGCAGATGGCACTGGATTACAAAACTGCAGGCGTTGACATTGAGGCGGGCTACAAGTCCGTGGAACTCATAAAGGGCTATGTGAAGGAAACCATGAGGCCCGAGGTTTTGGGAGGCCTTGGAGGTTTCTCCGGAGCTTTCTCCATGAAGGCGATAAAGGATATGGAGGATCCGGTTCTTTTGTCCGGAACAGACGGCGTAGGAACCAAGATCAAACTGGCTTTCATTCTTGACAAGCACGACACCATAGGAATTGACGCTGTGGCCATGTGCGTTAACGACGTTGCCTGCGCAGGCGGCGAACCGCTCTTTTTCCTTGATTATATAGCCTGCGGCAAGAACTATCCCGAGAAGATAGCGGCCATAGTAAAGGGTGTGGCTGAGGGCTGCAAGCAGTCTGAATGTGCACTTATCGGCGGAGAGACAGCTGAGCATCCGGGTCTTATGCCCGAGGACGACTACGACGTGGCCGGCTTTACGGTAGGCGTTGTGGACAGAAAAGATATGATCGACGGCAGCAGCATCAAGCCCGGCGATATGCTTATAGGAGTAGCATCAAGTGGTGTACACTCCAACGGATTCTCTCTTGTCAGAAAGATCTTTGACATGACAGAGGAGAGCCTTAAGACATACTACGATGAACTTGGAATGACCCTGGGCGAGGGCCTGTTAACTCCCACCAGGATTTACGTAAAGATGATGAAGTCCCTCAAGAATAATGGAGTTAAGGTCAAGGGATGCAGCCACATAACAGGCGGCGGTTTCTACGAGAACATCCCGAGAATGCTTCCAGAGGGAACAAAAGCAGTGATCAAAAAGGATAGCTACGAGGTTCCTGCGATCTTCAAACTCATGCAGAAGAAGGGACAGATCGAGGATCAGATGATGTACAATACCTACAATATGGGCCTTGGAATGGTTTTGGCAATCGACCCGGCTGATAAGGATAAAGCTCTTGATGCAATAGAAGCAGCAGGCGACAAGGCATGGGTTGTGGGCTCTGTTGAGGCCGGAGAAAAGGGTGTTGAACTTATATGAAAATAGCTGTGATGGTGTCCGGAGGCGGAACAAACCTCCAGGCAATAATTGATGGGATAAATAGCAATAAGATCACGAACACCGAGATCTGCCTGGTGTACAGCAATAACCCCAAGGCTTACGCCCTAGAGAGGGCAAAGCAGGCCGGCATAAAGAGCGTCTGCAAAAGCCCTAAGGATTATGCGACCAGGGATGACTTCAATGAGGCTCTGCTTGAGACCCTGACGGAAGCTGATCCGGATCTCATTGTTCTTGCAGGATGCCTTGTGGTAATCCCGGAGAGCGTGGTAAAGGCCTTCAGGGGAAGGATCATCAACATCCATCCGTCGCTGATCCCGTCATTTTGCGGAACCGGCTTCTATGGTCTCAAGGTCCACGAGAAGGTTCTTGAGAGAGGAGCAAAGG
>JAEEGH010030974.1_pt1 | contig 10366 bp, 7 predicted proteins | sample 9134181 | NCBI WGS metagenome assembly JAEEGH01 (sample SAMN16246544, study PRJNA631951) | gut metagenome | biome: gut microbiome; feature: rumen; material: DP-attached | host: Bos | place: Iran: Karaj | collected 2018-10 | reverse complement strand
GTACAACTTCCAGAACGCCAACGGCGACGACATCAAACTTTAAAGGATGCTCCTGAGCTTGTCGAAGGAAGTACTGCCACAAAAAACCTCGAAAAACCGTCCCATTTTGGGGCGGTTTTTTTTGTTGTGTCGCTCTCTATCACCAAAAATAGTAGGGACAAGCCTCTTTTTCATTGTTTGTTATATTGTTGATTGTCAATTCAAACCGATAAGGACATTCCAAAAAAGTAGGGACATGGCCCAATGGAGCCCCTTTTACCTCTTGACAAACGTTTTTTCTGTATATTTTTGCGATGTGTATCGGACACGAGACACGGGACATGCCTAATGGTCTCGCGTCCCGCGTCCCGAAGTCCCGCGTCAAAAAGAAAACCTATGAAAACAAACCTGAAACTACTCATCCTAATGACGGCAACCCTCGCGCTTGCGGCCTGCGACAGCCCGACAAAGCGGATGGAACAGGCGCAAGCCCTCTATCAAGAAGGTGTGCAACTGCGCGAACAACGCCGTTCCGAAGAGGCTGCCGAAAAGTTCCTGCAAGGATTAGCCATTGTGCAACGTTCCAAAAAGACCACGGAAACCATCGAATTGGAAGGCCAACTTTGCGACAACCTCGGAGCCATGTATCTGAAACATGAGCTTTTCGAGGACGCCTTCAAGCAGCACCAACATGCTTTGAAATGCTTCAAGCAGACAGCCGATTCATCGGGCATGATGAACGCCTATCGCAACAGTGGCCGCGCCATGCGGGCGCAGGAGCAATTCACCCAGGCCAAACATTACTACGATTCGGCTTTTCGTATCGCCACCTTTATTAATGACACGGCCATGCTGGGCGACCTTTATTTGGAGATGGGCCGCGACTACTACATGGAAACAGGCAACTTCGCCAAAGGCATCGAGAGCGTAAACAGGGCCTTGGAATATGGTCTCAACGACAATGACACCGACATCGCTCACATGACCTTAGGCATCCTTTATTATTACACGCGTGAATACGACAAGGCGAAGTCCTATTTGAACGAGGCCCTACGCAGCGAGCGTGCTGGACTGAAAATGTCTGTCTATCAGACGCTTTATGCCATCGCCTACAGCGAAGGTGACTACCAGCAGGCGGTGCAATACCATAAACAGTTCACTGCGAGCATGATGCAAGCCGATGCGGAACACTCCAACGAGACCATGCAAAGGATTAAGTCGGAATACGAACTGAAAGCCCAGCAAAGCGAGCTGGAGAGCCTGCACCGCAACCGCGACCTGAAGCTATATCTGATTATCGCCTTGGCAGTGATTGCCTTGCTCATCATCCTCCTGATTGTGAGGAAGAAAATAAGCGACCACAAGTTGGAGATGGAGCAATTCGGGCGGCAGGTGGAACGCGACCAGAATCGCATCCACGAGTTGGTGAGCGACATGGAAACCCTCATCCGCACCAACGATGAGCTGCGCCGCAACCAGCAGAGCCTCCCACAGAAGGATTTCATGATGATCGAGAAAATCATGACGCGAAACAGGATTATGACCACCGCCCAAGCCCTCAGCGAGGAAGTGAACAATGACTCGCTCAACTTCGAGCTGACCGACAACGACTGGAAGGACTTCATCAGCCTGACGGACTTGATTTTCGACGGTTTCTCGCAACGCCTCCTCAGCCTCTATCCCAAACTCGGCCAGTGGGATGTGCGCATCTGCTGCCTGTCGAAAAACGGTTTCTCCAACCAGGTGATTTCTATTCTGTTAGACACCCAAACCGACTCTTATTACAAACGCAAAGCAAGAATAAAGCAAATGAAGATGGACCTCGGCAACGACAACCGTTCTTTTGAGGAAATCGTGAATGCTGTTTAATCACAAAACATTCAAAACTTACAAAACAAATGAATAACAAGTCCAAAGAAAAGCGTGTGGCGGCTGCACAACCGTGCGCCGCCGGGAAGCAGCTGGTTAGCGTGCTTCCCCCGACCAGCAACAAAGGTTTTGAAGATTTTGCTGGTTTTGTGACAAAAAAAGAATTAAATCATTAACAATTAAATAATTAAAACTATGAAAAGATTAGCATTAACTTTAGTGATTTGCCTCGGGTGCATGAGCATCCTTGGGGCGCAGAATGTTTGGAAGCCCATCAATGGCACAGGAATATTGGGTGCCAGTCCCGATGGAAGCATCTTTGCCTATGGTGAATATGGCACATTGTCGCGTTCGCAAGACGATGGCGAGACGTGGCAGATTGTATTAGGCCAGGAAACGGGCTTTACCGGTCATATTAATTCGTCATGCTTTGCCGTTAGCAACGAGGGAAGAATTTGCGTTTTTAACGACAACCAGCAGACCGTAGTGTATTCCGACGATGGCGGCGACACATGGCAGCAAACCACGATTATGTCTACATGTGCCATGAACGATGTGGCGGGTCTCTGTGCTCCGTCCAATGACATTGTCGTGGTGTGGAGTTCGAACGGTGAAATCTATTGGACTAGTGATGGCGGTGAGACATGGAACTATGGTAATCTTGCGTCCTGGACGGAAGACCCTTGGATCAATGACTTGATTGTCAATGAAGCAGGTGATGTGTATATTAGCATGAGCGCTGGTGGTTGTCTTGCTGGTGGTATTATCCATTCCACTTTAAATGATGGTTTGGAAGACTGGACTTCCGTTGCTTTTTCGTTCACATCCATTTTCCAAATGGAATTCGACCCTGAAGGCAACGTGGTAGCAGGTTCTAATTGGGATTCCTCAATGCCGATTCCACAAGAATCTGGTTTCTATCTCTTACCTGAAACCAATAATTTCGTCATTGCCGACAATGGCATCATATATAAATGCAATAGATACACTTATTCCGCGGTTTTGGCATATTCCCTTGACCATGGCGAGCATTTCACCGAAATTGGAGAGAATGTTCCTATTGTTGATGTCGCTCCAATTGGCGAACCCCGTCTCTTCAGAGGGGCTGACAATTATCTGTATTTCGACGGTGGTGGAGAGTATTGGAAGAGCATTTCGGATGCAGACCATATTCGAGAAGATTTTCCGTATGACAACATGCGTTGGGCTATCTATTACCGAAACCTGTATCTGGATTGGGCACCCTATATCCAGATTGGAATAAAAGGTGATACGATTGTGGACGGCACAACTTATCATAAAGTGATTAAATGCACGTCTTTTGGAACCGTCATCGACGGGGATTGCTTTGGCGGTATTCGTGTGGAAACAGATGGCAAATGGTATTTTAGGTTGTTCTCGGAGGAAAATGTGCCCCAGTATTTGTATTTGGATATGGAACCGAATACGGAACGACTCATTTATGACTTCTCACTTTCCGTGTGTGATGGTTTTGAATATGAAGGACAATATTGGATGTCAGTATTTGATATTGACGAGATTGGAATTAACGGAAGCATGAGAAATCGTTTTTGGTTTGACAGTAATTGCGAGGAAGGCGATCATCCTCATGACTGGAATTGGATTGAAGGCATTGGCAGCAATTATGGATTGCTGTATGCTATCCAAGCATTCCCTTTGGACGGTTCTGCCTACCATTTGGGCGAGGTTTATCAAGACGGGGAATTAATCTATAGTGACCCGTATTTCCATGACTATGTCCCGATGATTAAAGAAGGCAACCAACGCCAGAAATGGAATGTGGTTTACATGGCTTCTATGAACTATCCTAATGATTACTTTACTGAAATCCAAAGTATTAGAGATAACATTACCTTGGATGGAGTGGACTATAAACTTGTTTGGAAGGAAGATGTGTATAATTCCAAAAGAATTGCAGGTGCGGTTCGCGAAGAGGACAAGAGGGTGTATTATCGCATGTATTGGCAGCAATCCTACCAAAACGAGGTGCTGCTTTACGATTTCAATTTGACCGTGGGCGATACTGTTAGTGTAGGTTGGAGTGATTATCGGTTGATTGTGCTTGAAGAATCTCAAGTTCAAGTAAATGGTACCATGAGGCGGAAATTGGGTTTGGCTATGTATTTTGATGATGGTACCACAGGTGAAGTAGACGAATATTGGATTGAAGGCGTGGGCAGTTCCTACGGCTTTTTGAACAGCGGATATGAAGGTTGGACTGGGGCGTTTGTCCATCTGTTGTGCTATCACGAGAACGGCAACCTGATTTGGGACAACGAGGAATTTGACGATTGTGTGATGAATAGCGATGGAGCACCGGCGGCATTTGCTCCTCAAGGCGCGGAGTGGTATTTCGATGTGTTCAACCCATGGGGCATGCATCCTGAATACCAGAGGTTTTTCGTGGATGGCGACACGATTATCCAAGGCCATCAGTGCAGCATCATCACGCAGCATTTTGTTGACACTGGGCATGAAGGGGGAGAATTTGTGTACGAGGAAGACAACAAGGTGTATTGGTTCAACCCGACCACAAACGCCTTCTCGATTTTGTATGACTTTGATGCCGAAGCGGGCGAATCGTGGTACTACGAAGTAGGTGAATGTTCGCATCAGGTGACTGTCGATAGCGTTGGCAGCGTGACTTGGAACGGACACAATTACCGTACGCAGTGGGTTAGGTTTAACGATGACCTTCCGACTTATTATAGTGGGAAAATCATCGAGGGAATTGGCTATGAGAGAGGCTTGTTCCCAAGCATAGAAGTTTGCAATGGATGGGAAGTGTATGATGCAAGTGAGATAGAATACCTTCGTTGTTATGTTAATGAAGGCGAGATGCTTTATCATGAAGGGGGATATGATTGTGATTATACTAATATCACACCTCCGAGCCATCCTGAATGGTACTATGAAATCCTGAATGAGAATGGCACCATCACCTACCAATACATGTATCAGGCTGGCGACACCATCATCAACGATGAGCCGACGCATATCCTTGTGAAGATTAACACGCTTTACGACAAGGGATTGCGTGAAGAGGTGACGCATGAGTATGTCTTTGAGCTCAACGGCAAGCTGTATTGGTGGAACAAGCGCTCGGGGTTGTTCACTGTGCTGTATGACTATGAAGCCGAAGTGGGCGACAGTTGGAACATTTTTGTCGGCACGGAAATCCTAACTATGCATGTGGATGGCGTGGATTACATCGAATATGAGGGCGTATCCTATCGTGTGCTGCATGTCAGCGACCCCGACGACCTCTTCAGCGGTGACATCGTGTGCGGCATCGGCCACCTCACCAGTTTCTTCCCCGAGAAGCTGATGGACAACCGCGACGGCGTGCGCGTGGAAGGTATGCGTTGCTATTGGAGCGAAGGCGAACTGGTGTTCAAATACGGTGACGAGGACTGCGATGCGATTTATTCGGATGTGCACGGTGTGGAGGAGGACGGCCTTTCGACGGGTTCAGGGGCCTTAACGGTTTATCCTAATCCTACAAATGGTGTTTTGTTTATAGAGACGCGGCGCGCCACGTCTCTACTAGACCAGACCTACCGCATTACCAACCTGATGGACCAAACCTTGTTGGCAGGCAAAATCACTGCTGAAAACCAACAAATTAATGTTTCGTCATTGCCTCAAGGCATGTATTTCATTACCGTAGGCGATGTGACGCGGAAATTTGTGGTACATTAATCGCGGTTTGTAGGACTGTCGTATTACGGCAGCCGCGCATGGAAACCCCAAGGCGGCAGCCACGTTGTGACAGCCCTACAAACCGAAACAAGGAGGGCGGGTCAGATTGATTTGGCCCGCCCTCCTTGCGTTTCTTATGCGTAGCAACGCCAATTACAGATTATCCTTAAAATACTGCGTAATCTTAGTAATCAGATGCGCCCTGTCCATGCCGTAGACGTTGTGGTCGTGGCCGGGATAGACGAAATAGTCGAGTTGCTTGCCGTTGTGGATGCAGTTCTCGACGAAGACGAGGCTGTGCTGCCACACCACCACTGGGTCGGTGGTGCAGTGGATCATCAGGAGCTTGCCTTCTAATTTGTCGGTCTTGTTTTCGAGGCTGCACAGCTCATAGCCTTCGGGGTTCTCTTCGGGCGTGTCCATGTAACGCTCGCCGTACATAATCTCGTAATACTTCCAATCCAGCACGGGACCGCCTGCCACGCTTACCTTGAACACCTCGGGATGGTTGATCTTCAGCGAAGTCGACATGAAGCCGCCATAGCTCCAGCCATCGCTGCCGATGCGGTTGGCATCGACGTAAGGTAAGGTCTTCAGCCATTCGATGCCCACCAACTGGTCGCGCATCTCGAGTTGACCGCACTGGCGGTGGATGCACTGCTCGAAGGCCTCGCCACGGTCGGCAGAGCCACGGTTGTCGAGGGTGAAGACGAGGAAGCCTTCCTGGGCGAGGTAGTTGAGGTAGATGCCAGCGCCCGCCGTCCATTCATCGGTGATGAGTTGGGCATGAGGGCCACCGTAAACATATACCACGACGGGATATTTCTTCGAAGCGTCGAAGTTATAAGGCTTGATGAGGCGGGTGTAGAGCGTCTGTCCGTCTTCGGCTTTCAAGGTGCCGATGGTGGTCTCGCCGATGTTGTAGTCTTTCAGTGGGTTCTCAGCTTGGTGTAGACGTTTCACAAACTTGCCGTTGGCATCCATAACGTCCACATTGTAGGGTACATCGGTGCTGTTGTAGAAGTCGAGGAAATACTTGCCGTTGCCTGACGGAACGCCGTCGTGAGTGCCGTGCTCCTTGGTGAGTTGGGTCACCTTGCCGCTCTTGATGTCCATCACGTAGCAATGGCGTTCGAGCGGGCTGACCTCGGTGGAACGGTAGTAAATCTTGCTGCCGTCCTTCGAGAAGCCGTTGAAGTCGGTGATGACGAAGTTGCCTTTGGTGAGTTGGCGCACCGTGCCTTTGCTGATGGTATAGAGATAAAGGTGATAATAACCATCGCGTTGGGCCTTCCAGATGAATTGGTCGCGGTTGTCGGGCAGGAAGTAGGCGGGACCTTGCGGCTCCACATACTGCTCGTCTCGGTCTTCGAAGATGGTTTGGATGAAGTCGCCCGTGATGGCATCGTATTCATTGAATTTCAGATGGTTTTGTCCACGGTTGAGCACGCCGATATAGATGCGCTTGTTGTCGGGGTTCCAGGTGATGGCGGTGAGGTATTGCTCAGCGGGTTCGCCCGTCTTGACCACGATGTCAGTGCCTTTGGCAATGTTGTAGATGTGGAGCTTCACCTGGTGGCTCGTCATGCCGGCCATGGGATATTTGATAGGCTTGGTGGTGGCGACGCGTTCGTTGATGTCGACCAAAGGATAGTCAGTCACCATGCGTTCGTCCATGTTGTAGTAGGCGAGGAGTTTGCCGTCGGGCGACCAGAAAATGCCACCGTTGATGGCAAATTCGTTGCGGTGCACGCTCTGACCGGCAATCACGCCTTCGGGGTTGTCGGTGATTTGGATTTGCTTGTCGCTTTTAGCCACATAAAGGTTGTTGCCAATGGTGTAGGCCACGTTCAAAGTGGGTTTGCAGATAGTCTGGTTTTCAGCGTCTTGCGGGATGGAGGTGATGGCATTGATGGATTTTTGCTTGATGTCCATCTTGTTGAGTGTGATGCCATTATCGCCCAAGCCATAAAAATAAGCTTGGAAGTCATTAATCCAAGTCAGCTGAGGCATGCGCATAATGTCGTTGACGCCTTCGCCTTTGGTGTAACCGTTCAGTTCTTCCAAAGTGAGGAACGAGGTCTCTCCCTTTGAGGTAGGACTCATCGTGAAGATTTCGTTGTCTTTCACTTTCATCAAAATGTCAGTGTCGCCCACCCATTTCAGTTGGTTAGGGCGTTGGGCGTAGAGGCTGCGGTTGTTGTAGGAAGCGTCTTCAGGGGTGAACATCTTCTTTTCCTGTGCCAAGGCTGGCATGGCGAAAATCGCAAGGACAGCCAGCGAAAAAAGGGTCAGAATTTTCTTCATTTTGCTTAAGATTTGATATTTGCGGCAAAAATAGGAAAAATATGTTTATTTTTGCAGTCGGAACGAAAAGATAGGATTATGACAGCAGCACAATATGACGCAATGAATGTCCAGCTTTGGCAAAATATTGGTGCCATTGCCGAAGACAAATCTCTTATGAAAAGGCTGGCAAAATATGTCGCTAAGTTGAGGAAGGAAAAGGAAGACCCCTCTTTGATGACCAAGGAGGAGTATTTCGCGATGCTTGACGAACGCGAAGCGGCTTATGCAAGGGGTGAATATTCTGAATTGTTGCCTGGGGAAAACCTTACAGAGCATTTGAGGAGGTTGGGCTATGATATATAAAGTCAGAACACAAACTCAAGCAGATGAGGATTTGGCTCGACTTGCCAAGAGCGAGCCGAAAGCTTTTTTGAAGGCACAACGCTATCTTGAGGAATTGCGCGAACACCCAAAAACAGGTCTCGGTCACCCCGAACCATTAAAAGGCAAACCAGAAGGCCGTTGGAGTCGCGAAATCACAAAAAAGCACCGCATGGTTTATCGTATTTTTGAAACCGAAGTAGTGGTGCTTGTGATTTCTGCATACGGCCATTACGACGACAAATGAAAAAGCGCAAAGTCCCACATACTTTTGTTATCGTTTTCGCTATCATCGTCATCGCGGCGGTGCTCACTTGGATTATCCCGCCAGGGAAATATGTCTCGGAGCAGGTCGGGGATGAGACGGTGATGACGTTTCATTATTTGGATGAGTTGAATGCAGGCGGCGTTTCGACAGGCTCAACGACCGCAGAGTTCCATGCGGAGCCGCAGACGTGGCAGATTTTTTCGGCATTTTACAAGGGCTTTGTCAAGCAGAGCAACATCATCGTGTTCATATTAATTATAGGTGGCGCCTTTTGGATTATGAACAAAAGCAAGGCCATCGATATGGGCATCCATTCATTTTTGAAGTTTACCAAACGCTTGGAACGCAGCCCATTAATGCAAAAAATCGGAGTGAACAACATTGTCATCATTCTTATCATGCTGTTGTTCAGCCTTTTTGGAAGTGTGTTCGGAATGAGCGAGGAAACCATTGCTTTTGCTTTGATTATCATCCCTTTGGCCGTCTCGATGGGTTACGACAGCATCGTGGGCTTGTGCATGGTGTATGTGGCGGCACACATCGGTTTCTCGGGTGCCATGCTCAACCCGTTCACCATCGGTATCGCACAAGGTATCGCTGAGATTCCGTTGTTTACGGGCATCGGATACCGTGCTGTCTGTTGGGCAATTTTGACCGTTGTGGGCATCATTTTCGTGTTATGGTATGCCAACAAAGTGAAGAAAAATCCGCAGTCGTCCATCATGTATGAAGACGATGCCTATTGGCGCAAGTCGGCGGAGGTGAAAGAAGAGGAACTAGAACGCTACACGCCCCGCAAGGCATGGTTTGTCTTCGCTTTTCTGACAGCAGTATTAATCGTGTTCTCGGTGCTTTACCCGATGACTACCTTGAAAATCGGAAACAGCGAGACCACATTACCGCTGCTACCCATCGGAACGGCGTTGTTTATCTTGCTGAGCATCGTTACCTTGCGCAAAACGGTGCATTATTTCGTCTTGACTTTGCTTTTCGCCACGGTTTATTTCTTGGTGATTGGTGTGTTGGGTTATGATTGGTACATCATGGAGATTGCCTCGTTGTTCTTGGTGCTTGGCATCGCCAGTGGCTTGTCCGTCGACAAGAGCGCGAGCGACATTGCGAAGCTCTTCCTCGAAGGCATGGGCGACATCCTTTCGGCGGCAGTCATCGTGGGTTTGGCGGGTGGTATCGTCATCATTCTGCAAGACGGTGGCATCATCGATACTATCCTTTATGGCCTCTCCAAGTCGATGAGCAACATGGGCAAGATTGCCTCCGCAGAAATCATGTACGGCATCCAGACCTTGATTAATATCGTCATCCCGAGTGGTTCGGCCAAGGCAGCCATCACCATGCCTATCATGGCACCTTTCAGTGACCTGATTGGCATCTCGCGCCAGTCCACAGTGGTGGCCTTTCAGTTCGGTGACGGTTTCACCAATATGATTACGCCCACCAGCGGTGTCTTGATGGCTGCCCTCGGCGTGGCCCGCATCCCGTGGGAGAAATGGGTGAGGTTTATATGGAAGTTCATCCTCGTGCTGATTGTTATCGGTGCTTTGCTTCTGATACCTACGGTGACAATGCAGTTGGCGGGATTTTGAAAATAATCCAGTTCCCTTTGCGGGTTGGGAAAAAAGCCTCCACATACTAGGCATAAACAATGTATAAAAACGCTGGCCTGAGCACTATAAAACAACCTTTTTTGTAATTTTGCGGTGTCGTTATCTTCTGGTTCTGTTCAATGGACTTCGGCGGAATCGGATGAAACGTCGCGAAAATGTCAAAAAGGAGTCCCGTTTATTTATATGAATTTATATGAAACAGTATCGTAAATTATTAGCGCTTATGCTCTTA
>JAEEGH010030964.1_pt1 | contig 10369 bp, 9 predicted proteins | sample 9134181 | NCBI WGS metagenome assembly JAEEGH01 (sample SAMN16246544, study PRJNA631951) | gut metagenome | biome: gut microbiome; feature: rumen; material: DP-attached | host: Bos | place: Iran: Karaj | collected 2018-10 | reverse complement strand
GCGTTCGGCGACACGCCGGAGAAGACCCTCAAGCGAAAGATGGCGGAAACATTGGGACTATCGAGCATGAACCCGAAGTTGAAGCGGCAATATATAAGGGAGTCCAAGACCGAGAGGGAACTTGTTTATGTTTTTACGGTTGTTTCCGAAGAAGACTTACCCCTTCCCCCTGAAGGGAAAGAGTATGTTGAGATTTTTGCAAAGGATTAACAATCAATTTCCCAAAGTTCTGCGCGTTCTGCGTGAAACATCAATAATTCTGCCGCAGCCAAAGGTCAAAAAACTTGTCGTAAACGAAGTATTGTCCAACTTCTTCGGTAATTAATTCCTTGTCTAACAGACCATTGCAAGCCGATTGTACAGTACTGGTCGAGTAAATTTTGTGCCGTTTCACGAAATTGACCGATGTAATTTTGCTAGCCTTGCCCTCTTGAGAGATGGCTAACAGCAGTTCTTTCTGTTTTTCAGGCAATTGGAACATCTTTTCGGCGTATGTAAAATCGTTAGTGTCGATGATATTTTGGATGGCCTCTTCCATTTCGTCAATGCCGTAGTGTTGGGTTTTGCTGGGCAACAGAAACAGGGTGTTTAGCGTTTTCTGCATGTACCAAGTGATGCCCTCGAAACGGTTGTACAATTCATCTATCACATTGGGTTCCAATGTTTTGTTCGCATCGGCAAAATGATGGCAGGCGAAAGCGCGGTATTTTTCCTTGTCGATAGGGCCAAGATGCATCACCGATGCGCTTTGGTAGAAGGGATGCGCCGCGCTGGTGAAGATGTCGCCCATCAGATGACGCTGGCTGCCCGCAAAGATGAACTTGGTTCGGTGGCATTGATGGATGTAGGTACGCAACAAGGCCTCTACGTTCTTTTCGGGGAACTTGGCGATTTGCTGGAACTCGTCGATGGCGACGATGTTTGGCCTTTCGGAGTGTTCAAGATAATGGAAGATTTCCTCCAACGAGACTTGTGGCTCACGGATGTCGCCCAACTGGATGTTGAGTTTGGGAAGTCCGGTCAAGTCGGTGGTCATCACAAAAGACATCGACCTGACTGCTGCACTGAATTGTTGCAGCCACACAGCACCTTTGGGTGCAAGGGCATTGACGATGGCACGGCTCATCATAAAAACCATCTCGCGCAATGTGCCCACCGAGTAGAAATCTATGAAAAACAGGTTGTAGTCTTTCTTTAGGTCGAAGGCATCAAAACAGTGATGTATCAGCCCCGACTTGCCGATTTTGCGGGTCGCGACCAAGGCGACATCGTTGCCGTTTTCAAGTTCGCGTAACAGTTGTTGACTCTCTTTCTCCCTGTCGCAGAAATATTTAGCCGAAACGTATCCTTTGGTTACAAATGGATTCATCATGGTTTTATGTAGAAATAATTATGCAAAAGTAATAATTTTTTTGACATAAAATCAAAATAGGCTATAAAAAGTCGGGAAAGCAAAGTGCTCTCCCGACTTTTTACATTCTCTTAATTCTGCGAATTCTGTGTGAGAAAAATCATTCCTTCACAAACTTCCGCACAGCCTTGCTTCCGTCATTGAAGGTGACATTCAGCAGGTAACAGCCTTTGGCCAAGGCACTTACATCGATGGTTTCAATGCCGTTTTCAAGGTGCATCACCTGTCTGCCGTCCATGCTGAAGATTTCCACTTGCTGCAAGCCTTTGGCATTGAGGCTCAAGATTTCCGAAGCGGGATTGGGCCAAAGGGCGATTTGGCTTCCATTGTGTTCGCCAATTCCAGTGGTTTCGGAATAATACAAGGTGTAGAATATTGGCGCCATTTCATCATCGTATGTAGTTTCCTCGATGGTCAACGGCTTGTTATTCATGGTGATGACTGCATCGTCAAAAAAGTCGAGGCCGGCAATAGTGTTGCTCGGTACCGACAAGTCGTATGTCAAAGTCATCTTGTTTTCAATTTCCCAATCACCGAGGATATTGTTGAAATCGTATTCCACCTGGCTGGTGCAGTTATGGTTGGCATCGTAGGTGTATTCCATGCGGTTATCCTTCAGCCATGCAAGGTCAACCAAATCGAACTCAATAGTTTCAACGAGGTCGCCTTGAGCATCATAGTTGTATTCGATGCTTTGGTCTTCAATCCATTCGCCCAAAAGCCAATCATACTGCAATTCTCTAACCAATTTGCCATTTTGGTAGGTGAATTCGGTTTTCTCATCTTTTTCCCAAACATTGTCATCGCGATCAAATACAGTGACAAGCACCATATTGCCGTTGGCATCATACTCGAAAACGTTTAGTCCATCTTCTACCCACACACCTTCTTCAAACTCGTATTGGGTGGCTTTTTCTATCAGACTCTGGTTGTTGTAGGTATATTCAACCTTATCCTTGCTTCCATCCTCATAGGTGTTGACGGTGCTTATGCGACGGTTCTGGCTGTCGTAGGAGTGTTCCATGATCGTGCTTATGCCAAAGCCCGACATGACAACTTTCTTTGTGTTGAATTGGTTGTCGTACTCAAAAACAATGGGAATGGAAAGCATTTGATAAGACATAATTATACTGTCGAGTTTTTGCGTGTAGACAGCTGTTCCCCGATTGAGTTGCTCAACGGTTTTAATCCTTGATTTCAACTGATTTTCAGCCGATTTGTTCGTGTTGATTTGTGCTTGTGCCGAAATCATAAAGCACATGGCAGCTGCGAATAGTAAAACTTTCTTCATAGTAATTGATGTTTTAATTGTTAGACGATTGCTATTTGGATGCGTCAAAAGTACAAAAATTTTCGGAAGAACAATCTTAAATTCCGATGGATTTGCAAATCCGACCAACCAACGACTATTGCGGCCTGACCACCACGAGAAATGGTTTCTTCATAAACTATTGGGCATTGAAATAATCCTGTTCGGTAATCGTGTAGGTAAGGCATCCAAAACCATCATAATTCATAAGGAAAAAATGGCTTCGTTTTGTTGTCCAAACATAGTGCTCGCCCTCAAAATCATAGGGGCCGTTTCCTTCTTCTTGTTTGTAAACCAATTGTTTGCCATCGTCAAAAGTGAAGGTTACGGTTTCGCCATAGATGTTCGAAAGCAAATTCCCTTTTGCTTTTTCAATACTTGCTGTTCCCAATCCTTGCACACTATAGAAAGTGGTGTCTGTGGCTTTTTCAAGGGTGATGCCGTCAGGATGGTCATACCAAAAACCAGGTTGGACAACGGAAATGAAGGTGACGGCATGACCGCTGTCATTAACGAGTTTGTATGAAATGTCAAACATTGGGTCGCAGGATGTCAGTGCCACAACTAATAGGCAAAGGATGAAAACTGTTTTCTTCATAACAAACTGAATATTAAATCTTTGAATCTTGAATTTTAAATTTTAAATCCTCTATTAAGGCTTGTGCGCCACGACACGGAAATTGTTGAACCATCCCTCGGCCTTGTCGGTGCCGTTGCTGATGACGAGATGGTAACGGCTCAAGGGTTGGTCGCCCATATAGAATCGCGTTTCTGTGTTGTATCCCGAAGTTACGGTGTCGCAAAAGATGACATGGTCTTGTCTGTTGCTGATGCTGACAACACACTCACCCAGATAATCGTGGAAGTACACGTAAACAGTCTTTCCCCAATAGCCTGCCTCGATGTTCGGATGGCGCATGTCGCCGTTGGAAAGCGAGCCTTTGATGTCGATTTTGTCTTTGTCGTCAATGAGGTCGTTAGTATTGGGTTCCTTGTGGCAAGAAGCCGTTATCAAAGTGACAAACAAGATTGTAATTAATGATAAGTGTTTGGTCTTCATGGTGTTATTGTTTTGTATTCATTTTATTGTTTAGGCTTGCGCGGATTTTATCGACATTATAGACGCTGCAACCGAGCACATCGGCGTATTCCTGACGCGAAAGTTTGAAGTGCGAGAGCAGGCAATAGCGGAACTCCAAATCAGTCAAGTCGGGATATTGTTTATGCACAAAAGCAATAAAGCCCGGATGTACCCCTTCGAAAGCAGCCTCAAAACCTGCCCAATGGTCTTCGCCTTCAAAGAGTGACTTCTCCAAGTCTTTGAAAGCTATCGGGTTGCTTCTGTCACGCGATAATACTTCGAAACAGCGGATGATGTTGCATTTTTGCAGGTATTCGTCTTTCAGTTTGTCACCGAATTCAGCCTGTAATTCGCTTTGCTGCGCGTTTTGTTTCTGTAGTTTGTCGTATTGCTCTTGCATCGCAGTCTGCTCTTGCTGTTGTTGTGCATTGCGTTTCTTCAGTTCCAGCAGGTTCGCGTTGATTTCGGCCTCGATGCGTTTCTTTTTCAAGGCGTTGAGAATCAATACAGTGACCAAAACCAAGGCGGCAATCAAGATGATGGTGAGCACGATGATGAGCCTTTGCCGCGAGAGCATTTGGCGGTTATGTTGGTTGGCTTGCGCCTCAAAGTCGTATTTCTTTTGAATCTCCAAGACGGAACTCTGGGTTTGGTCGGAAAGCAAGTCCAAGGCGACTTGTTCATGCTGTTTTTCAAACTGATAGGCACTTTCGTAGTCACCTACGGCTAGCGCGTCCTTAATCAGGAAACCATAAACAGCAGCTTGCGTTTCAGGTCTACATTCCACTTCCTCTATTGCGTTGAGCATTCGTGTTTTGTAGTATTCTAACGAATCGCGCTCGTCCAAAGCCAAATACACTTTGGCGAGGTTGAGCAAAGCAATGGGACGACGTTTTTCGTCCACCAAAGGCAGGGTTTTCCGCAGGCAGTCCAAGGCGTCATCGTTCTCGTCAAGCAGTTGATAGGCAACGGAATAGTTGTTCCAAACCGAGGCTTCGGTGACCTTGTCCTCAGCGGTTTGGGCCAAATTCAAGGCTTGTTTGAGATAGACAAACGCACTGTCATATTCATCAATGACGATATTCATCATGGCCACGGCGTTGAGGCACTTGGCCTTGCGCGAGAGGCTGTCGTCCCACAGTTCGGCAGCTGCCTTGTAGTTCGAGATGGCCTCGGCCTCGTGGCCACTGTTGTTAAGCAAGTCACCAATATAATATTGTGCGAAGGCCGCACTCACCGAGTCGCCGACCTGCCTACTGTACTTGTCGGCTTCCTTGTAACAGTTCATCGCCGACTCATATTCCTTTTTGGCTTGGCGCACGCAACCGCTGTAGAGGGCGGCAGGCGCGGCGTTTCCATAATCCTTTTGCTTCACGAAGTAATCGTAAGCCTCAAAGATTTGGTCGTCCTGGCTGATGTCCTCGTAAGCTTTATATTTGGCACGCACCTCCGCAACTACGGCTTGCATCCGTTCCGTCTTGCTTTTCGTGTTGCATGCGAAAAGACAAAGCATGCTCAGCAAAAGCATGATCTCATTGATACAAGTTGTTATTCTCGACTGCTTCATCTTACATTCGTTTTTGCAATGCAAAAGTAGGAGTAAAAACGGTGTTTTTGATTCGCAATAGGGACATTACAAACTTTTTTAAAAACTTTATCCTGATAATCAAAATGTTGCAAGAAACTATTACAAACTTTTTTCCGCAAAAAAAGAGACTTCACCCCCTTTCGGGATAAGGAATTTGTGTGTATTTTTGCGCCCTGAAACTAAAAACAAAAGTAAAATGAACAACAAGAAACTGTATCGTTCGATGGCCGACAAGAAACTCTGCGGTGTTTGTGGAGGACTTGGTGAATATTTTGACGTGGACCCCACATTGATTCGTCTGTTGTGGGTCATCTTCACCTTCTGTGGTGGCGCCGGTCTGTTGGCTTACATCATTTGCGCCATCATCGTGCCGCAGCAAAACCAGTTGCCGGAGCCGTAATGCTGGACAAAACCAGACATCATTGAATTTGGCTTTTCAAATTGATTTTTTCACGAAGAGCCTGTATCTTCCTTTCGATTTCCTGCTTTAGCTCTATCAAGTAGGCCAATTCTTTTTCATCGCTTTGGAATCCATTTTCGTTGTCTAGTTGCTCAAAGGTCAGTTTCTTAATGCGGGAACGAATGGCTCCTTCGTTTCGTTCAAATTTCTTTACCAATTCCTTAATTGACATCCCTTTGTGTAATAACTCTAGAAGTTCTGCATCTTCCTTAGGCGTCCACTTGGCGTAAGCATTGGCATAAAGCAGTTTTTGCTGCTCCATATATGATAGACTGCTCTCATCAATGGATTGAGGTTTTTGTGTAACATCCAAATCGTTCGGAATCAACACAGTAGCAACCAGTTTGTAATGAAACCCTTCAAACGCTATTCCGAGCGAAAGCACCAAATAAACACCCTCCAAATCCGCATAGCTGTCGGGGCTTTTCTTGAACTGTTCCAAAAATACGGGGTCGGTTATGGGGAAATCGTAGTTCGACTCATTGTAGGTAAACTTCATCCGATACTTTGAGTTTTCCCTTCCCTCATCACAATAAGCACAAGCATTATCAGGATGAATCAGCATCAACGAATAATCAAGTCGGTCAATGATAGTGGTCGGGATAGATTTTCCTCTGAAATAAAAAGCGGCTTGGTGTTGGGTATCTATGAGTTGATTCAAAAATTCCCTGGTAGGCGATAGCTCGAATGGGCAGATTTCCATCCGTGTACAATGTACATCTTCTGTATGCGCATTGTCGGGGCACGGATCCACATCGGTCAGTTTGACCAAAGAAAAAATCTTGAAACTCTCAGCAAGATGGTTGGGGATTTCACCGTTGGCAGACATTGAAACGGGTCGTATCCATCGCGGTCGGCCATCATCATGGCAGACAATGCAAAGACTTCCGTCAGATTGAGGTACGACTTCAATGCCAGCGATGCATCTGCCTCCATGCTTATAGGAATTTGCCAAACAAATGAAATACTTTTCCATGACGTCAAATTAAATGGACAATCTGAACTGTCTCTTTACTATGTTTTTGTAGATATTCTGCCAACAAGCGCCGATGGCATTGCTCGGGAGTGTCTTCACTACAAAGAAAACAAGCACCATCAAAAGGCTTGGCACCATATTTCTTTATAATCTCCCTGTCTTTCAATATTTTGGTATAAATCTCCACATATTCTTCCCAAGTCACTTCCTGCTTATGCCATTGGTCAAGCAGTTCTTTGGTGGGAGCAAAATCGACGATGTGCTTATATGGAATGTGGCAAATCTCTTGAGTAAAAAACTCTAAGTCCTTGCCTTTGGCAAAACCTGCCAATTGGCTGCTGTTGCTGATACGTACGTCAACAAGTTGTTTCACGCCGTTATCGCGTAATAAGCTGAAAAACTGTTCGGCACTTTTCTTCGTAAAACCTATAGTGTAAAACGTAATCATGTCAATATTCTCCTTCCAACTGCAATGCGGGTTTATAACCTATTTCCTTGTTTTTCAACCTGTAGGCATCCTTGAGCTGGTCTTCGGCGGTATAGGTGCCAAACAACTCATCAACTTCAGCAAGATGGTATTTCCGCGAATGGAGAAAATCGTTCACCATTCTTTTTTCCACCTCACCTTGAGAGGCCAAAATCGCGTCTTTCAAAATATGAAAGACTTCTATTCCTTGATTGTGAAAATATCTGGAAACCAATGAAAAACGGTGACATTCCAAAGGGTCGGCCTCTGAGCACATCAATGCGATGCAGAAGCCTCTTTCCAAACCTTTCATTAGTCTTTTTGCACCTTGTTGGAACAAAGGAGTCGTAACTGCCACCTCAAAATCCACCTGTCCCTCATCATTGATGCAGTCGGTTCGCCTTGCGCCAAACTCATTGCCAAAAGGCAGGTACTGGATGCCGTGCAACTTAAGAAAAGCCTTTATACTCTCCTCGTTGAACTGAGGTGCGTATTTGCTAGCAAGCACACTCCTAACATCCACTACACAGTTGATGCCGTGACGTTGCAACAACGTAAGGAACTCTTCTAATGACTGGCTAGAATGGCCTACGGTATATAATCTCAAAATACTCAATGCATTAAATATTATAGATTGCAAAAATAGCAATAATTATTGAATCAAGTTCATGTTTCTTTGAAGTATCCTTCCCTTTTCATTTCGGCCAAAACCATGCGGATTTCCCCGTATTGATAGTCATCGCCTAAAACATCTCGTGCTGTGGTGATTTTTGGGTCTCCAGTAGCCTCAAAGTAGTCACGAATCTCTGCCATCTTTTCACTTGAAACAAATTGCGAAGCGGGGAAGCTACCTTGTTCCACCCAATAAATAAGATGACTGAGAATGGTTGATGCAGCCAGACCTCTTGCTTTGGCTATGGCTTCGATGCTCATGCCTTGTTCCGCCATGTCTTTGGTCTGAAAGTAAGTAGCTCCATTGGTCTTCTTTGTTGGAACTTTAGCCAAATCACCGATGTCGGCCTTTTGTGGGTCTTGTCCTAGAAACTTTAGCACGATGTCGAGGATTTCGGCGCCATAGTTGCGGACACGCTTCGTTCCCATGCCTTCTACTTTCCGCAATTCGGTAAGGGTAACGGGCTTTATCTCAGCAATGGCTTTAAGAGTCCTAATGGGGGCGATGTTGGAGGCAAGCACATCGTCTGCTTCGGCTCGTTTAGCACGCCAAGACAGCAATACGGAATAAAGACTACCATTTTTGCTTGATTCAAACTTGATTTCCACCTTCTTCTTCCCGGTCTTTTCTGCTTCTATCGCCTTCACCGACTTGGTTTTTTGGTATTCCTTGACCGTGAAACTGTCTTTGCAGGCTTCCAAACAGCAGCCTTTCAGATAGATGCCTTCTTTAAGCAGCTTCAGTGTCTCGGTAAGTTGCTCGTTGACGGCTTGGTTGTCGGTCTTGAAAGGCAAGTTGAACAATCCCTTGGCGATGGCTTTTAAGTGTTCATCAAAGTAGGCTACGCCTTTTGTTAATCGCTCCTGCAAGGTTGGGTTTTGCTCGCACGAAGGCGTTTTGTCATGAAGATTTCTTATCTGGCTTTCAAACTTGATGCCGACAGAGCACAATTCCTCGTGAATCTTGTTGCGCCGCTGCGAGAGTTCCTGAATCAGCGAGTGCTCAAAGAGGGTGTCGTTGTCGTAGATCACCTTCATCAACTTGCCAAAGTCTTTATAGATGCCATCAAAGTTGATGAGCTCAAGCATGGTCTCCAACTCGTAATCGTGGCGCAATGCATCCACTTTCTCTTGTGTAGGTTCCTTTTCGGGAATATGTTCCACAAACTGGTCGACGGAATAGTCGTTGACCAATGCGTTGGAAGTGATGTGCGTTTTCAGTACGAGACCTTCAAGCGAAGTGCAACGGCTGAGGGCGACATACACCTGTCCATGAGCGAAGGCTTGCCCCGCATCAACAATGACTTTGTCGAAGGTAAGGCCTTGACTCTTGTGGATGGTGACGGCCCATGCCAAACGCAATGGAATCTGGGTGAAGCTGCCGATTTCGTTTTCTTCAATCTCTTGATTCTCAGCGTTGATAGTGTACTCCATATTCTGCCATTTCAGCCTTGGAACAGTGATGTGCTCCCCTTCACTTTCGACAGTGAGGGTGCCTTCATCCTCGTCGTAGTCCACTAACCGCCCGATTTTACCATTGAAGAAAGCCTTTTCGGGGTTGGGGTCGTTCTTCACGAACATCACCTGCGCCCCGACTTTCAGTTCCAGTTCTTCCTTAGTAGGATAGGTGTTTTCTGGAAAAGTGCCGTGAACTACCGCTTTGAATTTCAACGGTTTCTCCTTGATGGCCTCCAGTTTTGATTCATTGATCTGGTCGGCTTGGTAGTTGTGGGTGGTCAGGGTGATGTAGCCTTCATTGTCCTTAGGCTTGAAGTCGGGCTTGAAGCGTGTGTTGAGCAGACGCACGCAATCGGCATCCATGCGATTGTTGCGCACTTTGTTTAATAATGTGATAAAATCGTCATCATGTTGACGGTAGATGTGCTCCAACTCGACGCAGACGTATGGTGCTTTTCTTAGCACTTGGCTACCGAAGAAGTATGGCGTATCGTAATACGGCGACAACACTTCCCATTCTTCGGGTTTGGCCACGGGCGCCAACTGGTGCACGTCGCCGATCATCAGCAGTTGCACGCCTCCGAAAGGTTTTTGCGAGCGGCGCACTCGGCGCAACACCGCATCGATAGCATCCAAAACATCGGCACGCACCATACTGATTTCATCAATGATAAGCAGGTCGAGGCTGCGCATGAGGTTGAGCTTTTGCTTCTTCATACGGTGGAGCTGTGCAGTTATGGTGCTTGCATTGGGTGGTAAAGGTCCAAAAGGCAGCTGGAAGAACGAGTGGATTGTTTGTCCGCCTGCATTGATGGCCGCCACACCGGTAGGTGCGACCACGACCATACGTTTGTAGGTCTTTAGCGGCAGATTTTTCAGGAAAGTGGTCTTGCCCGTGCCTGCCTTTCCCGTAAGAAAGATGTGCGAGTCGGTGTAGAGCACCAGTTC
>JAEEGH010030962.1_pt1 | contig 10370 bp, 9 predicted proteins | sample 9134181 | NCBI WGS metagenome assembly JAEEGH01 (sample SAMN16246544, study PRJNA631951) | gut metagenome | biome: gut microbiome; feature: rumen; material: DP-attached | host: Bos | place: Iran: Karaj | collected 2018-10 | reverse complement strand
TCATACCATATTTTTAATGCACGATGACGTTTCCATGCATCGAAAACGACAGGGAACACCTTGATCTCGCCATTTACTCCCAGCGGAGTGAATATTTTCAACGTCTGTACAATTCTTTTATCATCCAAATCCGCCGAATTGTTTTTCAGAAGTTCATCGACCGCCCCTGTAATGATTGAACTCACCGACGGCGGAAACAGGTCCTCTGCTATTTTCGCTCCGAGAATCGCCGCCATCATGGCATGTTCGCCAACAACGGACGGCATCGGCAACGTCCATTCCAAGTCTTTGATTTTGTAGGTTTTCTCTGAACGTTCATAGACAATCGGGCAGTTGAATTTTTTCTTCAGCACTCCAATATCACGCTTGATGGTGACAGACGAACAATCCCATCCATCTCCCTCAGGCAATCTGCTCATTTCAACAAAATATTCCACTAAAGAATCGACTGTCACCCTGCGGTTCTGCTTTAATACAGAGACAATATGCTTAAGACGGTCAGCCTGACGCCATCGCGGCTTTTTCATATCCTCCAATTTGTTGTCTTCCATTTTCCAGCCTCCCATTGCAATCGTAATGAATCGTTCAATATACTCGTCAATGCTTTGGAACTATCTTTCATTGACAAATTGAAGAGAACCAAACTCTTAAACTGTTTCAAAAATATCATATTCATTGCATTATGCAAATTGCTTCAGGAATTTTTTTTATTTTGAAATAGCAAGGGCGTCCGCGCCCTTGGCAAGCTCGTAACGCCCTTCACCGCGCTTTACATGAAAAAACTTCCGTATCATTATTTGATACTGTCTCGGAGCGATATTATCGGCATGTTCAAAATAAGAGGCCATCATCCCGTTCCACACTATAACAAAAGGAGCAACAACACATGAAAGACGACACGCACATCTGCATCGTTTTGGACGCTTCCGGATCCATGGGCGTCATCGAAAACGACATCAAAGGCAGTTTCCGTTCGCTCATCAAGACACAGAAGGAAAACGAAGGCAAAACCGTATTGGACCTCTATCAGTTCTCCGACGATTGCAGACGTCTCGTCAAACATGCCGATCTGGCTGATATCAAGGAAGATCTGATGGCCAATTACCGTTGCAGCGGTTGCACCGCCCTGAACGACGCCGTCTGCACGGCCATCGACACGCTTGGCATGGAACTCGCCGCCATGCGAGAAGAAGATCGACCGCAGAACGTCGTCTTCGTCATCATCACCGACGGTTATGAAAACGCCAGCCGCAAACATTCCGCAATGGACGTGAAGTATCGCATCGAATTGCAGTCCACTAAGTATTCTTGGGATTTCCAATATCTTGGAGCCAACCAAGATGCGTTTGCCGTCGGTGAGACCTTGGGCATCGCAAAGGACAACTGCGTCAACTACGATGTAAGTGCCTCAGGCATGGTTTACGCGTGCAGCAGCATCAACGCCAATGTCCAACGCATTCGCAACCGCAGACGGAAGTAAGATTGTCACAGAAGCACCGCCGCAGGCCATGTTTCACGAATCCACAAAGTTGCATCGCATGAGGGGATGAGCATTTGTTGCTGCCATAGGCGGCCTACCCCGCCCGCAGGGCGTGACAATCGTAGCCGCCATAAGCGGCCTACCCCGCCCGCAGGGCGTGACAATCGTAGCCGCTTGCAAGCGAACGCAGAGAGCGCAGCTGGCGGTCAGATGCCCCCCTCTCATAGCGCCCGCAAGGGCGCCACAATTCACAAGAATGGAACTACATCATACATTATAAAAGGAAGTAATCATGCTCCATCCAATCATGACAGATGCAAAAGTTCCAACTGCGATTGGAAATGCGGTAGAAGCCTGGATCTTGGTAATTGGCGGCATCACCGTTCTGTATTACGTCATCTGGTTACTGATATGCCGTGGCCCCGGTTGCAGACGGTATCCAAACCATCCCGTGTGGCTACAACAATTAATGGATCGCGACTATTTCGCCATCAATCTCATGGCCGCCGTTATCTTTTTCCAAGTCTATTTTTTCATAGCCATGTATCTGACGGATATCATCTACCACCTGCTTGCAAAAAGCGGTCTGGTTGAATATGTTTAATTTTATCAAGACCAATAATGTTACATATTACTACGTTTTAGTATAAAAATATGATTTGAACTTCTTTTTCAATTAAATGCCAATAAATACAAGAGGAATGATTAGTCACCAATGAAACATTACCCTATAAAAATGGAAATTGCGGGATCGACGGCAATGTGGACGCGTCCAGACACAGGCGACTGTCCTGTCAGCTATCCAGCACCAACCTATTCAGCGGTAAGGAACATTTTTCAGTCAATCCTTTGGGGGCAGGCCGTTCAAATTATTCCACGTCAAGTAGATATATGTGCCCCATTGCAATTCCATACGTACACTACTAATTATGGTGGTCCATTAAGAAAAGCAAGTGTTATCTCATCAGGTAACGGTTACCAGTTATTAGCAACTGTGCTCACAGATGTACGGTATAGGTTGTTTGCTGATGTTGTAGAGCTTCCCGAATCTGATACAGAAAGTATTCAAACCAAGGAATGGCGTAAACGTACAAAATCACCAGGACATGCATATCAGGAGATTTTTGAACGGCGACTCGCATCAGGAAAGTGCTTCCACATGCCATTCCTTGGTTGGAAAGAGTTTACAGTCTCATACTTCGGTCCGATTCGTGCAGAGACTCAACCAGAAGACATTACGACAGTATTGCCATCCATGTTTTGGGATTCAGTATATGGACCAGACGGTAAAGTTTCAAGGTTTGTTTTTATTCAAAATGTCAGAATCGAACATGGGATTATGAAGTTCGAATTAAAGCAGGAGGAGGTGCATAATAATGCTTAACGAACTAAAAATGCTTTCAGATTCCATTCATGCAGCTGGATTTTCTGAGGAAGAATGGGATGACAAGTTTAAGGAAATCAAAGTTAAGGGTGCTCCTTGTTTCATTGTTTCCCTTCAAGACGACGGCGAAATCGCCGACATTCGCTTTCTTGAACCAAATAAAGCAAAGGTTCTAAGGACTTGGCAAGGGGGGAGTAATGGAGAGTGCTTCCCTTGCTTCAATTTTATGCCATTCTATGAAATGCAAGATGAAAAGCAAAGCCCCCTTAGTGCTCAACAGAAAAATGCTTATCTAAAAGAGTTTATCTCTGTATTTCGCTCGGCTGAAGAATCGCCTGTTAACGTTGGACCTGTTATATTCTCCAATCGTAATAAAGCCGACAAGAAAACAAGCAAATGCCTTGGTTCTATAGCTAAATCATTTTTCTCAATTATGATAGATAATGAGAATTCCAATAATCATTTTATCCAATTTCGCGAAGCTATCTCAAAACTTATTACTTCTTCTGGTTGTGAATCATTTAATCGAAAAATGCTATCATTCCTCCGTAAAAATATTACAGAGGAACTTATGTTACAAAAAAGTACACCTACAATATGGTCAATCTTATTTAAAAAAGCGCAAAATGATGATGTTGTACTTTTTTTTGATCTTCAAGATAGTCAAGACAATCCACTTGCATCAGAGAAAGGCATGCGGTTAATCAACGCAAAACTTCTTTCAAAGAAATCTACAGTTGAAAGCTCAAATCAAGACCGCCAACTTGATGCTTTTGGAGTACCAGTATCTATTGCAGAGTTGTCCGAAAAGCTTCCAGAAGTAAAGTTACCAGGAACAATTGCAAATACCAAACTAAGAAGCATGAGCAGTGAATCCAAGTGCCAGATGAGATATGGTAAGATTGATGCAGAATCATTCCCTATTGGTTCTGTTAACCGAAAATCAGCCAAAATTGCATTATCATGGATATCGTCTCCAGACCGTGAAGGTAAGACTTGGGCTATTGCAGGTGCCAATGAACTTGTTTTTGCATATCCCAAATCAATTCCTCAAACGCCTCCACTTCTTGCTAGACTATTAGGAAATGGACGTTCTGCTTCAACGGAAATGATTCCAGTGGAAAGACGTTTTGAACAATACGCACAAGATGCTTTAAATGGCCTCAAAACTCTTTCTGAAAAACCTTCACCAAATACAGAAATAGAAGTATTCGCCATTAAAAAGGCTGATACCGCACGACGCAAAATTGTCTTCTATCGTAATTACTCACTTGCAAATCTAGAGGCGGCTGTTGACACTTGGCTTAAAGGTTCGCGCAATATTCCAGAAATACATTTGAGAAAATGGCCTCCAGTATTGAAAGGGGAAAAAACACAAAAGGAAAACAAACCTGTTTCAATCAACTTCCAAGCTCCCTTGCCATTGAAGACAATTGAACTAGCCTATACGATGTGGTCAAAGGACGGAAATGAAAAATCTGATCCTAAATATCGATCCGCATTGCTTTATGAAGGAATCCCTGTCTTCGATGGACTGGAACTTTTTTTAGGCAACAATGCTACGACTGGCCTTGCTGAACGAATGTTGTCATTTTTATTACAAGGTTCTCTTAGTCTTTGTGTTGAATCAGGTAATATTGCGCATAAACCACAAATTAATCTCATCGGGAATAATCGTGTTGCGGCATACCTCGAAACAACTCTTCCACTTTTTGGTATTTTGCTTCACAAACTTAATAAGAAAAAGGAGATCTATATGACAAATGCCCCCTTCCTTATCGGAAAATTCTTAAATTTGGCGGATGGCCTTCATGCGGTCTGGTGCCGTAATGTCAAGGAGAAAGATCCTCTTCCGCCTCAGCTTTTAGGAAGCTCACTTTTTAACTCTTTTCAAGTTAATCCTGTTCAAGCATTTGCGAATGCCGCCTTGCGGCTAAAACCATATCTTGACTGGGCGAAAACCAATCAAACAAAAGACGTCGCTCTTGCCCGTTGGTATGTAGGGGAATTCGGACGCGTTTCTGCTGGCATTGAAGAAGCTGGAATTCCAGTTCGACTTTCTGATACCGACAAGGCAGAAATGCTTCTAGGATATCTTGCATCATCAGGGAAAAACGATAATTCTGAATCCACTGAATCATAATTGTCTATTATATAACAAATATAACAAGAGGTAAGAAATCATGAGTGAAATCAATCGTGCCACAGGTCTTCTAATTATCGAAGTCGTCAACTCCAACCCCAACGGCGATCCAGACCGCGAAAGTGATCCTCGCCAACGGGCAAATGGACAAGGTGAAATCTCCCCTGTCTCCCTCAAACGCAAACTACGTGATTTAGTCGAAGCTAAAGATCAGCCTGTCTTCCTCTCTATAAAAGAACGTCTCTCTCTGGAAGATGGTTGTTATGAGATTCTCGAACACAGGGGACGGGATCGTTCCACCATCACAAATGAAATGAAAGATGGTGAAAATGGTGATTTCATGAAAAGCACTTTCGTGAAAAAATATTGGGATGCACGGATTTTTGGAAATACTTTTCTTGACGGGGAAAGCGACAAGAAAACAATCAAAACTGGTGTTGTTCAATTTGGCATGGGCCTTTCAGTAAAACCCATAGAGGTAATTCGTCAAACAAATACCAACAAAGCAGGCGTACAGGAAGGCAAAAATCAGGGAATGGCCCCATTGGCATATCGTGTTGTCACACATGCAGTTTACTGTATGCCATTCTTCATCAATCCCACCTACGCTCCCAATTCAGGTTGTACAAAGAAAGATATTGAATTGCTCAAACTGTTAATTCCCTATGCTTATGATCATACAAGATCAGCAATTAGACCAGATGTTCGTATTCGCCATGCATGGTTTATCGAACATAAAGATGCCCTTGGGACCTGCCCTGACTACAAGATCTTTGATGCACTTATGCCACAGGCAAAAGTGGACATGCCTTTATCTTGGGAAGATTATACAGTACCGACTTCACTGTCTTCAGAACTGACGGCAAAAGGACTTGAATTAGTTGATCTTGTAAACTAGGAACTTCATCATGGAATGGTTGGCGCGTAGTGCGGACATCGCAAGACAACAAGATGTGCAATCCTATGCAAGGCATGTGATTGGCGTTTATGAGTATGCTAAACGTTATCTCCATCTTCTTGCACCGTTACTGCCGCCAACAATTCTTGAAGGACTAAAAACTGCGCTACTTCCAGCTGTTACATTCCATGATCTTGGAAAACTCGATGATGACAATCAAGCTGTGCTTCGTGGAGAAAAGAAATCGCATACTTTACCAATCGTTCATTCTGACGCAGGTGTTGCAAAACTTCTTTGTGATGAACGTGTACAAAGTGCATTATTAGTCGCATCACATCATACAGGTCTTCTAAATCTTGTTGAAGAAATAAATCGTGGCGATGATTTCTTCCGTATCAGTGAACCGTCGAAACGAATGCGAGAACCTCTTGAACTCTTGCTTAAACGGCATAGTGAAGCTTTGCAAGGAATTACAGGCCTTACACATGATGTTCTTGCTGAAGTCACTCCACAAAATTTGACCGTTTTTCTTCGCATGGCTTTATCATGTCTTGTCGATGCAGATCACACTGATTCGGCTATGCCGAATCGACCAATTGATGATATCAAACAGGAGATACCACTCCCTCTGCTACCAGAACGACGGCTTGAAGCGTTGGACACTTACATTTCCCATTTTACACAGAAATCAGAACGAGATAATCTCCGTAGTTTCATCTACAAAGCATGTCGAGATCAAGTGCTGGATGAACAAATTGTCGCTTGTGATAATCCTGTTGGTTCTGGAAAGACAACAGCAGTCATGGCTCATCTGCTTAAGATTGCTAGTATTCGGGGGCTTCAACGCATTTTTGTCGTTCTTCCATTTACCAACATAATCAGACAATCAACTGATGTCTACCGAAAGGCATTGATTCTTCCAGGAGAGAACCCTAATGATATTGTTGTTGAAGTCCACCATTTGGCTGATTTTAAAGATGAATCATCCCGTGAATTGGCAATCCATTGGAATGCTCCAATTGTTGTAACAACCGCAGTGGCTTTCTTTGAAACACTGGCTTCCGCACATCCATCATCCCTTCGACGACTACATGAACTAGCAGGAGCAGCTGTTTTCGTGGACGAAGCACATGCCGCACTTCCTGCAAAATTACTGCCTATCGCCTGGCGTTGGATTCAGGCGTTGGCTGATGAATGGAATGTCCATTGGGTTCTCGCATCTGGTTCTCTTGTCCACTTTTGGGAAATGAAGGAAGTATTGAAGTCATCGGGAAGCTCTACTTTGCGCACTGTTCCCTTGCTTGCAACCAACGTACTGAGAAAACAGGCGGTTGAATATGAACAGTCACGTGTCATATTCAAATCATTTGATGGCCTTCTTGCCATTGATAATCTACTGGAATATGTCATCCAAACCCCAGGACCACGTCTTATCATCCTTAATACAGTTCAGAATGCGGCAGTCGTAGCGAGAGCATTTGAGAGAAGCGGTCAATTTTCAGCAGTATTCCATCTTTCCACAGCACTTACGCCAGCAGATCGAGAAGTTACGTTGGAAACGGTAAAAAAACATCTTACCGAGGATTTTAATGGCAATTGGATACTAGTTGGGACATCTTGCATTGAAGCTGGCATGGATTTGGACTTCGCTACAGGTTTTCGTGAAATGTCTTCTCTGACATCGCTTATTCAATCGTCCGGACGCGTAAATCGGTCTGGGAAACGAAATGGTGCAACAATGTTTTCATTTCGTCTTAGGGAGGAGGATGGCACCATTTCTAATAAAGGCATGGAAGATTCCATTAGAGTTTTGCGCGAACTTCTTGCCAAGGGTTGTTCTGTATCCTCAGACCTTTGTACAGAAGCTTTGCACCGTGAACTACTGCTTGACCCACATTCAGAAAGTCTTCTTGCACAAATATGCCAATCTGAAAATGAATGTAATTTTCCAAAAGTTGAAAAGCTATTCAAGATTATCAATGCAGATACACGGACTGTTGTTATAGGAAAGGAACTTGTCCAGAGAATTGAATCATTTGAATCTGTGGACTGGCGGGAAATCCAACGCAATTCAGTTCAAATATGGGGATATCGTATCGAAAAATTACATATTCCTGAATTGAATGGACATTCTGGTGTCTTCAAATGGCATTTAAATTATTCTAGTTTTTTAGGTTATATGGAAGGAGTCCTCGAACAAGAAGAATTCGCAAAAAATGGTGGAGGTATCATATGAGCAAGCTTTGCGAAGAATATGATTCTTTTCCACTTTCTGCTATAAGCCACTATTCCTTCTGCCCCAGGCGGTGTGCACTTGTTCATTCTGAACGTATTTGGAGTGAGAACTACTTCACTGCAAGTGGAAAAGAATTGCATACATCTGTTGATGCCGGTGGTTCAGAATCACGTAAGGAAAAACGTTTTATACGAAGCCTTCGTCTCTTTTCCAAAGAACTGGGAGTAAGCGGAATTGCAGATATTGTTGAGTTCAAAAGAGATGATGAAAACGGTGGTATCATTAGAGGATGGTTAGGACGTTGGATTCCCTATCCAGTTGAATACAAATTAGGTAATGCTAAAAATCTATTACCATATGAACAACAATTGTGTGCCCAAGCCATTTGTCTAGAGGAAATGTTCCATGTTTCTATCATTGAAGGGGCTCTTTACCTTGGTGTAGAAAAACATCGTCATACCATAGTATTAAATCACAGACTTCGAAATGATACAATGGCCATCTGCATAGCAATCCGTAATCTTCTTGAAAGCGGCCAAACTCCACCAGCCCAATTGACACCTTATTGCAAATCATGCTCTTTGGTAAATGATTGTATGCCGAAAATTTCTTCTCGTTCGGCAAGAATCTGGCTTGATCATGCAATAAAGGAGGTAATTACATGAAAAAGTTGTTGAATACGCTATATATTCAGACACAGGGAATTTACTTGCATCAGGAAGGAGAGACAGTCGTTATTGAAAAAGAACGACAGGTTGTTTCTAAGATTCCCATCCATACCTTGTCTGGCATTGTGTGTTTCGGTAATGTGTTATGTAGTCCGTTCCTCTTGGGGCTCTGTGGACAACGTGGTGTGCATATCAGCTTCCTGTCGGAATATGGTCGTTTTCTGGCACGTGTCGAAGGGCCTGTTTCTGGCAATGTCCTTTTGCGCATGACACAGATGAATGCGGCAGAAGACAAGGAACATTCAAAGTCGATTGCATTGAATTTTGTTGTAGGAAAAATCTTGAATACTCGCAATATTCTTCAACGACGTATCCGAGACCATGGTGCAGATACAAACTGCGAACAAGCGATTTCTGACATGGCGAGACTTGTCCGTTCTCTCCGCAATGTGGAGAGTATTGACATGATTCGCGGAATTGAAGGAGAAGCCGCAGCCTGTTACTTTGCAGTTTTCAATAAACTCATTCTATCACAAGAAAAGTCTTTTGCAATACATAACAGAAATCGACGTCCACCTTTAGATCCTACAAATGCTTTGTTGTCATTCCTCTATACATTGCTTGCACACGATTGTACAGGAGCTTTGGAAAGTGTGGGGCTTGATCCACAAATTGGTTTTCTACATGCCCTACGCTCTGGACGCAATAGTCTTGCCATGGATTTAATGGAGGAATTCAGGGCACCGCTTGCCGACAGAATGGCATTGTCTTTGATTAATCTTCAACAACTCACGCCGAAGAGTTTCAATGTGACTGAATCAGGAGCTGTGGAAATGACCGAAGACGCTCGTAAAACTGTTCTTATGGCATGGCAGAAAAAAAAGCAGGAGACTATTCTTCATCCATTTTTAGATGAGAAGGTGGAAATAGGTCTTTTGCCATACGTTCAGGCATTGCTTTTAGCAAGGCATCTGCGTGGTGATATTGATGCATATCCTCCATTTTTATTAAAATAGGGAAAAACATGTTAATGCTTGTCAGTTATGATGTATCAACTATAACCCAAGCCGGGAAAACTCGCTTGCGGAGAATAGCGAAAGCCTGTCAGAATTGGGGCATTCGAGTACAGAATTCTGTCTTTGAATGCAATCTCAATCCAGCACAATGGATACAACTCAAAGCAGAATTGGAACGCATTTTTGATCCAGAGACAGATAGCCTGCGTTATTATAATCTGGGAGACAACTATTCAACGCGTATAGAGCATGTAGGCGCAAAGATTGCTCTTGATGTTGAAAAACCGCTAATCATTTAATGTCCGCGAACCTTTGTCAGCCATTCTTTATTGCATTAGGTTCGCGATTTTCAGAAGTCTTTTTCATTCATAGACTTGTATTTTGAATTTATTCTTTGTTCTTTGGCAACTGAATATTTTTTTATGTATTCGCGGAAAAATGTTGTAACTGATTGAAAACCAAATATATTATTAGTTACCGGTCGCGCCCCACGTGGGCGCGTGAATTGAAACAACATTGAAAACAATAGCCTTACTTTTGACTTT
>JAEEGH010030959.1_pt1 | contig 10370 bp, 11 predicted proteins | sample 9134181 | NCBI WGS metagenome assembly JAEEGH01 (sample SAMN16246544, study PRJNA631951) | gut metagenome | biome: gut microbiome; feature: rumen; material: DP-attached | host: Bos | place: Iran: Karaj | collected 2018-10 | reverse complement strand
CCTGTTATCAAAGATCCTGCGGTTAAAGATTCCAAAAGAAATATTCTGGTTTAAGGTATCCTCTGTATATATGTGCTGAATCATGGTAACTCCTCCTTCTCAATCAATGAAGCTTTTTTCTGTTATACACAGCTTAGCAAGGATTGAGTCCCATTTTCAGTACAGTGAGTCAGTGGGGACGTTTCAGTTTGACTCATTTTGAGTCAATCTGAAACGTCCCCGGTGACTCAAAAAGGAGTCAAAGAGAACCGTCCCCATTGACTCGTCCCCATTGACTCCTACTTTGGAAGTGCTACATATCCGCAGTCTTCGATCAGCCTCTGGCCTTCGTCTGACAAGAGCCACTCCACAAGTTCTTTTATATTCTTATTATCATTGTCCTTACGATAGACAACGTAGAAGTTGGCAGTCAGAGGATATGTTCCGTTTCTGATGTTGTCTGCATCAGGATATACTCCGTCAACTGCAAGCATTTTAACACCGGTATCGGCGACCATGCCCGACAAATAGTATCTAAAGGAATATCCGATGGAGCCCCCGAGGATGTTCATCGGATTGTGGGTAAGGACAATGTCTTTTCCCATGAACTTCTCCATCATGGTCTGTGACCCCGAGCCCTTGATCCTGACAAGGGGATTTATGAGCTTTGACGGGCCTCCGACTTCATCCCAGCTTGTGATCTCTCCGGTATAGATCTCACGGATCTGTTCAGCACTCAGGCCATCTACCGGGTTCTTTGAGTTTACAAAGAAGACAAATGCCTCAAGTCCAACCGGAACAATCTCCAGCTCGACACCTTTTTCGGCTGCCGACTGAAGCTGCTCCTCCGATGGATGAGCTGTAAAGAACAGATCCACCGAGCCGTCAACCATGGCATCAAAGCCTCGTATCGTGTTCTGATACTGCATCACGCTGTCATCAGCAAAGTTCTCCCCATAGAAATTGTCATCGGAAAACTCTCCGCCCTCATAGGTAACGCTCCCTTCAGGATAGCAATTATCAATTACCGAAGCGTAAACCGGAACCAGAGCAGCTGCGCCATCCAGTACCGGAAGATCGTCTCCCTTTTCAAACTTCAAAGAAGAATCCACCCTGGCAAGGTCAGATCCTTCCTCAAATGGAAGGTACCTCGATACATCGATCATCTTCCTCTGTGAGGCGCTGCTGAAATTGTTGCCCACGCGCCTTGTTACAGTCATAAAAATAAAGCCATTTACCAGCACTGTGACCAGCACCACTGATAAAATGGCCATTATCCGTCCCTTCATCACCATATCTCCTGTGATATCAAATGTATAATTGATGAATTCTCATAGGCTTTGTAAGCATATATGCAATGCGACACAGTCAGCAAAAAACATATTATGCATACGACAATGAGAAGCCTGAAAAAAGTCTTATCTTTCATTACATATTTACCACTATCGCCAACGTAATAAGGAGCAAGAATAGAAAACCGACTATAACAACAGATGCGCAGCCAATGATTGTTCCGTAAACTCCTATGCGGATTGGATTCATTTTCCTGTTCTCTTTCTTGGCGTCGATAAATTCCTTAATAAGCATAACAATAGAAGTAACCAGCGCTACAATTAAGAGTATACTTGCAATTCTCATTAAATCTTTCCTTGTCTTATTACGCGAAAACTTTTATTCCATTTCTGCTCTATTCCGCGCCAGCTGTATGTAAGCTCTCCGTTCGGATAAAGGCAGACAGATTTGGATGTTATCTCCGAAGGGTTGTCATAGGAGTCATAATATGCACCTCCGCTAACCCTCTGTGACATTTTCTTATAAACGAAACCATCGATTGTTATTACTTCCGGAAACTGTGTGATCATAAGCTCTCTCCATTAGTATAAATACGGTTGACGGGTTCTTATACATTATATTGTAGAACGATTGAATACACAATACAAGATAATGTATTTAATCATTTTACATAATATTGAGTATAATTAACTATAAATACGTCAACCACCTTGGAGAATGCGATGAAAAAAAGTTTTCTTTACTGCTTAATCCTCGCCTTAGCACTGCTTGCTATGACAGGATGCAGCTCTTTTAAAATAGACAATTCCAAATACTATCTCTACACTCCCAAAGACACCAAGAACCAGCCTCTGGTCATTGTCTTCCACGGATATGGCGAAGCTGAAAATGCCGGAAGCACCATGGTCGTCTCTACCCTGACCTCGACCGAGGGCCAGAGCAAGCACTCCTGCTACGTTTTAGCACCGCACATTGATGACAATACCTTTTTGGCTGAGTCAAGCCGCCGGAGTCTGTACAACGAGGTAAAAGAAATCTCGGACCACCTCATAGCTGAAGGAAAAGTTAACCCTTCCGCAATCTATTGTATGGGCAATTCCTTTGGCGGACTTGCTACCGTGGAATTCTTGGAAACCTATCCTGAAGATATCGCCGGCTCCATTGTCATGTGCCCTGCACTCACCTACTCACGGGATTCCACCACTAATCTCTCTAAGATAAAAGACATTCCGATATGGTTTGCACATGCTACAAACGATAGCGTTATTCCTGTTGATGTCAGCAGATCTGCTGTCTCAACCCTAAAAGCCATGGGCGCAGAAAACGTATCTCTCACTGAATTTAGCGACCGGGAAATGCTCTCAGCCGGCGCTCTTACAGGCTTTCACCAGGCAGACTTTGCCGTTATGGGAGACGTAAGTTTTATGGAATGGCTCTTTTCCCAAAGTTGCACTCCCCGTCCTTAGATGCTAGAATCTTGAATTGTTATGAAAAAGCATTCGGGAAAAGAAAGGTGGTAAGTTTTGAAGGGAATTTTTAAAAAAGCAGTAAGTGTTTTATGCGCAGCAATCATGGTTGCATCACTGGCAGGCTGCGATGTCGATGTTTCTTCATCGCTTGACTCAAATCAGTCAGCAGCCGAGTACAACGCGGAATATTTAGCAGATAATCTTGAGCTTGAAAACGAAGTCGCAACAGTTATCGCAAACAAACTTGACGAGAAGGATTTGGGAAAGATCAAATCCCACAAAAAGAAGATCGTAAACGGCAACGGAAGCATGACTTTCGGAGACGGCAAAAAGAAATATACCATCAATGTAGAAGACGGTTACATCTCAACATTAACTGATTCAGACGGAATGGTCATCATGACTTTGGATGACATTCTCAGTGCAGCAAACGGTGACGTTTCAACTGAGCCGGAGCCTGTTTCCGAGCCGGTTTCTGAGCCTGCAGAGCCGGAAGCACCTGCTGCAGAACCTGAGGTCACTGACAATACAGCTCAGTCCGCATCATCAAATACAGCTTCATACCTCGCTGAAGATGCTCAGAAGATTCTAAACAGCCTTGACACTGATTACAACAAGGTCAACTGGGGCGTACAGTATTCACCTACCGGAATGGACGGAATCGTAATCTCCGTCGCTCCATTTATGGATGGAAACAGCTACTATCTGCTGGTAGCAGTTACCAATCTCTACGGTGAGGACGTTACGTTTTCAGCATCCGGATACCCTAAGGGAACAGACGGACAGAAGATCGGAAGTATTTCATTCTATGAAAACGCTATAGCACCCGGCAATACCGTTGCAAAGGCAATATACTGCGAAGAGATCCCCACAGGTGAGATCCGCTGGGACGAGATCGAACTGCCAAACGTATTTGACAAAAGCGCATACTGGGAGAGCGACTGGGGCATCCAGACAGACTCAGACGGATATATTGAAGTTCCGTTTACCATTTATTCTGACGTGAACATGATGCCCGGCACTGTAACAGCGATCATCCTTGATTCAAAGGGCGACATCCTTGCTGTTGAAGATGATTTTATTATGGATGAGGGAAAAGAGGTTTCAGGAACCATCAAGCTCTTCAAAAAGGAGCTTCCGGGAACTCCTGTAGATCTTGCAATGTTTGCAAATCCACTTGAAAAATAATAGTAAACCGATAAAAGGAGAGTTTAAATACTCTCCTTTTTTGTTACAATTAATTCGGAGACGTTGTTGGAGACTCACATGGAGGATGCTATGTACACTGAAGATACGATCAGAGAGATAGTTGATAAGCAACGTGAATTCTTTTATTCCGGGAAAACCCTGGATGTCGAATTCAGGCTCAGACAGCTGCGAAGGCTTAAAGCAGCCATTATCAAGAATCAGCAGGTCCTTGAGGACGTTCTGTACAGAGATCTTGGAAGAGCCCCAATGGAAGCTTACTTCTGCGACATAGGAAGCGTCATTCTCGAGATCAACGAGACCATGAAAGGTCTTCGAGGATGGGCTAAGCCTGAGACACATTTTAGCGGGCTTCACTGCTTTCCAAGTATCACCACCAAGGTCTACAAAGTTCCATACGGCGTATCTCTCATCATAAGTCCCTTCAACTTCCCCTTCATTTTGTCCCTCGGGGTTTTAATTGCTGCCATCGCCGGCGGAAACACTGCGGTGATCAAGGCAAGCTCCAAGTCGCAGCACTGCACGCAGCTTATGAAGAAGATCATCTCTGAAATATATCCCGATAAATATGTGACCGTTATAGACGGCGGACACGACGTGGCTGACATGTGCCTAGCCCAGAAATTCGACAAGATCTTTTACACAGGCTCTCCCAAGGTCGGTGTCCATGTCCTGGAACAGGCCGCCAAAAACCTCACTTCTACAGCCCTTGAGCTTGGCGGAGAGACGGGCAACTGGTGCATCATCAGAAAAGATGCAAACCTTAAGGACGCTGCCAGAAAGATTGCCTTCTTCAAGGCCTTAAACAGCGGCCAGATCTGCATCAACATCAACCAGGTTGCTGTGGCAAGCGAGGTCGCGGAAGATTTTGTAAAAGAGCTTATCAAAGCCTTCAATAAACAGCTGGGCACTGAACCTCATGAAAATCCCGAGTATCCTCGCCTGATAAACCGGTCAGCTTATGATAAATGCAAGAATCTCGCTGATGAATACAGAAACAAGATCGTATATGGCGGATCCGGAAACGACATGACCCTAAAGTTTGATCCGACCATAATTTACCCTGTTGATATAGATGACAGTATCGTTCAGAAAGAGCTCTTTTGCCCACTTCTGCCGATCGTAATTTATAATGACGCCGAAATCAGCGATCTGCTTAGAACCATAGAAAGGCGCGAACATGGCCTTTCGCTCTACATCTTCACGAAGAATATCGCATGGGCGAAGAGAGTCATGCAGAGAATGCAATACGGAGGAGGCTGTATCAATGAAGTCTGCCTTCACATGATGGTCAAGGGCGCGCCATTTAATGGCACAGGCCATTCGGGAATGGGCGCATATCACGGCAAGTGGGGATTTATGGAATTCACACATCCATCTACGGTTCTCATCGGCTCAACAAAGTTTAATCTGAGCATGAGAGAGCATCCTTACACAAGCGCCGGCCGTAAACTTGTCGAACTATTGGAGAGGTAAAGGGGGATTTAAAAATGGCTAGAAATCATGAAGTTACAACTGTTCATCCACTGCTTGGAAGTGACGGTGAGCTTACTGAGCCCGGCTGGTCGAGATCTCTTTTGCAAAAATATGACAGATCACAGATAAAGGCCCCCAAGTGGCGTATCAAGGAATGGGATTATTATCTTGTACTGAGCGATGAATTCGCCGGGGCATTTACCATTTCGGATGACGGGTACATCGGTCTTCAGTCTGTATCCCTGCTTACATTTGGCTCCGTGCCGTGGGAGCACACTGAGACTGTGCTTAATGCCTTTCCCATGGGCAAGATCGGACTTCCCTCTTCTTCTGAAAGCGGAGTTACATCCTACAGCGACAAACGTCTTCAGATGAAGTTTGATGCTTCAGGAGGCAAAAGACATATCACCTGCCACTTCGATAACTTCTATGATGGAAAGCCTTTTGACTGCGACATTGTCCTTGATCAGCCGCCAATGGATTCCATGGTCATCGCTACTCCCTGGGATAAAAAGCACCACTTCTACTACAATCAGAAGATCAACTGCATGAGAGCTTCCGGATGGATGTCTTTTGACGGCAAAAAATATGAGTTCAAACCCGAGACGGACTTTGGCACCCTGGACTGGGGCCGAGGCGTCTGGACCTACGACAACACCTGGAACTGGGGCTCAGGAAATGCCGATATAGACGGAAACAGCTTTGGTTTCAACATCGGATACGGATTTGGAAACACAGCTGCTGCAACAGAAAACGTGATATTCTACAACGGCGTTGTGCACAAGCTGGATGACATCGAGTTTCACATTCCGGCTACCGGGTACACGGATCCCTGGAAGTTCACATCTTCTGACGGAAGGTTTGAAATGGACTTCGTGCCGGTTCTGGACAGAGCTGCATGCCTTGATTACAAGATTATCGTCTCCGACCAGCACCAGGTTTTCGGCCGCATGAGCGGAACGGCAATTCTTGATGACGGCACTAAGATTACGGTAAAAGACATGATGTGTTTTGCTGAGAGAGTTCACAACAGATACTAAGAGTAGCTTACCGCCTGAAGTTGCAATACCTTCACTTTTTTAGAGTGATGCGGTCCACTTCTTGTTCCAAAGTTCACGGGCAATGTCGATATTCTTTTGCTTCTTGGCATAGAATACTACATATACAAATACTGCTATCGATAATATGAGTCCTATGATAGTGTCAGTATTAACACTTCCGGTCATTACCCCCGAACTGCTTACATCACTGGCAAAGCAAATTGCAATTACATCATGGAAAAAATGTATAGCAATAACCACTGCGAGGTTTCCTGTCAGAATGTATATAGCTCCGAGAGCCATTCCGACAGCTACAGCACCTAAGCTCTGAAAGAATGATACCAGTATATCTGCACCGGATAAAGCATTAGTGAGGTGAAGGAATCCAAACAATATAGCCGGGAAAAGCAGCTGAATCATGATACTGTTTGTGTTTTTTCTCTTGCGCATCAGCGTACTGGTCATGATTCCTCTGAACATATATTCCTCAACAACCCCGGCAAACAGAGCAGTTAATATCCTGGAGCCGTCAAAACTAAATGCAAATTTCCCATTGATAATATCGGATACAAGGCCGAGTGCAAGATAAATTATATACACTACTACAAGCGGAACTCCCGGGCCAAGCTTCCCATATCTGAAAAAGCTTGTGAACTCGCCCTTAAACCAAAGCTTATATACCAAAAGTCCTACTGCCACACCGACAATTAACCCTATAGGGCCGTATTGTATTGAATAGCCCTCAAAAGGAATTGCAATAATTACATTGAGAACCGTCGATACAAGGGAAAAAATCAAAAAGCCCACTAAAACCAGTATTATTGAACTGATATATGGGTTCTTGTCCGTGAGCTTATGCTGTCTCACCTTCTTTTCTTTCATAGAAAAAACCTCCAAAGCTTCTTTTTTCGGAAACGCATATATATATTATGTCAATTTAAACGCCAAAATTCTACAACAAAAACAGAAACTGGATAGTTAATTTGTATGCATTTATGATAAAATGTTAACATGAAGTAATATCTCGTTAAGACTTCTAAGTTGGGGGGAATTCAATATGGGTCTATTCGACAAACTTTTCCAGGGTAACAAAATCACTCTTGCTTCTCCTGTTAACGGAGAGATTGTGCCTATAACTCAGGTCAAGGATGATACCTTTGCGCAGGAAATGGTGGGCAAGGGCGTTGCCATCATTCCTTCAGACGGCAAATTCTATGCACCTGCTGACGGAGCTCTTATAGCTCTTTTCCCAACAGGACATGCATTCTGCATTAATTCTACTGACGGAGCAGAGATCCTCGTTCACATCGGCATCGACACAGTTAAGCTTGGAGGCGAGCACTACACCATCCATGCCAAACAGGGCGATACCGTTAAAAAGGGCGACCTCATTGTTGAGGTTGATCTCGAGGGCGTGAAAAACGCCGGCTATGACGTCATCACTCCTATGATCGTTTCTAACCATTCCAAGTTTTCAGGTTTTGAGAAGAAGAGCGGAAAGGTAGCAGTGGGCGATGCTGCTATCGTGCTGAGCAAATGAATGTAATTGCGGAAAGCAATTCATAAATAAAGGAGGACAAATGTATGATGAAGTATCTACAAAAGATCGGTAAATCTCTGATGCTTCCTGTCGCAGTTCTTCCAGCAGCAGGTATTCTCTACGGTATCGGATATTGGATCGATCCATCAGGTTGGGGTGCCAACAGTGTTTTGGCAGCATTTTGTATAAAAGCTGCATCGGCGATCATTGATCAGATCCCGATTCTTTTTGCCATCGGTGTATCAGTAGGTATGGCTAAAGACCATGACGGAACCAGTGCTCTGGCAGGTCTTGTTTCATTCCTGATGATCACCACACTTCTTAGCACAGGCGCTGTTGCAATGTACAAGGGCGTTGACGCTTCAGAAGTTCCTGCAGCATTCGGTAAGATCCAGAACGCATTTATCGGTATCTTAGCCGGTATCATCGGATCAAGCTGCTACAACAGATTCAAGGATACCAAGCTTCCTGACTGGCTTGCATTCTTCAGTGGAAAAAGATCTGTTGCCATTGTTACAGCGATTGTTTCAGCCGTTACAGCAGCAATCCTGTACTTCGTATGGCCGGTAATCTTCGCTGCACTCGTAGCTTTCGGAAAAGCTATCCTCGGCCTCGGTGCTCTTGGATCAGGTATCTACGCAATGCTTAACCGTGCACTTATTCCTTTGGGACTGCACCACGCACTCAACGCCGTATTCTGGTTTGATACAGCAGGTATCAATGACCTGGGTCTGTTCTGGTCAGGCGCAGAAGGCGCTGTTAAGGGTGTTACAGGACAGTACATGACAGGATTCTTCCCTATTATGATGTTCGGTCTTCCCGGCGGTGCACTTGCAATGTATCACACAGCAAAGGATTCCAAGAAGAAATCAGCAGCATCTCTCCTGCTTGCAGGATCACTTGCTTCAATCTTCACAGGAATCACAGAGCCCCTTGAGTTCGCATTCATGTTCATGGCTCCCGGCCTTTACCTTGTACATGCGCTCCTCACAGGTGTTTCTGCAGCAATCTGCACACTGCTTCCTTTGAGACTTGGATTTAACTTCTCAGCAGGACTTGTTGACTACATCCTTAGCTTCAAGGCTCCTATGGCTGTTAACCCTTGGCTCCTTATTCCTATCGGCCTTGTATTCGCAGTTATCTACTACTTCGTATTCCGTTTCGTTATCACCAAGTTCGACCTTAAGACTCCGGGACGAACAGATGACGAGGATGAGGAAGAAGAGAAGCTCGAGCTTGCAAACGACGACTTCACAGCAATCGCTGAGCGCGTTCTTGCAGGACTTGGCGGAAAAGACAACATCGTTGAAGTTGACTACTGTGCAACAAGACTTCGTACAGAGATCAAGGATTACACACTCGTTGATGAGAAGGCCATCAAGAATGCCGGTGTTGCCGGTGTTGTAAGACCTTCAAAGACAGCAGTTCAGGTTATCGTTGGACCTAAGGTTCAGTTCGTACATGATGAGCTGAAAAAGCTGCTCTGATAAAATCAAATAATAAAAAGTCCTAGGTGCTAAATTGCACCTAGGATTTTTTTTGCATTTTCTATTCGTTCAGGTGTTGGTGACTCCACGCCTTCAAGGCGGTATGGTATTCCCAACTCCTGATATTTAGGAACTCCCAGCGTATGATACGGGAGTACCTCCACTTTCTCTACAGATGTAAGCGAGTCAATAAACTCTCTGGTACGGCGAAGATAATCATCATTATCACTTCCTCCGGGAACCAGAACGTGTCGTATCCAGATTGGAATGCCCAAATCCGATATCTCTTTTGCCATCTGAAGGATATTACCGTTATCAACTCCTGTAAGCTCCTTGTGAGCTTCAGAATCAATATTTTTGATATCTAAAAGAACTGTGTCTGTAAGCGCCATCAGCTCTTTCCACTTGGAATAAAAAGGTTCTTCATGAGTGAAAGGCTCTCCAGCTGTATCTATACAGGTACTTACGCCGGCTGCTTTTGCTTTTTTAAATAAATCCAGAAGAAAATCTATCTGAAGAAGTGGCTCTCCACCACTTACAGTAATACCACCGCCGTTTTTCCAATATGGCTTAAAACGCAGCGCCTTCTTTAAAAGCTCATCAGCTGTATACTGCTCTCCCTCACCTTCCTTCCAGGTTTCGGGATTGTGACAAAAAGCACATCTCATCCTGCATCCGCTCAGGAAAATGAGGTATCTGACGCCGGGTCCATCCACGGCGCCAAAACTCTCCAGCTTATTTATATAACCAATAATTTCACTCATTCAAAAAACTCCAATATATCCGGTACTTATCAAAGTGCCTCGTGGCAAGTACGTGAAATTACGTCGAGCTGCTGCTCCTTTGTAAGGTCAATGAACTTAACAGCGTATCCTGAAAC
>JAEEGH010030957.1_pt1 | contig 10371 bp, 9 predicted proteins | sample 9134181 | NCBI WGS metagenome assembly JAEEGH01 (sample SAMN16246544, study PRJNA631951) | gut metagenome | biome: gut microbiome; feature: rumen; material: DP-attached | host: Bos | place: Iran: Karaj | collected 2018-10 | reverse complement strand
GGTTTTACAAGGGCAAGATTTTATTTATATGACATAGAAATAAAGGAAAGAAATAATTATTAAAAAAATACCGTAAAATATTTTTATTTTTGGAAAAAATATGTACATTCCTCAAAAGATGTGGTATAATATGAAATGTAGGCGTGTAATTGCCTATAGTCAGAATGTTGGAGGGATATATGTATGAGTGGTGCAAATAAAAGAAAACATACAAGATATGATAATCCAAAAGGAATATTTAATATAACTACCGATAAGAGAACTTGGCACGAAATCGGTCTTGAAGATATATCAGCTGGAGGGATGAAATTTACTTCAACTGCTAATTTTGATGTAAACGAAGATATTCAAGCTGTTCTTACTTTAAGAAATAGAATTAAAGACGATAATACTCTTAATCTTCAAGGAACAGTTAAAAGAAGAATGGATATGGGAAGCGGACTTAGTGCGTATGCTGTAGAATTTTCTAATATTACTGCAAAGCAACTTACAAGTTTGTCTGAAATAATGGCATTTATTAGATAATTATTTTAAATAATGGAGATAAAATTATGAACTTACCTAATAAGATTACAATGATAAGAATTTTTTTAGTTCCTATTTTTATAATTGTGTTACTTTTACCATTCAGTTGGTCTAATATAGTCGGACTTATAATTTTTTTAATAGCTTCAATAACAGATAGTTTAGATGGCCATATTGCTCGTTCAAGGAATATGGTCACTAATTTTGGAAAATTTTTGGATCCACTTGCAGATAAAGTGCTTGTTTCTGCAGCTTTATTAGCTTTAGTTGGAATGGATAAAATTCCTTCATGGTTTGCAACTATCGTTATTGCAAGAGAACTCATGGTTACTGGTATTAGATTACTAGCTAACGGAGAAGGTAGAGTAATTGCTGCAAGTATTTGGGGTAAAGTTAAAACAATAACTCAAATTATTGCAATTTCTTTATTATTAATTGATCCTACTCCTAGATTAGCTGCGTATGATGCAGATCCGTTTATGATTGAAAAAATAAAGAATTTATTCTCTACATATTTTGTATCACCTATTCAAAATACTATTGGAATACTTGCTACTTTCATGATTATTGTTGCAATAGTAATGACTATTTTTTCTGGAGTTGATTATATAGTAAAAAATAAAGATGTACTTAAGTTGGAGGATTGCTAATTGAGAAATATAAAGATAATTGTAGAATACGATGGTACGAAGTATAACGGTTGGCAAACCCAAAAAAATGGTGCTGGTATTCAAGAAATTTTAACTAATTCAATTCATCAAGTTTGTAGCGATGTGGAAAAAATAAATGGCGCCGGCAGAACAGATGCCGGTGTTCATGCATTTGGACAGGTCGCTAATTTTTATACAGATTGTCGTATTCCTGTAAAAAAAATACCTAATGCTATAAATATGTATTTACCTAAAGATATTGTGGTAAATAGTGCTGAGGAAGTTGACGGAGATTTCCATTCTAGATATAGCGCAAAGGGTAAAAAGTATATGTATATAGTAAATAATTCGCCGATTCGTTCGGCTTTAGATTTTTATAGAGAATATTATTTTCCTTATGAAATAGACTATAAAAAGATGAAAAAGGCAGCGGAGTTTTTTGAAGGTACTCATGATTTTAGAGGATTTATGGCATCAGGTAGCTCTATAAAAGATACAGTTCGGACTATTTCTAAAATTCAGATAAAAAAGAGAGATGACGGAAGAATAATTTTTAATTTCGTTGGCGATGGTTTTTTATACAATATGGTTAGAATTTTAGTTGGAACTTTACTTGATGTTGGGCTTGGTAAAATAGAGCCAGAAGATATAAAAAGTATTATTTTGTCGAAAGATAGAAAAAAAGCGGGAAAGACTGTCCCTGCACAAGGTTTATATTTAATGGAAGTGTATTATTAAATAACATATATGTAAAAAAATATACATAATAGTTTCTGTATGGGTTTTATGCTAAAACTATATAATGAAGGCGAAGCGTAAATGATACGGAGGCTTAGTATGATAGATTATTCACTTATTGGTAAAAAGATAAGAGAAGCTAGAAATATTAAAAAATTAACTCAAACAGAATTAGCAAATGAAATTGGTGTTTCTACTGGTTTTATCTGTCAAATTGAAAATGGCGAAAAATGTTTTAATTTGAAAAGATTAGAGAAAGTGTCTGAAATATTGAATCGACCTGTTGCCTATTTTTTAGAAGGCGCGACTGGAAATTTTAGAGTGTCTGCTATTTATGAAATAGAGGAAATGCTGAGTCGTATGAGTGAAGAAGATTTAGATAAAGCGAAAAAGATATTAAAAATAATTGCAGAATAAGAGAGAAAAATTTTTTGAAAATTTTTCTCTTTTTTGTTGACAGGTGAAAAAAATAATTATATTATAACTGTGTTAATAGTAATAGTACAGTTAGAAAGGAGGAAACCGATGTTACAAATAGACTATAGGAGCGGAGAAGCATTATATATTCAAATAAAAAGTAATTTGAAAAAATTAATTCTAACCAGAGTATTAAAAGAAGATGAGTTGTTACCGTCTGTTAGAAAACTTGCAAGTGAATTTGCAATTAACGTAAATACCGTTCAAAGGGCATATAAAGAACTTGAGCAAGAAGGGTATATATATTCAATACCAGGTAAAGGTAATTTTGTTGCCAAGGTAAGTAATGATATATTTAACAAAAATATATTAAATATAAAGAGTGAATTATTTAATATATTAGACCGTGCAATTACTCTAGGTATGTCAAAAAAAGATGTTAACGATGCGGTTGAAGATTTCTTTAATACAAAAGATATTAGAGGGGAGGAAAAGAGATGATAACAATAAAAAATGTTGTCAAAAAGTTTGATGATTTTACAGTCTTAAAAGACATTAATCTTAATGTAGAAAAAGGCTCAATCTATGGCTTAGTTGGACCAAATGGAGCCGGAAAAACTACTTTAATGAAATGTATTGCTGGGATATATAGATTAAATGGTGGGGAAGTATTAATAGACGATAAAAAGGCGTACGAAAATGTTGATATAAAAAATGATTTAATATATATTTCCGACGACTTATTTTTCTTTAATAACTTTTCTATAAAACAAATGGCTGGTTTGTATAGTAAGGTTTATACAAATTGGGATGAAGAGAGATTTAATAAATTAAAAGATGTATTTAAAATAGATATAAAGAGGAATGCAAATAAATTGTCTAAAGGTATGCAAAAACAAGTCGCTTTCTGGTTAGCAATATCTGCTCGCCCAAAGGTACTTCTACTTGACGAACCACTAGATGGGTTAGATCCTGTTATGAGGAGAATGGTTTTAAGTATTATTATGGAAGATGTTGCGGAATCTAATACAACAATAATGATATCTTCTCACAACTTAAGAGAGCTAGAAGATGTTTGCGACCATGTTGGAATTATGTCTAACGGTAAGATGATAATAGAGAGAAGATTAGACGACTTAAAAACAGAAACTCATAAGCTTCAAGTCGCATTTAAAGATAAAGAGTTTCCAAAGGAGCTTGAAAATAAGTTTAATTTCCTTAGAAAAACTCAGCTTGGTACGGTTTATTCCGTTATATTAAAAGGGGATAAGGATGCTATAATATCTGAATACCAGAAATATAACCCTATAATTTTAGATATTATCCCGCTCACACTTGAAGAGATATTTATTTATGAAGTTGGAGGTGAATCTGATGAAATCAAAGAAGCCGTTCTTTAATAAAGAGATTATTTGGAATAATATAGTAAGATTTTGGTGGATTTCAGCTTTATTTACTGTAGTTTTGTTTTTGTCATCTCCATTAGTAATTTTAACGCGATCTGGTAGAGTAGACTTGGATGATGTATATGAGGGACCAGTTTTGTTCTTGCTAGGAGTTCCGGTATTTATAGCAGTTATGGTATTTAGGTATATGCAAAATCCAAAGTCAATGGTGTTAATGCATTCAATGCCATACACAAGACTTAGATTGTATGTAAATAATTTAATATCTGGTTTAATATTGTTATTAACTCCTATTTTATTAAATGCAGCATTTTTAAGTATAATTCAAATTGGTGGTTTTGGTGGTCTTTATTTTGCAGATAAGGTGGTTTTGAAATATTTATTCTACTCCTCGGTAGTTTCGATTACACTATATTCTTGGACTGTATTTATTGGTATGTTTACGGGTAGTAGTATTGCTCAAGTTATATTTACATATATAGCAAATTTCTTACTCCCTGGACTATTTGAGGTCTCTCAATATTTATTTAGGGGCGTTTTGTATGGCTTTACAATGAATGAAACTTTTGCTGAAAATTTATTAAATGTTTCGCCACTTGCTCAAGCTATTCAATTTGCAGGTTATAACTCAAACTTTTCTGTAAAAACATATTTTATAATTGATGCTGTTATATGTGTGGTATTTTTAGTAGCAGGATATTTTATATACAAGTACAGAAACTTAGAAACAGCAGGAGATGTTATAAGCGGAAAGTTTGTAAAGCCTATATTTAAGTATGGAGTTACAATTTGTACAATGATAGTTGGCGCTGCGTATTTAAAAGGAATATTTGATGTTGAAAAGGTTAATATTTTTGGTTATATAATATTTGCACTTATTGGTTATGTAATTGCTGAAATGCTACTTAAAAAGTCATTTAAAATATGGAAGTCATATAAAGGATTTTTAGTATTTGTAGCTGTGTTTATAGTAGTTGCATTAGGTATAAAGCTAGATTGGTTTGGATATGAGAAATATGTGCCTGATGCAAATTATGTAAAAGAAGCAGTAGTTAGCAATTTGTATTGGTATAAGGCTAAATCTGGATATGGTGCAGTATATTCACAAGAGAATATTCAAAAAGTTATAGCTCTTCATAAGAAGTTAGTAGAGAATAAAAATGAAGATATGATTACAAATAAAGTACGTAGGTATATAGAGGATTTTGCAGAAGAAAAATATGTTCAAGATGCAAATGTAAGTAGAATAGCTATTAGAATAGGATATAAGCTAAAAGATGGAAGAAAGGTTAATCGTCTATATGAAGTAAATTCAGATAAATACATGGAACTTTTAAATGATATTTGGTACACAGAAGAATATATAAAGGCTAATAATGATATATTTGATTACGAGACGAAAAATATAAGAAGTATAAGAATAACAAACAACATATTAAATGCTACCAATTTTGTGACAATAGATAATAAAAAGCAGATTGAGGAGCTTTTAGAGGCAGCTAAAAAAGATATGCTTAATCAAAAACCTGATGACAATAGGGATATGTTGAACTTAGAGTTTACAATAGATGAAAATAGTATTCCAAAAGATGGAACTACTCATGCAGCTATAAGAGATTATTATTTTAGTAATGATGCTAAAAATATATTAGAGTTTTTGAATAATAATGGGTATAGTTTTAGTATTTTTAATACAGAAAAAGTTACAGGAATACAGGTAGATATGAATAATCAAAGTAAAATTATTACTGATCCAGATAAAATAAACGAGATTATAACTGAGATATATAATTCAAAGGATGTTAGGCTTTATAGGGATAATCCAGGATATATAGTTATAAAGACATTTGGCGATGAGAATTGGGTTGCTATAGGGGAGAATCAGTTTAGTTTTATGGAGTAAAGGAAAGAGGCTTGTAAAAGCCTCTTTTTTACATGATGCAATTATGAAAAACTAAAGTAAAAAAAAGATTGTGATTAAATCACAATCTTTTTTTTGGTAGCGGCGGTCGGAATCGAACCAACGACACTTCGGGTATGAACCGAATGCTCTAGCCATCTGAGCTACGCCGCCATAAATTTGTTACTAAAATAGTATATATAATTACAAGCTAATAGTCAAGTCATTTGGGGAAAGTTTTTGAAAAAGTTGTAAACAGTTAAAAATTATATACTTAATACTTCAAAATTTTTACTATTTAGTTGACAGAAAGCCCATGGGGAATTATATTTATTGTGTATTACATTAATAAGTTAAACGGCAAATTATTATATATAGAGGAGAAAAAAATATGGCAAAATTATATGAAGGGTTAAAAAATCTTTATTCTGTACAAAAGACATTGAGGTTTGAATTAAAACCACAAGGAAACACTTTAAATAAAATGATAGAAAATGGAGTAATTGATAGAGATGAGAATAGAGCTATAAAATATAAAAAAGTAAAAAAATATTGTGATGAATATCATAAATTTTTTATAAAAGATGTTTTGAAAGATCTAAAACTCGAGGGGCTGGACGAATATTATAAATTGTATGGAATAAAAGAAGAAACTGAAAATTTAGATAAGATAAAAGAAGAATTAAGAAAGCAAATATCAAGTGCATTTAAAAAAGATAAGCGATATAAAGGGTTACTTTCCGCAGATATGATAAAAAAATATTTAGTGGAGTATTATGTAGATAATAAGGAAATTTTGAATGATATTAATGAATTTAATCAATTTACTACATATTTTAATGGCTACAATACTAATAGAGAAAATATGTATGTATTTGAGGAGAAATCAACAGCCATATCATACAGATTGATTAACGAAAATCTACCAACATTTATATCTAATATGAATACTTTTAATAAGGTTAAAGAATTATTGCCAGACATCCTTAATAAGGTAAGCAAAGAATTAGAGGAATATATTCAAGTGATGAATATTAGCGAAATATTTGCTTTAGATTATTATAATGAAGTTTTAACTCAAGAAGGAATAGAGTGCTATAATATAATAATTTCAGGCAAGTCACTAAAAGATAACATAAAAATAAAGGGCTTAAATGAGTATATTAATGAATATAACCAAAAAAACGAGAAGAAAATACCTAAAATGAAAGAATTATATAAGCAAATATTGAGCGATAGAGAAGGGGCTTCTTTTGTTATTGAAGCGATTGATACTGATAAAGAATTAATAGACGATATTGACAAATATTATGATGAATTTAATAAAATAATAGATGCTACTATTAGCTTAGTCCAAAGTATTGATAACTATGATTTAGATAAAATATATATAAATAACGATTTAACTTTGACCAGTATTTCTAAAGATGTTTTTGATGATTGGAGTTTTATTCAGACAAAAATAATTGAAAACTATGATTTGAATTATAATGGCAAATATGTCGGCAAAAAATATGATGTAGATAAATATATAGCTGAAAGAGATAAAGCCCTAAAAAAAGTAAAACAATATTCAATAAAAGCATTAGATGAGATGACAAATGATGAAAATAAAATAGCAACATATTTTAAAAATTATATTTCGGATAATTGCTTATTAGAAATAATTAAAGAAAATTATGAAAAATATAATTCAGTAAAGCTTGAATATTATAACGATAATAAAGAGTTAATAAAAAAGGAAAAGGAAATTGAAATTGTTAAAAGTTTACTAGATTCCTTTAAATCTACTCAAAATTTTATAAAAAAGTTAATAGTAAAAGATAATACAATAGAAAAAGATGAGGTGTTTTATAATGAACTAATTAACAAATATGATTTCTTAAAAGAAATTATTCCATTATATAATAAGGCTAGAAATTACTTAACACAAAAACCTTATGCTGACGAAAAAATAAAGATTAATTTTGATTGTTCGACTTTATTAGATGGCTGGGATGTTAATAAAGAAAGAGATAATTTAGGAATATTATTTATAAAGGATGATAATTACTATGTAGGTATATTAAATAAAGGACATAATGATATATTTAAGGGAATAAAAGAATCATCCGGTGAAAGTGGTTATAAAAAAATTAACTATAAATTTTTTAAAGATTTAACTACTATGGTGCCAAAATGTACAGTAGCATTAAATGAAGTAAAGAAGCATTTTAGTAGTGAAACAAACGATTATTTACTTAATAATGATAATTTTATAAAACCTTTAATAATTACAAAAGAAATATTTGATTTGGCTAATAGTGAAGAAGGGAAAATAAAGAAATATCAATTAGAATATTTAAGAAAAACAGGCGATGAAAAAGGTTATAAAGATGCTTTATATAAGTGGATGAATTTTTGTATTGAGTTTTTAAATAGTTATAAAAGTACGGTTATTTATGGTATAAACGATATTGAAATAAGTAAATATGAAGATTTACCAAGTTTTTATAATGATATCAACAAGAGATTGTATAATATATCTTTTACTAATATACCAGAAGAAGTTATAAATGAATACGTTGAAAAGGGTTATTTATACTTGTTCAAACTTTATAATAAAGATTTTTCGGAATATAGCAAAGGGACTCCGAATTTACATACATTGTATTGGAAAGCTTTGTTTGATAATAGGAATTTAAAAAATGTGGTATATAAGTTGGATGGAGGAGCTGAAATCTTTTATAGGAAAGCTAGTTTAAAATTAGAAGATACGGCAATTCATAAAGCAAACACGCCTGTTGAAAACAAAAATAGAAACACAATAGAGAAAGGAAAGAAAACAAGTTTATTTAAATATGATTTAATAAAAAATAAGAGATATACAGAAGATAAATTCCAATTTCATGTGCCAATAACTATGAATTTTCAAAATATGGGATTAAGCAATATTAAAGAACTAGTTAATAAAAATATAAAAAACACAGAAGATATTTATATTATAGGAATAGATAGAGGGGAAAGGCATTTATTGTATGTGTCTGTAATTGACTCTAAGGGAAATATCGTAGAACAAAAATCTTTAAACGATATTGTGAATATATATAATGAAATAAAATATGAAACTAATTATCATGAATTGTTAGATAAAAAGGAAAAAGAAAGAGAAGCTGCAAGGGAAAGCTGGAAAACAGTAGAAAACATAAAAGAACTAAAAGAAGGATATATGAGTCAAGTATTACATGTTATAACAGAGTATATGAAAAAGTATAATGCCATTATTGTAATAGAAGACTTAAATTATGGTTTTAAAAATTCAAGAATAAAAGTTGAAAAACAGGTCTATCAAAAATTTGAAAATATGCTTATTAATAAACTTAATTATCTTGTGTTTAAAGAAAATAAAATTGAAGAAGATGGGGGAATATTAAATGCTTATCAATTAACTAATAAGTTTGAATCTTTTGAGAAATTAGGGAAGCAGACAGGAGTACTATTTTATATACCAGCATGGAATACAAGTAAAATAGATCCGCTAACAGGTTTTGTTAATTTATTTTCTATAAAAAATACTATGCCTATTACTGAGATTAAGACTTTCATATCAAACATAGATAAAATAAGCTATAACGAGGGCCAAAATTATTTTGAATTTTATATTGATTATGATAAATTTGGTGCAAAGTATAAAGATACGCAAAGAAAATGGACTTTATGTAGTTATGGCAAAAGGATTAAAACGTTTAGAAACCCTGAAAAAAATAACTCCTTCGATAACATAGAAGTAGATTTAACAGAAGAGTTTAAGAATTTATTAAAAACATATTCAATCCCTCTTGATGAGAATATAAAAGACAATATCCTTTTGAATGATAAATTTGATTTTAAATCTTTTATGTATTTATTTAAGCTTTTAATTCAGATGAGAAATAGTAGAATAAATGAAGAGGAGGATTATTTAGTATCACCTGTAAGAGGTAAAAATGGAGAGTTCTTTGATACAAGAGCAAATAGAGCAAATTTACCGACAAATGCTGATGCAAATGGAGCTTATAATATCGCAAGAAAAGGTTTGATGCTTGTTAAACAAATAAAAGAAACAGAAGATGAAAAACTAGGGAAGTTTACTTGTGATATTTCTAACGAGAAGTGGCTAAACTTTGCTCAAAATGAGGGAAATGTTTGATGGAAGAAACCATTTTAATATCTTATTTAAATGACTTTATATTTTGTTCTGATGCCTCGCCTTTCTCTTTATCTCCAAAAGTTTAATACCTTATATAAATTTCTACTATTGTAGATTCTTCTTCGAAATCTATCCGGATTTCGTTTAATACCTTATATAAATTCCTACTATTGTAGATAGCATAATTATACTTTTAATCGGTTTATATAAGTTAATATTGCAAACAATAGAGCGATTGAGTTACAATAAAAGCAGAGGTGGTGTAGATGGCGAATTTTAATTCAGAAGAATTTTGGAAGGAAATAACTAGCTCTCCAGGATATACGAGGAAAATAAATCCGAACAAATGCAAAGACATACAAGAGAAAAAAGTGAATTGGGATATGAAATTCACTCCGGAAAAGATTAAAGAGATAGAGCAACGTCACAAAGAGAATCCACTTTGGATGTGGGAAGATGAATAAAAATAGAGGTGGTATGTAATGACAGAGCTTCAAAGGGAAATAGCAATTCTAATGAAAGTAGCAGGAGTAAAAGTTGAAGCTTGCCAAAGGGCAATATCTTGGC
>JAEEGH010030955.1_pt1 | contig 10371 bp, 10 predicted proteins | sample 9134181 | NCBI WGS metagenome assembly JAEEGH01 (sample SAMN16246544, study PRJNA631951) | gut metagenome | biome: gut microbiome; feature: rumen; material: DP-attached | host: Bos | place: Iran: Karaj | collected 2018-10 | reverse complement strand
TAGAAAACAAGCAGAATTACTTGCAGATGCAGGTGTAGACTTTGTAGTATTTGATTGTACTAATGTCGATCTTACTTGGGAAAGAGAATATGATGAAATATTAAAAGTATGGCTAGAAGCTTATAAAAGTGGAGTAAATGTTCCAAAAGTAGCTTTTATGTTAAACTTTAACTATAGTAATTATACTAATAGTTCATTTATGAAAATATATAGTAATTTATATAATCCTAGTTCTTCTAATTATCAAAAATATCATAGTTTATTATTTAAATATAATGGTAAACCATTAATATTATTAGATAATACAGGTAATTTATCTAAAGAATTAAGATCTTTATTAGCTAATTTTGAAGTAAGAAAAGTAGATTCAACATATTTTTATAGTGATGCTCGAAATAATGGTAGTTGGGGATGGTTAAGTACATATCCACAAGCTTATTATAAAAAAGCCGATGGAAAACCTGAACAAATATCAGTTGGTGTTGCTCAAAATGCTAATTATCAAAGAAATCAATTAACAGCAATGAATGGAACAAATGTTATGGGTAGAAGTTATGCTAACGGATTATATTCTTACTCATATAAATATAAAAATAATACTATAACTGTTGGAAGTAGTATCACTGGACCAATTAAAAGTACTAATACATCTCTTTATGGAAGAAACTTTCAACAACAATGGGATAGAGCGATAGAAATAGATCCAGAAATAGTATTTGTAACTGGTTGGAATGAATGGATTATGGGAAGATTTAATGATTTCCAAGGTGTAGTAAATGCTTTCCCAGATCAATTTAATGATGAGTATTCAAGAGATATAGAACCATCTAAAGGAGAATTAAAAGATCATTATTATTATCAATTAGTAGAAAATGTTAGAAAATATAAAGGTGTAACAAAACCAACTTATTCTAATTCACCAGTTACTATAAAAAATACAAGTGATTGGAATAATAGTAAGATAACTACATATGACCATTATATTGGTGGTAATAAGCGTAATATAAATGGATTTGGTTTACCAAGTGGACCAAGTTATGTAAATAATACTTTTAGAAATGATATTAAGAAAGCTAAAGTATCATATGATAGTAGTAATATCTATTTCTATGTTGAAACTGTAAATAGTATGACAGCATATAATTCTGATAAATGGATGAGATTATTAATTGATACTAAAAGTTCAATTACTACTACTGATACTGATAACTGGGAAGAATATGAATATATTGTTAATAGAAATACTGGTACTAGTTCAAAACTTATCTTAGAGAAAAGTAAAGGTGGATGGAAATTTGATAAAGTTGGTGAAGTATCATATAAAGTAAATAATAATACACTAGAAATCACTATTCCAAGAGAACATTTAGGATTAACTGGTAATAACATTAACTTTAATTTTAAATGGTGTGATAATAATCTTAATGATGGTGATATAATGAGTCTTTATACCGATGGAGATGCAGCTCCAGGAGCTAGATTTTCTTTCCATTTTGAAGGTATTAGTGCTTATGTTAAAGAAACTAAGAAAAAAGGTGATATTAATGGTGATGGTAAAGTTAATACTAGTGATTATATCTTAATTAGAAAACATCTTATTGGTATTAAATTAACAGGTGATAATTTAAGTAGAGCTGATGTTAATAAAGATGGTAAGATTAATAGTAAAGACTATATTGAAATAAGAAAAATAATAATTGGTTTATAAACAAAGAAGTTTTTAACTTCTTTTATTTTGCTTCTTTACCAGTACCATAATCTAAGTTTTTAACTAGTTTTTTGGTATCTACTTTTTTATTTTCAAAGATATATTCATATAATTCATTAATAATAATACTTGCGTTATTTAATACATCATCATATAAATCTAAGAAACTCTTAGTAGATATTTCATCATTATTTTTCCATTCTTTGTGATTTAAATTTAAATAGTAATCATTATCTTTTAAATCAAAGTGATATGAAAGATATTTAGTTCTTTGAATATCAAATGGATTAAAGTCTATTATTTGATACAATATTCTTTTTATACCATATTTATCATATCGACAATGATTATATGCAAATTTCATTTCTTTTAAAGCTTGATAATATTTTTCACCCATACATGGATAACTAAAATATGTCATAAATAGTTTATTTAATTCTTTTTTTATTATTTCTTCTTCTGTATAATTAAATACAAAATCAGTATTATTATATTTTTTATGATTACTATTTAGTCGTGTATTGACAAAGTAGTTATCGATATATGTTTCTATTTCAAAATGAATGTTTTTCTCTTCCCATTTATCATATATCATACTATTAACATATGGATGCATTATTGCATCAGCTTGATAATGAGTAATAAAACCAGCTATTAATGTAAATAATTCTAAATCTTTATTTATTTTATTATCTTCTATTAATAGATTAAAACTATCAAATACATGCTCATGGTGAAAACGATGTCCCATTTTTTGTACTTTATTATGTTTTAATAAAAAAATATGATAAAAATAATAAATATCTGTATTTTGACAATATATTTTAAAATTATTTAGACGATTATTTATAATTTCTTTAGGCTTATTATCTAATTTATTAATGGTATCTAAACCAATAAATGCATGTGTAATAGTACTTGGCATAATTCACCTCTAATTCATTTTATCATAATTATTATAAAATATGAATTTTAATTTTTATTTAATAAAAATGTCATACATTATTATAGAAGATGTGGTATACTTATAAGGTAGGTGAGTATATGAAAGCTACTAAGGAATTTAAGAAACTAGATGAACAAATAGAAATACTACGTAATAAAGGTATGACAGTTAATGATCCTAATTATGCAGCTGATGTATTATTTAGAGAAAATTATTTCTTCTTAAATGGATATCGTCATTTATTTATGAAAAGTGAAACTAATAAAACATATATAAATGGAACTACATTTGAAGAATTATATAGTTTATTCTTATTTGATCGTACTTTTCGTAATATAATGTTTAAGAATATCTTAAATATAGAAAACAATATTAAATCAATAATGAGTTATTATTTATCACTTCGATATGGATATCATGAAAAAGATTATCTAGATCACCGTAATTTTACTAATAATCCAGAAAAATCTAGACAAGTATCTGATATTATTAAGAAAATGAAAAGACAAATTAGATCTAATGCAGGTACACATTCTGCTACTATGCATTATGTTAATAGCTATGGATATATACCAATGTGGGTATTAGTTAAAGTACTTTCCTTTGGTATTATTGGAGAATTATATTCTATTTTAAAGAAAGAAGATCAAATTAACATAGCTGATGTATATAATGTTGATTCAGAGACTTTAAATAATTATTTAACATTACTTTCAAATTATCGTAATTTATGTGCTCATGAGGATATATTATTTGAAAATAAAACTCAAAGAAATATTGCCGATACTAAATATCATCGTATGTTAAAAATACCAGTTACTAATGATGAATATATCTATGGTAAAAATGATGTGTTTGCACTTATTATAGTAATGAAACAAATGTTAAAAGATGATGAGTTTAAAAATATGTGTCTTGAAGTAGATCATGCATTTAAGAATCTAGAATTAAATATTAAGAGTATACCAATGTCTAAAATATATGATAGAATGGGATTTCCTAGTAATTGGTTAGAAATTAAAGATATATATAAAGAGGAGAAAAAGGTTTATTATGAAAAACAAGATTAATAATGGAATAATTATATTATTTGCTTTTGTTTTAGGTGGACTATCTATGTACTACTTTAGTTTAAAAAATAGAGTAGTGGTAACCCAAGAAGGTGAAAAAGTAGAGGTAACTAATACATGTAAAAGTTGCAATAGTACTGTTATAATGGAAAATGGTAGTCTTGCTGCTTCAGTTGAAAAAACTGTTAATACTGTAGTAATGGTTAAAACATATAATGGTGCAAAAGCTAAAGGAAGTGGATCTGGTTTTATTTACAAAATAGAGGGAGATTCAGCTTATATTATGACTAATCATCATGTTGTAGATGGTGGTAATAAATGGACTGTTATAACTAGTACTGATGAAGAAATAGAGGGTACTGTTCTTGGAAGTGACGAATATGTTGATATTGCAGTTATCAAAGTTAAGAAAAAAGATTACATGGAAGCAGCAACAATTCTTCCTAGTAACACTAAAGTTAACTTAGGTGATACAGTATTTACTATTGGTGCACCAGTAGGATATGAATATCGTGGTACTGTAACTAACGGTATTATTTCAGGACTTAATCGATTAGTAGAAGTTGGAGTAAAGAGTAGTTTACAAGGTGACTATGTTATGGAAGTAATTCAAACAAATGCTGCTGTTAACCCAGGTAATTCTGGTGGTCCATTATTTAATGCTAATGGTGAAGTAGTTGGTGTTATTTCTATGAAATTAGTAGAAAATTCTATTGAAGGAATGGGATTTGCTATACCAATAGATTATGCAATGAGTCATGTTAATAAACTTGAAAAAGGTGAAAAAATAGATAGACCATTAATTGGCATTAGTATGGCTAATGTAACTGATACATACTTATTATTCCAAAATAGAATAATTGTACCAGATGGTGTAGAAGAGGGAGTTGTTGTTGTAGAAATTAGTAGTGATAGTGGAGCTAGTAAATCAGATTTACAAAAAGGTGATGTTATTACTAAATTAAATGGTTCTACAGTTAAAAATGCTGCTTACTTAAAATACTTATTATATAAATATAATCCAGGTGATACAGTAACTATTACTTATAATCGTAATGGTAAGATATCAACAACAAAAATTACTTTAACTAAAAACGAAGGATAACTTCGTTTTTTTATTATTTGACTAATTATATATGAGATAGTATAATAACTGGGAACAGGGAGATATTATGGACGATAGTGAAGAAAAAAGAAAACAAGAAGCATATACTCATTTTGCTAAAATAGCTATAAATAATTCAAAAGCTTATGAAGGTTCAGCTGATGTAGAAAAGAAAATGAAAAGAATCGAAGCTATTATTAAAGCTCTACGTGAAGTAAATTATAAAAATGTTTATCAAAGAGAAACTTGTAATGAAATGTTATTGTCTAATGATACTAATGATGGACCTAAACTAATAAAAAAGTAATTAATAAAACGAAGGATAACTTCGTTTTTTATTGAATAAAAAACTATCGTTATGTATAATTATAATAGAGGCAAGATATGTTAATTAAAGATATTCCTAAAATAATGGCTATATGTTTAGGTATAACAATAGTTATTGAAGTAATATTTGCATATTTATTTAAAGTAAGAGATAAAAAAGATCTATTAAACATCGTTTTAGCTAATATAATAACTAATCCTGTTATAGTTACAGTTACTATATTAATTAATTATAAATTTGGTAGTACATATTATTATATTAGTTTAGTTATACTTGAGATATTAGTAGTTATTGTTGAAGGTTTATTATATAAAAAGTATTTATGTTTTAATAAAATAAATCCATTTTTATTATCAATGTTATTAAATATATTATCTTATGTATCAGGTGAAATATTTTGGAGGTGTTTATGAAAAAGATATTATTTTTCTTTCTGATATTATTTATTCCAGTTATAGTTTGGGCAGATAGTGTTAGTCCGCATATTATTGGTTATGATGCAGTAGTTATTAACAAGAATGGTGTTACATATGATGATGGTGAAGATAAACACACTATTAAATACAATACTAAATTGTTTGTAAGAAATGAATATGATGGAGAAGCTTCTGTATGTTTAAATAGTAATACTAATGAATGTTTTACTGTTTCAATTAAAAATATAGCTCCGGTTAAAAAAGAAGTTGTACCAAAAGATATATTAAAGAAAGATAATGATGGTACTACTGTAAAAAATATTGATAGTAAATTGTTTATTATTAATAAAAAGGGAGAAAAGCTAAAAAAAGGACCAGCTGATATTTATGGTTATTATGATGTAACAGTTCCTTATAAACAAATTGTAAAAGTAAGTCATGCTATTCATTTTACTGGTCATGGTGGTGGATATTCTTGGTTTTATGTTGATGATGGTAAATATCAAGGATGGATTTCTAATGATGAAGGTATAGCTGTTTATTATAATGATTCTCTTCTTATGTTTGAAGATGTTAAATTATATAATATTGATACTAAAGAAGTAATTGATACTATACCTGTAGAAACAGTAATAAATGGTTATTATAATGCAGAATTAGTTTATGTAACATATAAAGATAATTTTGGTTATATTACATCTGGTGAAACAGAAAAAGAATATTATCGTCAATCATTTGGTTTTAAAAGCAAAGTTGGTTATATATTAACAGCTAAAAGTATAGAAATGACTTCTAAAGGTAAAACACTTACTGCAATACCAAAGGGTGAAAGAATAAAGATACTATATGGTGGTTTTGAAGAAGATGAAATAGTAGATGCACCTAATTATTCAACAGGACCTATTTGTATTACTAAAGAGAAATGTTATTACTATATTGAATATAATGGTGTTAAAGGCTTTATTAGAGATGATGATAATATTATATCTCTTGATGTTTATGATAAAATAAAAACAAAAAGTTATGATGAAGATAAAGCAGTTTATGATGTAACATATTATTTAGATCCTGAAGGAAAGTTATATGAAAATAAAATGCCAATTGAAGATTATAGTAAACTTCATGAAACAGATGATATTTTAATAGCTGGTACTAAAGTAACTTATTATATGAGTAGTTATATCACTGATTATTCTAAAGATGATGAAACATTATACGGAAGTAAGGGTTATACTATTAATTTAATAAAATATGGTAATAATAAAATAGGTTGGGTTATTGAAGAGAAATATGATGATCGTGCATTTAAAGAAGAACCTAAAGAAATAGAGGAACCAAAAGAAGACCGTAATATGACAACTATTTTTATTTGTGTAGGTGCTGCTTTATTAATTAGTGTTATTGCTATAGTTACAATTATCTTAATTAATAAAAAGAAGAAAAATAAAAAAGTTATCAACAATATTGTGGATAATAATAATATAGATAATAAAAATGAAGGTTAAACCTTCATTTTATTTTGTTCCTGTAGAGCCAAATCCACCTTCCCCACGAACAGTTTCTTCTAAATCATCTACTACTTCAAAATTACCTTTAACATAAGGAATAAAAGCCATTTGAGCAATTCTTTCATTTGGTTCAATACTTTGTTCAACATCACTATGATTATGAAGTGCAACAAGTATTTCTCCACGATAATCTGCATCAACTACACCAACTTTATTAGCTGGAGCTAATCCTCTTTTAGAAGCAAGACCACTTCTTGCAAACAATAGACCAACTAATCCTTTAGGAATAGCCATAGCAACACCAGTTTTTATTAATTTGGTTTCATGTGGTAATATTGTTTCAGTACTTTCTATATTTGCATATAAGTCAGCTCCAGCTGCATCAACACTACCATATGTTGGTAAAATAGCTTTATCATTTAAAAGTTTTATACATACTTTTTCTTCTTTCATAATTCCTCACTTTCCAATTTATTGTATCAAATATTTGTTGCACATGCAACTTAACTTCTGTATAATATAAGTGAATTTGGTGATATTATGTACGAATTATCTATTTTTAAAAATATGACTTCCAATGAGATAGATAATGCATTAAAAAGTTTAGGAGCAAGACGTATTACTTTTAGAAAAGATCATATTATTGTATCTAACTTAGTAGATGATGATCTTATTGGAGTTATTACTAATGGAAAAGCTAGTATAGTCAATTATGATTATTTTGGTAATCGTGATATTATTGATAGTCTAGAATATGATGCAGTTTTTGGTAAACCATTTTCTCATATTAATAGTGATGTATCAATAATAGCAGCTAGTGATTGTGAAGTATTATTTATTGATTATAATTTATTAATGAGTAATAAACAATATGATAAAATTAGTTATAATATTAATCGATTATTAACTAGTAAAATATATAGTTTATATGAAAAAATAGAAATCTTATCTAAAAGAACTATTAGAGAAAAACTATTAAGTTATTTTAATAACTTAGCTAAGAAATATAATAAGAAAACTTTTAATTTACCAATAACATATATTGAATTAGCTGATTATTTATCAGTAGATAGAAGTGCAATGACAAGAGAAATAAAGAAATTAAAAGTAGAAAAGAAAATAAATACTGATGGTAAGAAAATAACTTTGTTATATTAAAAAAAGAATAATTAAATTATTCTTTTTTATTTAAATAATCATTTAGTTTATTTCTATCTTCTTTAGATAGTTTTTTAACCATTTGTTTAACTTGTTCTAGTGGATTGTTATTTAGTTCTTTTATTCTATTTATTTCTTTATCAAATAAATCATTTAATCTCGTTAATTCATTATTAGAAAACATAATATTTTTATTTCTATCAACAAAGTCCCAAGATACACCTCTTAATGAATAAGAATAAGGAGTTATTTCTTTAGCTAGTTCTTCTTTAGTTAATTCAAATAATGAATTATATCCTGTTTTAGGTAATATAGCTTTAAAGTTAAGACATTTACCATAACGATAGAAATCTATTGATAATTCAGTTTGATTAATATAATAACTATCCCAACCATCATCAGTAACTTCTTTTTTAGTAAAATCAATATGTATTACTAATTCTCTACCATCATTACATGTAATAGCTAAACAAGTATCATTTAATTTAATATTATAATCTTTATTATTAAAAGTTATATTTTCAAGTGAAATATCATCTATTTCTTCAGTTAAACCAATTAAGTTAATGGTTCTAACTAATTCATTTAAATTAAGTAATTGAGTTATTTTATTTTGTTTTTCTAATTCTTCCTCTTGTTTTTCTTTTTCATCTAATTCTCTTTTTAAAAATTCATCTTGATAAATATATCCAAAGTATGGGTCTTGCATGGCATTTCTTAATTGATCAAGTTTTAAATACTTTGATTCTTTTCTACATTCTTCTTTAATATCATCAAAAATATTATTAATGTCTTTTTCAATCTCTTCACGCAACAATTTTCTTAATCTTCGATATTCTTGATCATTACCAGCTAGTCTTGCTTCTTCCATTTGTTCCCATATTTCAATTATTGTCATAATAACCTCCCTGATTAATTATTATATTACTATATTTTCTTTATAAATTCACGAATTGCGGTATTAAAGTTTTGTTCTGCTTTATGAGCTGTTTCTAAAACATCTTCATGAGATAAGATATCATCTGTAACACCAGCAGCCATATTAGTTACACAAGTAATTCCAAGGCATCTAATTCCACAGTGATGAGCTACTACTGCTTCTGGTACAGTACTCATACCTACAACATCCCCACCAAGAACTCTTAGTGCACGTATTTCTGCAGGAGTTTCATAAGTAGGACCTTTCATATATGCATAAACACCTTCATGATAATCTTTAGTTATTGTATCAAGTATTTCTCTAAATATTTTGATATATTCTTTATCATATGTATTACTCATATCAATAAATCTAGGTCCAAATTCTTCTAAATTAGGTCCTCGTAATGCACTTTCACAGAAGAAACTTAAGTGATCATTAATTATCATTAAATCACCTTTTTTATATGAAGTATTAATTGCACCAGCGGCATTAGACATAACAATTGTTTTAACACCTAATAAGCTAAATACACGAATAGGGTAGGTAGCAGTTTTTAAATCATTACCTTCATAGTAATGAAATTTACCACTCATAGCTATAACAGGTACACCATCTAATTTACCAAAAATTAATTCTCCTTTATGACCAGCAACTGTTGATACTGGGAAATTAGGTATATCTTTATATGGTAATACTAATTGATCAGTAATTTCATCAGCTAAACTACCTAATCCACTACCTAGAATAATAACTATTTTAGGTATTTCACTAACTTTTTCTCTAATAAATTTTTCTGTTTCTTTTAATTTAGTCATATAATCATCCATAATATCTCTCCTTAATTTGAGTATAACAAAAAAATGAGTCTTAGTAAACTCATTTTTAATTAATAAAACCACTATGATTAGCTCTTCCTTCAACTAATTCTTGATATAGCTTATCACGTTGTATATCAAATATTGTTTTAGTAATTTTATCTTTTATCATTAATAATTCTTCTTCAGTAAAAAGATTATTAAAATTATTAATATCACTTGGATTTGTATTATATATACAAAAGTAAACGTTATGTTTTGATAAATCTTCTTCATATATTTCTTTTAATTCACTATTACTTATCGATTTATATTTTTTTATTGTATCATCATCTATCTCCACCATGAATATAACAACTTCATTATTATTTATATATGATACTTTTAAATATATA
>JAEEGH010030951.1_pt1 | contig 10372 bp, 7 predicted proteins | sample 9134181 | NCBI WGS metagenome assembly JAEEGH01 (sample SAMN16246544, study PRJNA631951) | gut metagenome | biome: gut microbiome; feature: rumen; material: DP-attached | host: Bos | place: Iran: Karaj | collected 2018-10 | reverse complement strand
GTTCATGGGATTCACGGGAATGGTGGAGCTTGGCTGATATGATCTACTTGGAAGCAATCATCACGCTGTCGGCCATCGGCGTCGGCCTGACAATCCTTCTCATCATCGCCAACAAGCTGTTCGGCAACTACGGCACTTGTAAAGTAAAGGTAAACGACCGCGAGCCATTCGAAGTGGAAGGCGGCGGCAAGTTGCTGGACGCTCTCTACGACCACAATATTTTCATCCCGTCCGCATGCGGCGGCCAAGGCTCCTGCGGCTTCTGCAAGACCTGCGTCATCAAAGGCGGCGGCCCGTTGCTCCCCACGGAAGAGCCTTACCTTACAGAAGAAGAGCAGAAGAACGGCACGCGTCTCGCCTGCCAAGTGAAGATCCGCAACGACATCGAAATACAAGTCAAGCCGGAATATTTGAGCATCAAGCAGTTCAAAGCGACCGTTGGCCCGTGCAAGATGATGACGGCGGACATCCGCGAAATCCATCTGAAACTCGCCGAAGGCGAAAAGATCGAATTCCGCCCCGGTCAATACGTGCAGGTCATGGTTCCGAACAAGAAGGAAACCGTCTTCCGCGCGTATTCCATCGCATCCGTTCCCGCGAACGACAACGAAATCGAACTGCTGGTCCGTTTGATTCCCAACGGCCTCGGTTCCACGTATTTGCATAGCGTCAAGGAAGGCGACGAAGTCACCTTCACGGGTCCCTACGGTGATTTCGTTCTCGACGAATCGGCGGACAGCGAACTCGTCTGCGTGGGCGGCGGCGTCGGCATGGCGCCGATGCGTTCCCTCCTGCGCCACGTGGCCGCCACGAATCCGCAGAAGCCCTGCTGGCTGTTCTTCGGTGCGCGCACGACGGATCAGCTTCTGTACGAAGCGGAATTCAAAGCCATGGCGGAGAAGCTCCCCAACATGAAGATCTGCTACGCCCTCTCCGAACCCGAAAAGTGCCCCGATTGGAAAGGCGCGACGGGATTCATCCACGAAAGCGTCGCCCGCGAACTGGCCGAAAATGCTTCGCCCAGCCGCCAGGCGTTCCTCTGCGGTCCGCCCAAGATGCTTGAAGCAGCCCGTAAGACATTGCAGGCCAAAGGCTTCAAGAACGAGAACATCTTCGCCGACGAGTTCTAACATCCGATAAGGAATCAAATATGCATCAACTTCAACTATTCATCGGTAATTGGCAATCGGATGATAAAGCCGCCACACAGGCCCGCTATCTGACCGCCCTGCTGCTGTGCTCCCTCCTGCTGATTGGTTTCAGCGCAGGCGTTTTCGGCTGGCGTCCGCTCGTTCTCGCAATCATCGCAGGCTTTGCGGGCATGGCCGTCGAACTCGCGTTCGCCGCTGTCCGCAAGAAGCCTGTGACGGGCGGTGCGTTCGTCTATGGTCTTGCGCTTTCGCTACTTGTGCCGCCAACGATGCCATTGTGGGTCATTCTGCTGGCCGCCATCGCAGGCACGGTTTTCGCGAAGGAAGTCTTCGGCGGCGCGAAAAACGCCATCTTCAATCCCGCTCTGATCGGCGCGGCGATGATTCTTTTCAGTTATCCCGCCACGACAGCCGGAGCCTCCATGGGCAATCTGAACGCCATCGAAGGCGGGGTCGCGTGGGAAAATGGCATCTGGTTGCTGCTCGGCTGCCTCGCCATCCAAATCCTCTCCAATCCGTCATCGCTGTTCATCTACTTGCCACTGGCGTTGATGCCGTGGTTGCTCGCAACGTATGTGATTCCAGACCAGAAGCTTCCGCTTGAAGGCAACCTCCAGTTGATCTTCTCTGAAGACTGCTTCCTGCTGGCAGGCGTCCTGTTGGCCATCGATCCTGGCAATGCGCCGCGCCGCTGGCCGGGCAAAATCATCTACGGCTTCATCGTCGGAACGCTGTCCATTCTCATGCGGTGCTTCGCTAAATATCCATACGCCATGGTTTTCGCAATACTCATCGCAGACTGTATAGCCCCCTCGCTGGACATGCTCTTCGCCCCCAAGGCGAAGGAGGAGGCCGCCAAATGAAAAACTCTCCCATCTATTCCATTCTGTACGTTTTCGTCCTCTGCGCCATCGCGGCAACGTTGCTGACGTTCCCGCCGCTCATGTGGGAAGGCCGCATGAAGGCCAATGAAAAGTTCAACCGCATCCGCGCCATCATGGACGCGTCCGGCCTGCTTGTCTCCTCTGATTCGCAGGAAGTCGTCACTGAGAAATTCGGCAAGCAGGTTTCCGAAAAGAAAGTCGGCGACTTGGAAATGCTTGAAGCTCGCGATGAAAAAGGCGAACTCGTCGCCCTGTTGTTCGAAATCGAAGGCCATGGCCATGAAGGCCCCTTCAAAGGCATTTTGGCCGTCACGCCGGACAAACAGCGCATCAAGGCGTTGCGCGTTTACGACCATCAAGAAACGCCCGGTCTCGGCGGCATGATGTCCGATCCGAAATGGGCCGCACAGTTCAACAATCTGCCGATGATCGTTGACGGCCAGCCCGGCATCGTCATCGACTCGACGGTGGATGCTCCGAACGCCGTTGACGCCATCACAGGCGCTTCCACGACGACGCATTCCCTCGAACAGGCCATCAACGCCCAAATCCATTCGCTTTTGGCTGGCGGTATCAAATTGGTCCCGCTGGATCTCGGCCTCACGCCTGACGCTGTCACGCGTGCCACGCCTGGTTATCCGAAAGGCTTCAAGCCGCCACCGAACTATCGTGAAATCGAAAAACGGCCCGACTTCATGGTGCCCGCCGATCTCGTCAATCTCGCCCTCAACAAGCCTGTTACCTCCAATCTTGGCGACGAAGAGCCCATGCGCGGCACAGTTGCGCAAGTCACCGACGGTAACAAGAAGAGTAACGAAGAAGACTACGTCGAAATGTTCCCCGGCGAACCGCAGTGGGTTCAGATCGATCTTGGCGACGTGCATGAAATCTACTGCGTCGTCGTTTGGCACTACTACAAGAATGCCGTCGTCTATCGCGACGTTATCGTCCAAATCGCCGACGACGAAGAGATGAAGGAAAACTGCCGTACGATTTTCAACAACGACTACGACAACAGCGCAGGCCTCGGCGAAGGAAAGGATCCGACCTATCAGGCCGGCTGGTGGGGCGAACTTGTGGATGCCCAGAAGGCCGATGGACAGCATGAAGGCTCCAAGGCTCGCTATGTCCGCGTCTATACAAACGGCGGCGAAGCCGAAGAAGACACACGTTTCGTGGAAATCGCTGTTTATGGGCGGTAATTCATAATTTTCAGACAAAACTCTCAAAATTGTCATTTATTATGGGCGAAGATTTTGGAACAGAAAATAAATTTTGTAGTTTCTGTTCCAAAACCGATGCCCATGATTTGGTGATTCAGCAATTCGTTCTTTGGAATCCCCAAAATACTGAGTCTCATAAATACATGGTTATTAAAACATTCACGTCATGTCGTGAATGTTTAGACTCGTTAAAAAAGAAACTGAAGATAAACAATACCGTTTTATTTTTTTATAGTTTCATAATCATATTGTTTTTTTATTTCCATTTTTCTTTAGATAAAAGATTGTTGTCTTTTGCTTTTTATATGATTTTGTCCACATCTTTTATTTGTCTAACTTTTTTTCTTCATTGTTCTTATTTACTTCCATTTTATTCTAGTAAATTCTGGTCAGGAATGGTAACTCTTTTATACCATTTTTTGATATATGATTTTTCTTTTGCTCTTCAGGATGCGTTTGGAATGATTCCTTCCATTATCTTTTTCTCTATTTGTTTATTAATTCCTATTCTATTGTTTGACAGAAAAATTAATACAATTAACGATAAACGTTTAATGATTTGGCTTATCTTCTTTACAAAAACACAAAATCAATACAAAAACATTGTAGCAATTCCTGACGGCTTAAAGAAATATATATGTAATCCAACAAAAAACACAGACAACACTGAATCAACGCCAGCAAATGAATGTGATAATAGCAATTTATGGTGTAGTATTTGCGCAAAAACTAATGAACTGCATAAATATCTTTTTATCAAAAATGGGAATTTACGTTCCCGTGATATTATTACAGAAAATACTAAATGCCAGACAATTGCTGTTTGCCACACTTGTTTAAAGAAGGGCAAACAGAAAAATCATGATAAGATATTGGTATTAAGCTATTTGCAAGAAATTGTCTATATTGTGCTGTTGTTTTTCTTTTCTTACCTATTTTTCGCATTCTTTTCTTATCTATTTTTCGCAAAATATCATTTTTTAGTTTATTTTTTTATTTTTACACTTATCACTTTGGGTTTGATTGCATATAAAATCACACCTTTACGTCATTTACATGATGCTTTTTTTATAGATGACTTGATGGAGATAAAGCAAAAAAAAGAACGCTATCCCCATTCATTGTTGATTCCAATAGATTACGATTTATATCAAGACAAAACAACTCAAGATACAAACAAGGAATTGAATAAATTTATATGTTATAATAATGTCTTAAAATATTACAAAGATTTAGCAGCCTGTATTTTTGCAATATTTGTAAAAAAATACCCGTTGAATAAAAACGTTGCATAAAAGAATTATCCTTTACACACAAAACAACTGTATTTGCTTTTAGCTATTATCTATTGTATTTGCTTTTAGCTTTTAGCTTTTAGCTTTTAGCGATACAGTGCGAAGCACGTCAGCCGCTTTTTCTCCCCACTGCCTCCATGTCTGGCGGCGAGCGTATTCTCTTCCAGCGGAAGCCATTTCCTGTAGCGTCTGTGGCGATTGCCACAGACGCTTTATTGTTTCTGCCAAGCTCTGTGCGTTTCCTACCATAAATTCTTTTCCGCAACCGCCTGCCGCTTCTTTCAACGCGGGATAGTCGCTGTGGAGAACTGGCGTTCCGGCCGCCATCGCTTCCAAGATCGGCATGCCGAAGCCTTCGCAAATCGACGGCATCACAAACAGTTGCGCATGCTGATAAAGTGCTGGCAACACGTCGTCGGAAACGTAATCAAGCCATTTGACGTGCCCTGCTCCATTCCAATGCTTCAACCTTTCCACGACCGCCGCGCACTTCCACGCGGCCCGTCCGACGACCACCAAATCCGCCTGCAAGTCATTCGCACAGGCGTCGTATGCGTCCAGTAGCGTGTCCAAATTCTTTTTCGGTTCGATGTTGCTGACAAACAGGATGTAAGGACGGTCCATACCATATTCCGAAGGAAGCGGCAACGGTCTCGAAAACCGTTGAAAATCCACGCCCAGCGGAATGACGGCGATCCGTTTCATCGGAATCTGCAGGACTTTCTGGACGCGTCCCGCGACATGTTTCGTCGAGACGATGATCCGTGCGGCGCGCCGCGAAGACGGCGATAGCAACGTTCGCATGTGCCAGCGGTTCAACGTCGAGCAAAGCTCCGGATGTTCCAATGCGATGATGTCGTGAACATTCAATACATACGGGCATGGACAGCGCAACGGTGCCGTGTAGGCGAACGCATGAAACACATCCGCATGAAGCGTTTTCAGCAGTTTCGGCAACGTCATCTGTTGCCAACGGATTCGCCGCCAGACATTTCCCGTAGCAGAACGGATTTCGATGGAATCCGCACCGCTCTGTTTCGCAACATCCGCAACGGGAGAATCTTCCAGCGACAGTACCGTACAATGGACGCCTTTCAAGGCGCGCAGTTCCGCCGCGATTTCATGTTGGACGGAGTTCTGCACACCCGTATAAGGCGGCTTCACGACCGTCCCGTCCATGACCGCATGGAACTGCTCTGAATTGCTGCTGTTCATCCTTTTATCCATCTGCTTCTTACTGGAAATCTGCTTGAAAAACAATATATTCTAAAATAATAGTAAAACAAAAAATCACCGTCTGAAGAAGCACCTCAAACATGAAAAAGCAAGCCGTTTTAGCCATCGTCATCTTCATCGCCATCATCGCCGTCACCGTCTTCGTCGTCAAGAATGGCCCGAAACCGCACCGCAAACCACCGCAGGAAACCGTCCAGAAAGTCACCGCCATCAAGGCTGTCAATATCCCCTTCAGTCCTGTCATCCATGGCTTTGGAGAAGCGATGCCGGACAAGACGTGGTCCGCCATCACACAGATTTCCGGCAAGATCATCGAGATCAATCCCAACCTCCAAAGCGGTAAGTTCCTCCGTAAAGGCGACTTGATCGCGAAAATCGATGAAACGGAATACCGTCTCGCCATCGACAAGGCGAAGGCCGACAGCGCCAAGATTCAGGCCGATATGGAACAGCTTAGCGTCAAGAAGAAGAATCTCGCAGCACAGAAGGATATTCTTGACAAGATGTTGGAACTCAACAAGAAAAACCTTGAACGCAACCGCCTCCTCAACGCCGATAAGAATATTTCGGACCAAGAGCTCGAAAAGGAAGAATTGACCGTTCTCCAGCAGGCGAACACCGTCACTTCCCTCCAGTCCGAAATCAATCTGATTCCTGCGCAGATCACCGCCTACGAAGCGCAGCTCGCCTCCGCTAACGCCGCCTTGAAACAGGCCGAATTGAATGCTTCATACGCCGTTATCACCGCGCCGTTTGACGGCCGTGTAACGGATGTGAACGCGGAGCTTCAGCAGTTCGCCTCCGTCGGAACCGTCCTCTGCAAGCTCGATTCCATCGCCAAGGCGGAAATCGAAACAAGCATCGCTCCAGATCTTCTCGCCATCCTGCCGCCGAGCAGAAAGGAAAAACCGACGGAGCAGGCCCGCACGACCTTCCGTAACAGCCAGACCTTCACCGTCGAAACCGCCTCGCAGGAAGGCTTCAGCTGGCCCGCCTACTTCCTGCGTTTCAGCGAAAAAGTCGATCCGAACACCCGCATGGTCGGTCTCATCATCGGCGTGGACAAGCCCTATGGCACGCTTGACGGTACGCCTCATCTGCCGCTCAGCAAAGGCCTTTTCTGCAAAGTCTCCATCAAAGGCTCCGAACGTTCGGAAATCGTCCTGCCGCGCTCCGCCGTCCATGAAAATTCGGTCTATATTGTTGAGGAAGGGAAACTTGTCATCCGCCCAGTCGTCGTGAAATACAATCTCGGCACGCATTCCATCATTCAGGAAGGCGTCAATGAAAACGACATCGTCGTCACGTCGGACATCGTGCCAGTCATCGCAGGCATGAAACTGGACGCGGAAATCGACAACGACTACGCCGAAAAGACGAAACAGGCCCTCAACAAGTAAACCACGGCGGCAACGACTATGATTGAATATTTCTCCAAACATCCGACGGCGGCCAATTTGATGATGGCCGCGTTTCTGGTCATGGGGCTTCTGATTGTGGGGCAACTCAAGCGGGAGGCCATGCCGGATTTCTCCTCCAAAACATTGCAGATCACAGGTGCCTACAAAGGCGCCACGGCAGAGGAAATTGAAGAGGCCATCGCCCTTCCGATTGAAGAAGCCATTGCACAAGTCACCAACATCAAAAGCATTACGACAAATGCCATGGAAGGCTCCGTCAGCATCCGCGTCGAAATGGCAGACGGCGGCGTCTGGCAGGATTTCTACAACGACATCAAGACGAAGGTTGAATCCATTACGACTTTTCCAAGCGAATTTGAAAATTTGAACCTGCAACAGTTCAATTTCACGGATCAGGTTGTCTCCATCATCGTCTATGGCGATTGCGAGATGAAGAGTCTGAAAGACTACTGTGAAAAACTGAAGCGCAAATTCGAACTAGCCGCAAGAGGTTCTCTTGTAACAATTTCCGGCTTTGGCAATCTGGAAGTCCGCATCGAACTCCATCCGGATATCATCGAAGCCCATGGCCTCTCAGTCGCAAAAGTCGCCTCCATCCTCCGCACGCAGAATCAAGACTTGCCGTCGGGCACGTTGGAAACATCCAAACAGAACATCAAACTGCGGTTCAACGACCGCCGCAAAACGGCGGAAGATTTTGGCAACATCATCGTCATCTCCTCCGAATCCGGTTCCGAACTGCGGTTGAAAGACATCGCGACCGTTACGGAGCGTTTCGATTCAGAAGACGCCAAATCCATCTTCAACGGCAATCCGTCCGCCGTCGTTTCCGTCGCAAAGGCGAAGACCGCCGACTCCCTTACCATTTATGATAAAGTCATGGCGATTCTCGAACAGGAGAAAGCCTCCGCTCCAGACGGCCTGCATTTCGCCATCTCCCGCGACATGGCCGCCGAAATCCGTTCGCGTATCAACATGGTGGCCGTCAACGCTTTAGAAGGCGTCATTCTCGTGTTCGCCGCTCTCTGGCTGTTCCTCAACCTGAAGCTCTCCTTCTGGGTGACCATGGGCTTGCCGACCTCCTTCCTCGGCGCTCTCTTCATCATGCACGCCATGGGCATCTCCCTGAACATGATCTCCACCTTCGCCCTGCTCATCGCCATCGGTCTGCTCATGGACGACGCAATCGTCATTTCCGACAACATCGCAACCCACCTGCAACGCGGCGAATCAGCCTTCAAAGCGGCCGTCGATGGCACGAAGGAAGTGGCTTCCGGCGTCATATCCAGTTTCGCCACAACGATTTGCGTCTTTGCGCCGTTGATGTTCCTGAAAGGCGGCATCGGTAAGATTCTCCTGCAAGTTCCGACCGTTCTCATCATCGTCCTGAGCGTCAGCCTCCTCGAAGCTTTCTTCATCCTGCCCAACCACTTGGCCCATACCTTCCATAACGGCTTCCCGACGCCGAACCGCTTACGTAAACGGATCGACGATGGCATCGATTTCGTCCGCAATAACATCGTCGCGAAAATCACAGGTGTGGCCGTCAGACATCGCTACATCGTGTTCGCATTGACGCTCGGCCTTTTCATCTTCTCCGTCGCTATGTTCCCAGCTGGTTATCTGAAGTTCAGGGCGTTTCCAGCAGCCGATGGCGACACAGTCGTCTGCCGTGTTCAACTTCCTCCAGGAACGCCGCTTGCAGAATCTGAACGCATCGCGGCCATCATCATGAAATCCGCCGAGGCTGTCAACGAAAAGCTCAACCAATACCAGCCGGAAGGAAAGGATTTGGTGAAATCCATCTCCGTTAACTTCTCCAACAATTCAGACGTCCATGATTCCGGTCCGCATTTGTTCACGGTCTATTTGGACTTGCTCTCCGGTGACCAACGCAAATCGACCATCGCCGACGTCGTCAACGTCTGGCGTGAAGCCACACCGGAAATTTACGGCGCAACGGAAATTAAATTCACCGACATGTCCGCAGGCCCAGGCGGAAAGGCCATCGAAATTCGTCTGCAAGGCGAAAATCTTGACGACCTGAAGGCGGCTTCCGCAGAACTGCGTGAGAAACTCGCCAACTATCAAGGCGTTATGGATATTTCCGACAATCTCACGCCAGGCAAGCCGGAATACGTCATGAGCCTGAAGGAAGGTGCGCACAAGCTCGGACTGACCGCTACGGATGTCGCCTCGCAGCTCCGCGCGGCCTATCAGGGCGACAAGGCGGATGAAATCCAGATTGGCCACGATTCTGTCCAATTCAAGGTCAAGCTCACGTCGGATTATATGTTGAATCAAGACTTTTTCGACAATTTCAAGCTAGTCTCCTCCAACGGCACCGTCCTGCCGCTGACATCCGTCGTCGATATCGAATCGAAACGTGGTCTCTCCGCCATCAATCGCTATGACCGCGAACGGACGGTCACGGTTTCGGCGGATGTCAACAGTGCTCTAGCCAATGCGCAGGAGATCACGCAGGCTCTCACAAGGGAATTTCTGCCTGAATTAAGGCAGAAATACAAAGGACTTACGACTGGATTCGGTGGTCAGCGTCAGGCTTCCGCCGAGACTGGTTCCTCCATGGCGAAAGCATTTCTCATTGGTATTTTGGGTGTTTACATCATCCTGTCATTGCAGTTCAAGAGTTGGTTCATTCCGCTCGTCGTGATGTTCGCCATCCCGCTGTCGATGATCGGCGTCATCTGGGGCCATTTGGTCATCGGCATGGATTTCAACATGCAGAGCCTCATCGGTGTCATCTCGCTGGCGGGTATCGTCGTCAACGATTCTATCCTCATGATGGAATTCATCCGAATGCGAGAGGAAGAAGGCGGCAACGCTTTCGAGGCGGCGCCAAAAGCCGCCGCCGACCGCTTCCGTTCCATCATGCTGACCAGCGTGACGACCATCGCAGGCCTTATCCCGCTTTTGACTGAAAAGAGTCTCCAAGCCCAGATGCTGATTCCGCTCGCACTGTCATTGGTCTGCGGTCTTGCGACCTCCACCCTGCTCGTCCTCTTCGTCATCCCGTCGCTCTACGGCGTAATCGTTGACTTTAAGAAAATTAACAATTAACAATTAACAATTATAAATTCGTAAATTGTAATTTATTAATTGTAAATTATTAATTAACTATGAAATTTCATTCTTTTCTCA
>JAEEGH010030949.1_pt1 | contig 10373 bp, 9 predicted proteins | sample 9134181 | NCBI WGS metagenome assembly JAEEGH01 (sample SAMN16246544, study PRJNA631951) | gut metagenome | biome: gut microbiome; feature: rumen; material: DP-attached | host: Bos | place: Iran: Karaj | collected 2018-10 | reverse complement strand
ATGCGTAAATAATTCATCCCGGGGGATGTTATAAGCGCTTTTCTGTTCCGTACTCTACCCTACACTCCCACCAAAAGCCGGCTCTTGTACCAGATGATCTACCGCGGCAAAGTGATGTATCTGACCGCACAGATCTTCGACAAACTGCCGGGATACGAAGTCATGGGATGGACGAAAGAGCAATGGGAGTGGTGCGTGAAGAACGAAGAAGCCATCTGGCATCTGGTGATGGATAAACGCGATCTGTTTAAGACCGAAAGCCTCATTCTGACAGGCTATCTGAACGATGGTCCGTTCACTTCGGAGGTGTCCCAGGATGCCCCGGGAAGACTCGGTATATGGCTCGGATGGCGGATTGCAGAAAGTTATATGGAGCATCATCCGGAGGTGAGTCTGCAGGAACTGATGGCGGAAGGGGATGCGCAAAAAATACTGGAAGATAGTTATTATAAACCATAAGAAAACATGCGAAAACATTGGATAGATAATTTGCGTTGGGTGACCGTACTGTTGGTACTCTTTTACCACGTTATTTACTACTATAATGGCAAAGGTGTAGTAGGCGGAATAGGTGGTTTCGGAGGTCCTCAGTACCAAGATGGAATCATGTATCTGCTCTATCCTTGGTTTATGCCTCTTTTGTTCTTGCTGGCAGGTATCAGTGCCCGGTACGCATTGGATGCTCATTCAGAGAAAGAGTGGTTCAAAAGTCGCACCCGCAAGTTATTAGTGCCTGCTACAATAGGATTATTTGTTTTTCAATGGATCGCCGGTTATTTCAACACGCATACACTTAGTTATACGAATGGAATAGACATGCTTGCCGACACTCCGGGCATCATTAAGTATGTGGCGTGGTCGCTGAGCGGAACAGGTCCGTTATGGTTTATACAGGATCTATGGTTGTTCAGTCTGGTTTTGCTGCTCGTTCGGAAGGTGGATGCACAAGATCGGTTCTACGGGTTCTGCGGGAAGATGGGTTTGGCAGGAATTATCCTGTTGGGCGTATTGTATTGGTTAGGTACCCGAACGCTGATCATGAACCCTCGTCCCGAAAGTTTGGATGGTCTTTATAACGGATACAAACCATTCTTTTATCTTCTTTTCTTTTTGAGCGGATACTTCGTCTTCTCGCATGAAAATGTATTAACGTCATTACGAAAAGGATGGATACCACTGATGGTGTGCGCCGTAGCAAGCGGTATAACATTATTAATCACTACCTTCGGTGAAGATAACACGACTCCTGTGTACCTAAGCAGTCCACTCAATTGTGTGTATGGATGGCTGATGTGTCTTGCCATGATCGGATGGTTCGCTGCCTGCTTTGATGACCGGAAATCCAAGTTTGCAGATTACATGTGCCGCAATAGTTTTGCTATCTATGTAGTTCACTATATAATCATCTCCGGTTTGGGGTATAGCATGAAGGTTTATACAACGCTTCCTCCGGTTGCGATGTACGTGTTGCTTACGGTTGCCGTATTTACGTTGTCGCCGCTGTTAGTAGAACTAATACGCCGAATTCCTGTTATCAGATGGTGCGTACTGGGAGAGAAAACAAAACAAATCAAGAATTGAAAAATAACCATGAATAGAGCAGATTTTCCGATACTGAAAGAGAAGGTACACGGCCAAGCGTTAGTGTATCTCGACAATGCCGCGACGAGTCAGAAGCCGCAGCAGGTGTTGGATGCGATTGTAGAGGCGTATAGCACGTGGAACAGTAATATCCACCGCGGCGTGCATCATCTGAGTCAGGTGGCGACGATGCATCATGAAGAGGCACGAAAGGCGGTAGCACAGTTTATCAACGCTCGCGGACCCGAAGAGATCGTCTTCACCAAAGGCACGACCGACGCCATCAACGCGCTCGCGTTTAGTATAGGGGAGTTGCTCTTGAACGAGGGCGATGAGATCATCGTCAGCGGCTTGGAACATCACTCGAATATCGTGCCCTGGCAGATGGTGTGTGAACGCAAGAAAGCGGTGCTACGGCATATCCCGCTGAAGGCCGATTTGTCGCTCGATATAGAGGCGTTCAAGGGCATGCTGAGCGAAAAGACGAAACTCGTGAGTGCGGCGCATGTGAGCAATGTGTTGGGTACGATTCAGCCGGTGAAGGAGATTATTGAGTTGGCGCACGAGAGAAATATACCGGTTTGTATCGACGGAGCGCAGAGTGTGCCGCATATGCGCGTGGATGTACAGGATCTGGATTGCGATTTCTTGGCCTTCTCCGGTCATAAGATGTACGGCCCGACGGGCATCGGCGTGTTGTACGGCAAGCGCAAGTGGTTGGAGAAATTACCGCCGCATGAAGGGGGAGGCGAGATGATTAACCATGTGCGCTGGAGCGGCACGACGTATAATGAGTTGCCGTATAAGTTCGAAGCAGGTACACCGAATTTCGTAGGCAGTTTCGCGCTGCAGAAAGCGATCGAGTACATGGAGCATGTGGGTATGGAGGCGATTGAGAAGCACGAGCGGGAACTGACGGAGTATTGCGAGAAACGGTTAGGCGAGTTAGAAGGTGTGAACGTGTATGCCGCCGGCCAACCAAAGGTTGGGGTGATCAGTTTTAACGTGGGTGATATCCATCCGTTTGATATAGGGACACTCTTGGACCAGCAGGGTGTGGCGGTTCGTACGGGTCATCATTGTGCCGAGCCCTTAATCGACACACTCGGCATCCCGGGAACGGTGCGTGTCTCGTTTGGTCTATACAACGACAAAAACGATATCGACCTCTTCATCCAAGCCCTCCAAAAAGCCCAAATGATGCTGAGTTAAAGGACCCCAAAAGCATCAAAAAAGTCGCTTTTCAAATAGACAAATCTGTAAGTTGTTGATAATAAGGGTTTTACGTTTTGTCCTTTTCAAAGGTATTTTCTTGCGTATATGCTGAAAAAGCAGTACTTTTGCACCGTCAAATGAAAACTGCGATGAAAGCAAGCTATCGGATTATCGTTTTTCTGTTGTTCCTCGCCCCGCTATATGGGCGCGCGGCAGATGCGCGTTCCTATTATGAAGAAGGTAAGGCGCTGCGCGAGAAAGGGGAACAGGTCGCGGCTATGCGGGCTTTCATCCGTGCTACCCATTGCGAGACCGATAACGAGTCTTTACTCGGACGCGTCTATTCGAATATGGCCAATATGTGCCGCCAGGCGGATGACCACCGGACAGCGTTTGAGGTGTACAAGCTGAGTGCGGAACATTTTGCGAAATCATACGACTCCCTCACTTATGCGTACGCATTAAATAATATGGCATGGGAACAGGCGGCGATGGGTCATAAGCCACAAGCCTTGGCGCTGGTCGATTCGGCAGTAAGCTGTTATCCGTATTATCCGCTGACTGAAAAAGTCATTGAGACGAGAGCCGCAGCCTGTTTCTTTGCGCAAGAATACGACTCTGTGTTGTATTATACAGCCCCTTCGCACGGTTCGGACTACCTTTTGATGCTTCGTGCACAGGCTTTCTCGTTTTTGCAGATAGACGATTCGGCGAGTTGGTACGCCAAGGAATTATTGCCGCGCACGACGAATCCGTTCTATCTGGATGATCTCTATTATATCCTCACGCATAACGACGCTGCGGCTGACAAAGAGACGCTGCTCTGTCTGTCGTCCGAACGCGCGGATGTACAGAAACACATCAAGGAACGGCATGGTCAATTGGCGCTCGCCGTAAACCTCCTTCAGCAGGAACTGAATCCGGAAGAACCGACACGGCCTGTATGGTTTATCTTACTGATTGTATGCGGATTGGCACTATTAGGCTGGCTTATCTTTGTTGCGTGGCAGCAACATCAACTGCGTGCCGAGAAGGCGAAGTTCGAGCAAACGCGTATCAAAGAACTGAACGACAACAGACAACTTCTGCTGGAAAGCGAAGACATCCGCCAAGAGCTGGAGTGGAATGATTTCGATGCCTTGTGTCGGGAGATCAACAAACGCTTCCACGGTTTGGCGATGACGCTGCAGGCACAGGACTTGAATGAACAGGATATCCGTATTTGTATCTTGGTACTCATCGGCTTGAGCCATAAGGAGATTGCAGATATGCTTAATTGTTCTCCGAAGAGTATCGGTAAACTCAAAGACGTAACGGCTCGCAAACTCGGCGTCTCCGGCGGACAATTACAAACAACACTCGAAAAAATTACACTACTATGAAAAAGATATTTTTGACATTCGTGCTTGCGATAGTAAGCAGTTTGTGGATTATGAGTGAAGGGGCGTCATGTTTAACGCAAGCCCCGAACAATTTACAATCGTCGTATATTACGGTGAGTGGTACTATCCAATGGCTTGATAACCCCTGTGAGGAAGGAGAGGTATGTCCTGCGTGTATAACACCGGCCATTGTAACAAGCGACAAGACGTATTACCTAAGCTCCTCTAACCAAGAGGTGCAGGACTTTTTAGATCGCATAGAAATGGCTCCTGTTCCAGCCATATATCAGTTACCGTTACAGGCGAGCGCTACCGGTATTCCTTATACCCAGGGTAGTTTTGATTTCTTAGTGGTAAACAATCTCAATAGTTTGTATGTTCAGTATTTCTCGGATCAGGGAGTAGATCCCGAGAATCCTATTGGTCAGCCTACAGGACTTCTGGGTTCATGGATAGCTATAGATGATAATCAAGAAGTAAAAACGCTGATAATAGACCGTACATTTTATAACTCTCTTGGTTTTCGTGGCTTGATAAGAAGTTATGATAAAGAATGGGGAGATTTGATTTATAAACAGAAAGGTGACAGACTATATGTGCAGCAAAATTGTGTCATGCTTGATATGCCTGGAGAAGAATATAACTGCATTTCCTTCTCCACTACTTACTCCGTAGAAAATGACATTCTCACACTCGATTCATTCATGTATGAATATAATAAACTGATTCGAGAATTTCAACTTATCCGAAATGAGTCGGTTTCGGATAACGCAGAAGTGTTGATTACCGGTAAGTGGTATGCTAAAAGCGACGACGATAATTCTACTTACGCTATTTGTCATACAGGCCGGCAGGGACTTATCAGTATTTTTGAAATTCTTCCCAATGGTGATAGTAAATATCTATGTGATTGCAAGATAGAACAAAAAGAAGACGGTAGATGGATGCTATCTCCTTCACATAGCCCCTGGGATGATAATTTCGAAGAAAAGTATATATTATGTAAACTTACCATGGATGAAATGGTGTGGATGGAAGAGGTGGATGGAGAGCAGCATTTTACGTATTTCAAACACTTGGATGAAGCCAACAATGAATCCGGCCTACCTACCGACACGATTCCTCTCTATTCACGGGATGACTCGGGTTCTTCGACGGTAGATCCGGTGGATCCGAACCAGATATACGCGACGCTAATGGGCGATGTGCTTACTGTTCACAATCATACCGGCGCACAGGTTACATTTACTCTAAATAACACGTCTGTTCATAATGTGGCCGCACGGGCTCGCAAAAATGGACAACCTACTACCTTCACGGAGTCAATCTCTGTAGAACTGACGGAAGATGGGCTCTATGAGATTTGGCTCACCAGCGAGGAATGGAACTATTCCGTTTTCGGAACAATTAACTACGTCCGCTCCGCTACAACTATTACCAAAGAGGATCCTGCTTCTACTACCAAGAAAGTCCTCCGTGGTACCCAGATCCTCATCGAGCGCGGCGATAAGACCTATACGCTCACCGGGCAAGAAGTAAAATAAAACTCATAAATAATTCCGAAAAAGTCCCACATAAATTTGCATATGTGGGATTTTTTGTGTACTTTTGCAGCCGCAAAGGGAATCGGCATGCCATGCCGGACAATGGACATAGAAACGGAATAAAATCCCGGGCTAATAGACAAAGGACATTAGTTAAACGTTGGTTAATCGTTACGTAATAGTATCGGGATGATAGGCGGAAGAACCAAATATGAACTAAATATGAACTAACATAGTACTAAATAAGAACTAAAGATTAACCAAAAACAATAAGCAGAAATTTAAACAATATTGTAAACAACTATAACAGAAAGGAAAAGAATATGGCAGTAGCAGAATTGAGTCCGGGGTTGGACAGTTTGCGCGGGAAATTGGCGCGTAAGTCAGGAATGCAAATGCGTTTTAAGCGCTGGAAGGACGATTCGGGGCACGTGATAAAAGTTGGGCCGCAGGAGTATTTTCGCCGGAACAGTCGGGATTATAAATATAGCCCAAGGACGGAGGCGGAAGAACGGCAGGCCAGAATCTGGAGCGAGGTTTGCCGCGAGGCGAGTGCAATCATAAAGGACAAGAACCATCCGAGGTATGCGGAGTTAAGAGAACGATGGAATGCGCAATTTAACGGAGGGTGCGATGCGTTTCTGAATGAAGGGCGGAAAGAGAAGAAAATTTACGGGATGTTTCCCGTGTTCGTGCGGATGGTATTGCTGAAGGAAAGAAAGGATAGGCAGATATAGGCAAAGATAGGCAGGAATAGGCAGAAATAGGCAGGAATAGGCAGGAATAGGCAAAGATAGCAGGGATAGGCAGGAATAGGCAGATATAGGCAAAGATAGGCAGGAATAGGCAGAAATAGGCAGGAATAGGAGAAATGAAACGGTTACCGGTTATATTGGAATTAGTAGGATGCTTGGCTTGGGTGCAGGCTGAGGATTTGTGCGTGGTGAGTTATAATGTGGAAAACCTGTTTCATCCTAAGCATGACACGGTGGTGGAAAGAGTGAGTGAGTTAGGGAATGAGGGAGTGAGAGAAGTAGAAAAAGACGATTGGGAATGGACGCCGGATGGGGAGAGGAGATGGAGTTATAGCCGGTACTACCGGAAAGTGGAGAATATCGCGCGGGTGTTGACGAATATCGGCGAATGGCAGGGTGTGGATATTGTCGGGCTGCAGGAAGTGGAGAATGCGCTGTGCGTGAAGCGCTTATGCGCTACTTTACGGCGCGGGGAGTACGATTTTGTGCACTACGAGAGTCCGGATCGGCGCGGCATCGACGTGGCGCTGCTATACAAGAAAGCAAGAGTAGATACAATCGCTACAAGAGCGATACCAGTGAGCGCTTCGCTCAATGGTGAACGGGTCAGGTTGGAGGACGGACAAAGCCCTACAGGACGCGACGAGGTCGCTACAGAACTCAGGACCCGGGATATACTTTATGTCTGCGCGAGGGTGGATAGGCGGGATACGATTCATTTCTTCGTTTGTCACCTGCCGAGTCAGCGGGGTGGAAAAGCAGAAAGCGAATGGAAACGGCAAGCGGCGAAGCAGGTGTTGCAACAAGCGGTGGATTCGGTTTATGAGATAGATCCGGACGCGAAGATCATCGTCATGGGCGATATGAATAGCGGGCCGGTAGAAGACCTAAGAGGGCTTACCAACAAAATGTTAAAAGAAGCCTTTCTAGGCGGAGACCGCTCCTTCCGAAAGCGGAAGGACGCTCCGGGGACACATAAGTACCAAGGAAGATGGACTTTTTTAGACCATTTCTATGTATCTCCTTCTATAGACAGCCTCTCGCAGGCACAGGTCTATGACGCGGAATGGATTCAGGAGACGGACGAGAAATACATGGGTCTAAAGCCCAAACGGACCTATAACGGCTATCGGTATCAGAACGGTTATTCAGACCATTTACCGATTATTCTCCGCGTCCGTTGAGGCGAAGATGCTCCAAGAAATGCGAGAGACAGACACGCCAGACAGGCCAGTCGTGGTTTCCGGGCAGAACTATCCATTGATGCGGGTAGTTCTTTTTTTGCAGGCGTCGATGCAACCGACGACCGTTGGGCGCAAAGATATCCGCCGAACCGATATAGACGGAGAGGAGTTGCGTGGTATCAAGGGGCAGTTGTTCTTTATGCAGAACCGGCGAGAAAAGTCCCACTTCCCGTATCCGCTCCGGGTGTATATTAGCCAGATTTGCCGCCATTCGCGCGCCATCACTCAGTCCCGCTACCACGCAATAGGAAGAGACATCGTAAAGCGTATCGATCATATTGATGAGGTCGCTCAGCGCGTACTCGAGTGTATGCTCATGACTCAGACTCGCATAACCGAGCACACTACGCAGCCTGTTTCCCCGCGTGAGAGGTCGTTCCTTAATCGGCCATTTGTTACAATCGGGCATAACGAGAATCATAGGTTTGCAACGCCCTTCGGCGATTATCGTAGCAAAGGTATCGACACCGTTTCCCCGTTCCTGCCAAGCCCCTTCATACCCGTTGATACCATGGATGAGATAGAGAACAGGCAAGGGTTCCGTACACTCGTTATACGCGTCCGGCACATAGATATCCACGCGGCGAAACAGGTGTTCGTCGTGGCTGTACCATACCGTATGGATGATCTCAGGCGATTCGCTTGTAGAGGCGTAGAGCGCCGCGTTTGACAGCGGAAAGCACAGGGATATGATGAATAACAGAAGGATCGACTTCTTCATTGTTGATCTCGGCCTGTAACATCTGCTCAAAGAGCATGACGGAATGAGAAAGCGTATATTCTTTCGCAGACTCGTGGTATTTCTTCTCCATGCGTGCGCGCTCAGCCGGGTGATCCAACCAGAAATCAATCACGCGCGCCAGGTCCTCCGGATCGCCGGCTTTGAAGAGCGAATGAACCGTGAGGGCAAACTGCGGCGTAGCGCTATTCTCCGAATTGGCGATGACAGGTACCAGGCCGGTCGCAAACGCTTCAATACAACTGATAGCTTCTATCTCCATATCGGAAGCGTGGATATAGAGGTCGGTTTGAAGCAACTGCTTAATCAGTTCCGGGCGCTGCTTATAGATGAAGAGCGGTTGGTGCTTGAGCGATTGACCCATCCGGACATAACGCTTGTATTCAGGACCCTTGCCGGCAAAAATGAGTTGGATACGGTCACCGTACTTGCTATACTGCAGCGCTTTGATAATAACGTCCTGACGTTTCTCGCGACTCAGACGGCCGATCATCATGATGTTAAAGCAATCAGTATTCAGTTTTAAGTTGTCAGTTTTGGTCTTTATTTTGGCTTCGCCGGCTTCTATAAACTCATTATGGATACCATTCGAGATGACATGAGTCTGCGCCTTATAACCGTTCTTGACCAGCTCTTTGGCAATAAAAAGGGAAGGCGTATGGATATGACGCACACGACTATAGGTTACGCGACGGAAAATACGATAGATCATCGTGTTGATCCATTTAATATTGCCTAAAGCAAACGACGAGGTGATATTCTCCGGTTGCACATGGAAAGCCGCCGTGACGGGTTTTCCTATTCGCTGACAATACGAAAGGGTTGCATTGGATAAAAAGAAAGGCGTATAGATATGCACTACGTCCGCCCAGTTGCACGCCTGGCGAATGATTTTCTTATTGGCATTCCCATAGAAGAAGTCGTGCTTCTCGCAAAGGAATTGGAAAATCGGAAAATGGAATATACCGGTACAATAATCTCCGTCCGTGAGACAGGAGTCTTGTTCCGTTTTGGGTTTGTCACCGCATAACACACGCACCTCGTGTCCGCGTTTACGAAGTTCTGCCGCATAACGCTGCGCAGAGATAGAAGTACCGTTGTTCGACGTATAGAACGTGTCTATTACAAAAAGAATCTTCATACAAAAAAAGCAATAATTTTGTTAAACCGGGCACAAAATTACTGCTTCTTTATTATATAGACAAGTGATTAATAGTAATCGTAAATAAAAACCTAAAATAAAACGAAATTTATGATTGTTTGTAGTATTTATCTTAATAATCGTATATTAACTCATTTCCAGCATCCGTTGGATAGACGAGATTGCTTTCTCGGCGGTCTCTTTCGGTACTTGAATCTCCGGCGACTCGTGGAGTAGGCAGTTATATACTTTCTCAAGGGTGTTCATCCGCATATACTCGCATTCGTTACACGAGCAACCGATGCCTTCGGTCACTTCCGGCGGTACAGGGATAAACTCCTTATCCGGACATGCGCGCTGCATCTCAAAGAGAATGCCGGATTCGGTAGCGATTATAAATCGCTTCGCAGATGATTTGATAGTATACTCAAGGAGTGCTTTGGTTGAACCGATGACGTCGCTCTGCGCGAGGATAGGTGCTTTGCACTCCGGGTGTGCCAGCACTTCTACGCCCGGGTTTTCTTTCTTTAGTTGCAGCAAAGCCTCAAGTGAAAAACGGCTGTGCACATGGCAGGCACCGTTCCAGAGAAGCATATCACGGCCTGTTACGGAATTTATATACGAACCGAGGTTATGATCAGGTCCGAAGATGATTTTTGCGTCCTTGGGTAATTGGTCCACTATCTTCTTGGCATTGGACGAAGTTACTACTACGTCGGTCAATGCCTTTACTTCGGCGGTAGTATTGACGTAACTTACTACCATATGATCG
>JAEEGH010030948.1_pt1 | contig 10373 bp, 13 predicted proteins | sample 9134181 | NCBI WGS metagenome assembly JAEEGH01 (sample SAMN16246544, study PRJNA631951) | gut metagenome | biome: gut microbiome; feature: rumen; material: DP-attached | host: Bos | place: Iran: Karaj | collected 2018-10 | reverse complement strand
CTTTCTGAGGGTCATATTCGAAATCCATAGCAGAGAAACCAAATTCATTGACCACACTTGCCTTCAGCTTGCCTTCCTCAAACAGCATTCCACATATTCCACTTATATATGCCTTCTTTACATCTATCTGCACACTATAACGAGCCCTCTCTCCTTCACTCGAAGGTAATGTCTGAGCCTCTGCAAACAGAAAGCAGAAGGACATGATGGCAATTATGAAGAATCTCTTAGATCGCAAAGTATGATGGACTTACAGCCTTGTTTGTCACTACATTCTTCAATACAATCTCTGTATTATCACCATTCTTCTCATACATCACCACACGAGATATCATAGATGTCTTCTTGGTGAAAGTCAGTACAATCTTTGTGTACATCTGTTTCATCTCCTTCTTCTGAGGAATGAGCGTAGCGGTATATGTCTGATCTGATTCTGCAACGGAAACAGCAAAGTCCTTCTTCTCAGTCAAACAAGTGCCAACCATACTGCTCATCATTATACGAGCAATTTCCTTGAACACCTTATTTTTATTTACGTCAATGACATCCTTACGTGTTCCTTTCTTGAGAAGAACCTTGTCACCATTGAGAATGAAGGTATAACTGTACGGATTTGTATATTCCCAATGCAGTTTATCACTCTGCTGATAGTACATCTTACCGTTTGACACCATCTTATCACCAAGCATCTTCATCGTCTTTGTCTGAACGAAGTCTGCCTGCATACTCTTTAGCGAGTGTGCAACCTGATTAATATGGTCAACAATCTTCTGATTATTCTGAGCAGATACAGCAAATGATACCATGCTCATCAATAGTATAATGAAATATCTTTTCATTTTGTCATCAAAATACAACCTGTTATTATGAAAAAAAGGCCTACCCACTTTACCCAATCCACACTTTCATGAAAGAACACTATGGCACAAAGCATTGTGAACACATAGCTCAAAGATCCCATAGGATAGGCAAGACTTAGCGGAAACTGTCGTATGATATACATCCATAAAAGACTGGCCGCACCTATCGTTATGCCACTCATGGCAAATTGCCAATTAAGCAAGGCAGACTTGAAAAAGGTCCAGTTCCAACCAAAACTGACCATACGTTGTAATCCATATTTCAGGAACACCTGACCTATGGCAAGCAACGCACTCTGTATCAATGCCAATGGCAATAACTTCAACCACATCTTTATTTTGCTTTCAGAATCACGCTACGTGAATATATCTGTGGAACAGGGATATTAAGATAATCATAGAATCTCTGGAACAATGGAGATGATTCATCATGGCATCCCACAAGTACGGTCTTTACTTTACCTATTCTTATCAGTCGCTCCGCATCACGAAGTGCCCATTTCATCGAGTCCTTACCCTGAGTATATGTAATATTATATCCATGACATTTAGTACGTATTGCTATCGCACTTCCTATAGTGTTATGCGTACTCTGCATGAAAAGAGTAGGGCTCAAAGTCTCTTCACCATTATCCACCATATCAACAAGGAATTTCTCACTTGTCTCAAGCATTCCATTGCCTGTAGCCGTGATTATAGCATCAGGACATTCAATATCAGCCTCGCGAAGAGCCATAAGAGATGTCAGCGTAGCAGCCTTCATAAGTTTACCCATCCTACGACCTTCTTTCGGGGATATATACTCCTTATAGTCTGCAAGTTGTTCCATAGAATCAATCGTTACATCCGCAACGATTTCTGGTGATGGGTTATAGGTGATGGGTGATGAGTGTTGGGTGTTGGCATCTCTCATAAGCAATAGAGAACTGTCATTTCCTCCAAAACCAAACGAATTGCATATTACATAATCCATTCTGTGGTGCTTGTCATCACCTACAAATGGATGAATACAAGCATCATCTGCATGACTGAATCCATAGCTGACAGGCACGAAATCATTCTGCATCGCAAGAACACATATTACAGTCTCTATACTGCCAGAAGCAGATGTAGTATGACCTGTAAATCCCTTTGTACTTGAAACTATAGGAATATCATTACCAAAGATACGCTTCAATGCAACGCTCTCACTTGGATCATTGTTCGGAGTTCCCGTTCCATGTGCATTAATATAGTCTATCTGCGACTTATCTATGCCCGAAGACTCCAAGGCCTCTCTCATAGCAAGATAAGCCCCTTCACCTTCATCGGAAGAGGCCGTCTGATGAAAAGCATCACACTTGTTTCCATATCCTCCAATATAAGCCTTGGCATTAGCTTCATCCTTCTGAAGAACCACAAAACCTGCACCTTCACCAAGATTTAGACCAACACGAGTAGCATCAAACGGACGACACACCTCCGTATCGAGTATATGAAGGGTGTTAAATCCATTGAGATGGAACTTACTCAATGCCTCTGAACCACCAACTATGACGATATCAGCCTCACCAGTACGAAGCATCTCACAACCAACTATTATTGAGTTAATAGCAGAAGAACAAGCCGTTGATATGGTGCATACCTCACAATCAAGTCCACAAATCTGAGCTATCTCATTTGTAGTACTACCACAGTCATGACGCTTGATATAGTCTATGGGTGTTGGATGTTGGGTAGCCCCCCCACCCCCTGAGGGGGAGATGGGGTGTTGGAGAGCATCACGCATATCATGAAGAAGTCTCTCCGTGACATCCATGCCACCAACCGTGGTTCCGGAAATAAGTACGACCTTCTTTCCTGCAAGCATATCGGCTGATAATCCGGCATCAGTCATTGCCTGTCTTACCGCAACAGCACCGAGCAAGGTTGTTCTGCTATATAGGCTCTCAACTGGCAAGCCAAGCAATGTCTTCAGTTCGTCATCCGACAACTTAACCTCACCAACGGGCAGTTCCTTATGGCATGACTGAAGATTTTTCATCATACCAACTCCCGTTTTCTTATTCACAAGAGAGTCAAGAACCTGCTGGCAATCATTACCTATAGCACAGATAATACCCAGTCCGGTTATTGCGATATTCATAATTACTTCTTACGGTTCTTTTCTACGTATTCAGCAATAGTAGCCACATTCTTGAAGATAGTCTTACCTTCAGCAGCATTAGCCAGACGTATTCCGTACTTCTTCTCAAGCAATACTATTATCTCCAAAGCATCGATAGAATCAAGACCTATGCCATCATCTCCGAAAAGAGGGGCATTTTCATCAAATTCTTCAACTGAGAGATCTTCCAGATTAAGAGCCTCCTTTATCTGTACCTTGAGTTCATTAATTAAGTTTTCCATTTTTATCTTTTTACTCTTTATTCTTTAAACTTTATTCCTTACAGAATATACTTATTTCACATTCAAACTCTTCCTCTGAAGGACAATCTATCCAGCCTCCAATAACACTCTTTACATCACGATCGATAAAAGTGGATTTTATCACCCTCTGCATCAGTTCCTCATTTCTTTCTGCAAGAAGATAGAACGATGTCTCACCATGATAACCATTCCTTAGCGCAATCTCACCCGTAGTGATATTAGGCAGGGTATAGACATACGCTGCTGGCGAAGGAAAGAAGTCATCCTTTTTTATGGATTTCACATACTGACGGTCTGCTATTATAGATGAGGAATGATTGAACAGGACAACAGCCCTGCTAGAGTTTAGGGTTGAGGGGTTAGAGTTTAGAGTCCTTTGACCTTCAGATTCTATAATCAGTTCGGAAGCGACAAAGGCAAGACGACTGCGCACATCCATCTTATAGAACTTCGGATAGTCGCCAATCTTTGTCTTATATACCTCCGTCAACATTTCCTTACCGCGAGACTGTACATCAAATCTGTTACCATCGACAAGAATCTCATCCTGTGTTATCTTCACAGAATGCGACTGACGGACAAGGATATCATTAACAATAATCATAGGAAGCGAACTGTCAGAAACACGGATGGCTCCATTACACCCTCCAAAGCCAGACAACATTTTAACGAAGGTGTTTCCCTCTGCTTTCATCGGCATATCCGACATCTTCACCTTGCCACTTACGCCACAAGTCTCAAACCCCTTGGAAGGCAGTATCATGTTATCTTCAAGTGCTCGCATCATGATAATGGTCTCTAGCACTCCAGCCGCACCCATAGTATGACCGAAATATCCTTTCAAGGCAGAAAGAGGAACATCCTGCAAGTCAGCCATCTCTATTGCCTTAGATTCCATCTGGTCATTATACATCGTGGCAGTACCATGAACTCCTATTACTGAAATCGGATTATCAGCATTCTTCATTTTACTAAGAGCCATACCTGCCCCTAGTCCTTTCGGATGCGGCGCACTAATATGATATGCGTCATTACATATCGCTCCCTTGTCTACCTTCCATCCATTCGGGAAGTTCATCTCCCTTGACAAGACAATAGTCGCTGCAGTTTCACCAAGATTCAAGCCAAGTCTTTCAATATCGAATGGTCGGCAAGGCTCATCCGACAATGCCTTCAACGACTGAAAACCAGAAACGATGAACCTACTCTGAACATCAGCACCACACACAATGGCATGTGTATAATTACCACAATCCACAAGTCGCTGTCCGAGTATGATTGCCGAAACACCAGAGATACACGCATTACACACCACTATAGGGTCGTTCTCTATGCCTATTGCCAGACTCACTTTCTTTGCAGCATCAGCAAGCGAAGGCATCTCTTCGCCTTTTTCCAGCAACTCAATATCTCCTTTCGTTGAACTCAAGATAAGAATAGCACGCTCCTTGTTGAAAATCAGAGTTGATATAGCCGCTTTTACAGAATGTAGCACCAGACTCTCAAACTTGGAGAATCCATCGACCATAATCTTATCCCATTGTTCCTTATTGAAAAGTGATGCCTCTACGGAAAATGGCAGATCATTCCATCCCCCTTCCCCATTCTCACAGGGATAGTGCGACAAACCAGACTTACCTTCACGTACAGCCTTATAGGTCTGTTCGGTAGTCAGTCCAAGAGGTGATGTTATATTATTTGAGATTACTGTAGCCATTTATTCTTCCACTCAACGAAGAAAGGAGGATTATCCCACATTAGCTGATAGTTCATATCCATGAATACCTGCACGGTACGAGCAGTCAGAAATACTGTACCGTCTTTTGGGTCAAAGATTTCGTAATCGAACACTATCTTTGCCGAAGGCTTTGGGCGATACGTAATTCTGATGTGTGGCTTCATTCCATAGAGTACAGGACGCTTGTACTTTATATCCATCTCCACAATAGGTGCAAACACATTGTTGTCGATATAGCTCTGATAGCTCAATCCATACTGAGCACCAAAAGCCTCACGTGCATCTTCAAGATATAAAGGATAAGATCCATGCCATACCACTTTCATGATATCCACTTCGCTAAATCTTATCTCAAGTTCCTTCTCCGTTACAAGCTCAGACATTTACCATTTACTATTTACAATGTACAATTTTTGCAAACCACCAACACCTATCACCCAACACCTATCACCTGTTTTCTTCCTTGACAGCTATTTTAATTTCTGTAGTAGCCAATGTCTCGCCATTACAAGTCACTACGCCATTAGCCAATGTCATGCCAAGTACATCATCAATAACCGTGACACAGGTAGTTATCACATCTCCTACCTTAGGACATCCTGTAATCTCAAGGTTTCTGATAGCTCCGATAAAACCAAGTTGAATACCCTTTTTCAAGATATACTTGTTTACATATCCTATCCTCGCAGCACATGTCTGGGCTATATTCTCTACCAAGCCAGGAGCAGAGAACACGCCATCGCAGACAAAGATATTATCTTCTTTGATTTCGGTCTCTGTAACAGTCGTTTTCTCATCAAAAGCCGTGAGTTTACCAACCATCACAAAAGGCTCCTGCTGAGGCAGTAGTTCGTGTATATCTATATTGCTGAGGGATTCCTCTGTTACCATAATTTTATAAAAGTCTAATGACTAAGGCTCTTGACATTTGGCTTTATTGCCAGAACTCATAGAAATTATACCATTGATGCGGATATTTCCTCACCATTCTCTCCAATTCTGATACATATGCCTTCGACAACTGGTCTATCTGTTCCTTACGAGATACCGTCTTGTCATATTCGAGTGGAGTGACATAGACATGATATTTCTTCATCGACTCCTTCATGACATTGACCGCCAAGACATCAAGTTCTCTCATCGTGGCAACACTATGCGGTCCTTGCGGAAAACGTGCCTTTGCTCCAAGGAAAACCTGTTCCACATAACGTGGAGAACCATTGAATCTATCAGCCGGCAAACTAACGGTATCACCTCTCTGAAGTGCTCCATTTATCTCAAAGAGATGGCTCATATCAGGCTTTACGGATATCATCTGGATATTAGTGGATGCGAACATCTTGTTCCTGTTTTCTGTCACCGATTCCTTCTCACCGTCAAACACAAGGGCATAAAACACCTTTGGGTCTGAGGTAAGGGTATAACCTGCAATCTCATAATTGCCTATATGTGCACTCATCTGAATAAATCCTTCAGGCTTAGAGGCATGCTCAAGGAATATGTCATAGCCATCAATCTCTATCTCAAACTTCTTACCAGCATACATTCCGAACCTATCTACAACCACCTGACCGAACAAACAATGATTGACATAGGTATTCCATGCAGCCCTCAATCCGCCATAGCCAAAACGCTTTCTATAAAAGCGGTACGCCACGCTACGACTGCCATTAGTATTGAGAATCAGACATACAGGAACAACAAAAACGGCCACAAAAGCATATATTAGCCTTATATCCATGACCTTCATCACAGCTATAAGTGCCCTATGCATACCTCCACTACCGAAGGTTGTTCCCGCCCATTGTTGCATGAGATATCAGTTCATAGTGTATAGTTCATAATTCATAGTAAACCAACGTGCGCCAACAAACTATGAACTATGCACTATGAATTATGAACTAACAATTCACCTTACTCTCAATATAATCATAGAACTGAGAAAGTGTCTGAACACCAGCCATTTCCTCAGGCTTAATCTTGAAACCGAAATTCTTTTCTACGATTACGACGATATCTACGAAATCAAGACTGTCAATACCGAGGCCTGCCTTCAACTCAGCCTCTGGGGCAATCTTTTCTTCATCAATCTCCAAATCCTCTACAAGGAAATTATTCACTTTCTCTTCTACTTCTTGACGTGTCATTTTTATTTACTATTTAACTATTTACAATTTACTATTTAATTTCTTAAGCTCAGATAGCTAAAGCAAGTTCCTATTTTTCTTTACTCCCTACTCTCTACACTTTATTCTTTCCTCAACTTACAAACCATAATACTATGGCATTGTCCAAGGCCATCATATATATGCTCTACCTCAAGACCTGCCTCATTCACCAGTCGAGTCATATCCTCAGAATGATACATCTTACTATTACCATTGGCCATAGCAGTAAAGTACAGACTTGTCATCGTCAGACAGAAGGCTGCGGTCTCAAACCTTTGTCTATCCCACAATGTCTCCATGATGAAGATACGGGTATTGTCATTCATCACAGCCTTTGCTCGTGTTAGGATGCTTACAATCTCCTCTTCTGAGAAACAATCAAGGAACTGGCTCATCCAGATTGCATCAAGACCACCTTCCCTCTTTGGGAAGAAAGCATTCTTGTCAAGCAGGTTAATACCATGCCCTTTGATACGCTCTGCACCTTCCTTGCCCTTCGTGTTCTCCTTCATCATACCTATCTGCTGAGGAAGGTCGAGAATCGTCACTTCTACATCCTTGTCATAGCCAACACATTGCAACGCCCACTTGCCGGTATTACCACCTACATCATACAGAGAGCGTACCTTGTGTTTCTTGAACACGATTTCCAAAGCCTCAGGGAATGAAGAGTCACTATAGAAATGGTCAAAACCAAACCAGCTATCCTGTACATGCTTAGGCAGAGAGGAAAGTCCTTCGTAAATCGTCGGCCAATCTCCCAGCCACTTCAAACCTGCAGGCCTACCTTCTTTCATAGACTCCTCCAGATTGAACAATCCCTGATAGTTGACATCGTGATTAAAGTCGATATTCACCCTTGTTGCCGGATCATTAAGCAAGAAGAAACCTGTCTTGGTAATTGAATACTTATCAGTTATATCATCTATAATCACGGTACCAATGCTTAGAGATGCCTCCAGAAGACATTTCACAGCATATTTCGACAGCCCAGTCTTCTCTACGACCTCATCCTCTGTCAGACCATCTTTGCTATCACAAAGCGCGTCAAGAATGCCAAACTTTACCACCAGACGCGAAGCCTGAAAAACAATAGGTCCCCACGCTATGAACTCAGCCAGTCGCTGAGCCTCACGAGCGGACATATCATCCTTAGTGTACCTTTTCTTTAAGTCGGGAAATAAATTCATATATCAAGCCTAACCAAGCCTTCCCAAAGGGAAGGATGTTTTATAGTAATAAAGTCCCACCTTTAGCGAAAAATGTATATCGCATCCCTCCTTTTGGGAGGGCCTGGGTGGGCTTATAATCAAAAATCAACACCCATTTTTATGAATGCGCCACCCATATAATCAAGATAGATGCCACAATCTTCAGAGTGATCCTCTTTATTTTCCAGATCTTGAACCTCAAAACCTGCAGAAACCGACAAACCAAGTTTCTCTCCAACCTTGAACCTGCATCCCATACCTACAGAACCAAAGCCTCTTGAATAAGAAGGAGAAAGACCTAACTTCACATCAACAAATGGATTGACCTTCGTATTTACGAAATCAGACCTGAAATTGAAGAAGATAGGTACAGAAGTCTTGTCGTTATCATTGTAGCGTCTGAGTCCTATACCTGCACCAAGAAATACATACGAATTCAACTGATAGCCCCCTGAAAGGTTGAGAATAGGAGAATTATCGCCATCATCATTTATTGCCACTTCATAACCTAATTCGGCTATACCACGGAAACCTCGCTTGAGTCCATTTCCAGAATCCCCTACATTCTGTGCAAACATACCAATGCAGCAGAACAAAGTGGCAAGGAACAGAAATACCTTTTTTGTCATTGTGTCTATACAAATTCTCCCTTGTGGAAATGGGAATTACATATTCATATATTTCTTCAGCATCGCGCCAGCTCTCTTACCTGTGCTCTTAGCACCATCTTTGATAAGATTCAGCTTTGTGCCGAACATTCCGCCTTTGCCAAATAAAGCTTGTATCTTACCCAGAACCTCCCCGCTCTTGTCAAGAAGCTGTATCTCAAATGAATGATCACCCTTTACGCTAACAGAGTTTACCACGATTCTTACGGTCAGGTCTGCTTTTTCGCCCATGTTCAGATGGCACATTGTCTTCACAGCGTCATTCGCCTCTGACCATATCAGACTCTCAATCTCTGGCTTATCAACATTCCAGTCTGATTCATACTTAGCAAAGTCTGACTCTGGCATACCATGAATCTTGTTATAAACAATCTCCAGATTAGCAGTCTGTCCCTTCAAAGAAGAAAAAGAACCATTCACCACTTCTGTATTGAATGGAACCTGCGCATAGCTACAGAGAGACAGACACGCAAAAATAACAAATAATAGTCTTTTCATATTTCTAGCTTTATTAGGTAAACCTACTTTAGTTTTGCTAATACCTCACCACATTTCTTAAAGCTCTTCCATGTAGCTTCTTTGGTAAAATAGTCTTCAGCTCCAGTAAGTTTCGTTATCTTAATAAAACAAACCTCTTCATTAGAAGACAAATCTGTAACAGTAGCAGTTCCCCAAACACGGACATACTTGCGACCAAAAGCCCCTACTGTTGCATGCAGATTTTCAAATTTGATAACTATCTTGTATTGAGGCTTTTCTTCTTTTCCTACGATTTTCAGTTTATTATTTGAAGAATTAAAAGCATCTATAAACGTTGATTGTGATGTATTTATCAATTCATCATATTCTTCGTTAAAATGCTGTTTTAGAGTCTCTTCTTTCTCCCAAGTCGTATTCGAGAAATCCATTTCAACACAAGCGCTTGTTCCTGTATCCAAAAACGAAGTCGTTCCATAAACGATTCTAAGCGGACTTGCTGCATTTACAGTAACAGCAATAAATGCAGTTATTAAAAACAAAAAAAGCTTTTTCATTATTCAGGAATCTTGATTTAATATTTTCTTAAACTATTCAACTATTTTTTAAAGAAATATTTTAACACCCCATCTTTTTCAGGATCCTTTCCTTTTTCCACATACTTTTGTAGGCGTTTAATTACCTTGTATAGCATATCTGCCAATTCTACATTATCTTCAACAGATTCATTTGCGCTAATCTTTTTGTTTCCAAAAAAATATAAAAAGAGTTTCTTATGTCCTTTAGGAGTTAAGCCACTTCTTGTGTCTATGTATTGAGGATCAAGATGATCAGGCCCCTTT
>JAEEGH010030947.1_pt1 | contig 10373 bp, 10 predicted proteins | sample 9134181 | NCBI WGS metagenome assembly JAEEGH01 (sample SAMN16246544, study PRJNA631951) | gut metagenome | biome: gut microbiome; feature: rumen; material: DP-attached | host: Bos | place: Iran: Karaj | collected 2018-10 | reverse complement strand
ATGGAGGTCAGGACTATCCTGTCATCGAACCGTATAAATTCTTAGGTTATTTTTACTATAGGATTGATTTTGATACTGAGAAGTATGACGAGCTTGGAATACTAGACAGTCTTGCAATTGATCTCTTGCCAAAAGCTGGTTATTCCTATGCTGATCGGTTAATTAACGATGAGTATATTCCAGAGCTTGATCCTAAGATAATTGCTGAGGTTGAAGCGTACAAATCTTCTGAACTTTAAAAGTCACTAACGTGTATATCAATATTCAGTCGAAATGATAAAGATATAATGTATACCGTTAAACTTATGAATGAGTATATTTACTGTCATGGAAACAAAGGAATAAAAATTGATAGTCTTTTGATTGATACTGATGACGTATTGCAATCTTTAAATGAACAAGTAGCAATTTTATTTGATTCTTTCTATGACTTTGATGTAGGTGATCAACAACCATACTTTTTTTGATAATGAAGGGTACAAAGCTTCCTTCTCGAAGTACACCTCCGTGCCGTTTTCCTTAAGCTGCCTGATGGTGGTGAGGCTGTCCACCGTGTTGCGGGCAAACCGGCTCACCGACTTCGTGACGATAAGGTCGATCTTCCCGGCAAGGGCATCCGCGATCATGCTCTTGAAGCCTTCCCGGTGTTTGGTGCTGGTGCCGGTGATGCCTTCATCGGTATACACGTTCACAAACTTCCAGTCATCGCGGCTCTTGATGTAATTGGTGTAGTAGTCCACCTGCGCCGTGTAGCTGGAGAACTGATCGTCGTGATCCGTGGATACCCGGGCGTAGCCTGCCACCTTGCGTTTCCGGAGAGAGGCGATAGGGGCCGAGGTGAATCGCCCCAGGGTGGCCGGGATGGTCTGAACCTTCTTAGCCTTTACTGCTGCTGTTGTCTTGGGTGTCATGATTTTCTGTCTCCTTCTTGGAAATTTAGTGAGGTAGTGACCAGTCTTTGAGGTAATTAGTGACTCCCTTTTCCGTTCAATCCTGATCGCTGATTACGCCCGTTACTGACGGATCTTTCCGGAATTTCCTGATTGCCTTTTCCGATAAATCCTGATCCCCTGCCTGAGGGCGGACGTGATGTTTGCTCCGGGATGCTTGTTTTCTGAGAATTATGAGGTTCCGGAGGAATGTCCTGCCGGGGATTGCGCTTTAACAGCCTGCGGTTTGATGTATGAATGAGATGAGAGAGAACTGCGGGCCGGGCCCGCAGTCTTGGCAATGATGTTTCAGATTTATTCGGCTGACGGCTGTTCCCCGGCTGCGGGGTTATTATCGGGCTGAACAGGAGCAATTTCCGGTATCGGCGCATCCCGAATATGGTATCTCGACAGACTTTGAATCAGAGTATCTGTCTCTTCCTTAACCTTTGTCAGAGAACCTTTGAAGCTGGAAACAACGACGGAAACAAACTGTTCAAGTTCCGGCCTGTCCTTTTCGGAATTTTGGCTGCAGTATTCGGCCACAGGCACCAGTAACTGCTGCATTGTGCTGTTCAGACTGCTGTGCAGCTTTATCTGAGTTTTCAGAGAGGCGAGCAGGTCTTCAAGATCCGCCATTCTGCCGCAGCACATGCCGTAATCCTTTTCAAGAGAGTCAACCTGATCATTAAGCTCGCTGATCTCATCTTTAAGTCTTGCAATCTGCTCCAGACGCTCTTCATCGTTGACACAGGCTTCAGCTTTGTAATCCTCATATTCCTCAGACAGTTCCGAATATTTCTCGTCAAACTCGCTTTCAGCGTCTTCGTAAGCTTTGATATCATCCTTAAGACGGGCTATTTCGGCATCTGAGCTCTCCTTCAGTTTCTGATAATCGCTTTTAAGCCTGTCTGTTTCGGCATCTCTGCTTTTCCTGAAGTCCTGATAATCCTCAGAGAGACGCTTCCTCTCCTGTTTCAGATCCTGAGTTTCGTTTTTGAGACGTTTTATCTCAGCCTGACTATCATCCCTGAACTTCTGATGCTCACCCTCCATGCGGGTCTTTTCAGCCTCAAGTTTCTTTACCTGCTGCTCAAGCTTCTCATTCACATCAAGGGCAAATGCATGATTCTTTCTGGCGGTTTCCAGCTCTTTCTGATGCGATTCCTTCAGACTCTCAATCTGCGATTCCCAGTGGCGGCAGAGAGTTCCCCAGGCAAGCCGGATGCTGTTATTGCACAGTTCCTGAACATTGACCGGCATCGGAACGGAGCATTCCTGGCGAACTCTGACTTCATCGCGGTAAATCTCGCAGGCGGCGGTGTAGTCCCGCTTGGAGTGAGAGGGAGCAATGATGCTGAGAGTGGATGCGGTTACCTCCATTCCCCGCGAAGCAATTTCATAGCAGGTCTTTAGCAAGGCCATGACGGTTTTGGAACAGGAAATTTCCCTGCCGTCGGATAATTTTACGGTATCAGTCATGCTGATGTCCTCATGGTTAATGATTGATAGATTTATTCCCCGCCGGTTGCAGGGAATGCTGTAAAACGGGCAGTATCTCCAAATCGGGAGCTTTGCTGTCAGAGCCTGTGAGATAAGGCTTAGCCGGTAATCTGGGACTTTTGGTACGGTACCATTCCGTGCCATTTTGCTTCAGACCTTATGCAACAAGGGATGGCCGGCAATCTGGTACTTTTGGTACGGTACCATTTCGTACCATTTTGCTTCAGACCTTGTGCAACAAGGCATGGCCGGCAATCTGATACTTTTGGTACGGTACCATTTTGCTTCAGCCCTTATACAACAAGGTTCAGCCGATAAACAGCTCCTGGCAAAGCCCCCGGGAGAGGTTCAGCGAACAGATGACAGCATTTGCTCAACGCTGATCCTGTTTTTCAGAGCTTTCAGCGAGTCCTTCAGATTTGAGCATTCGGATTTGGTCCTCGCAAGATTCTCCTCGCTTTTGCTGTACTTCGCGGAGAGTTCAGCGTACTCATGGCATTTCTGCCGGAAATCGTCCTCCGTCTGCTTTATCCGTTCCCTCAGGCTGTCAGCCGCGGCTGTGGCCTCGCACAGGGCTTGCAGATCCCTGCCGTTTACCAGGGCCTGACAGCAGTTGATATAGCAGCAGAGACATTTCAGAGCGGTGTAAGTGTCCCATTCGTAATAAGCCGCCAGTTCGGAGATTATCTCCGGAGTCAGGTTTCCCTGGTTTTCAAGAACCTTGTTAAACACAGCCCTGATCTGCGACGGGTTCAGGTATCCGATGTTTTCTGTCATTGCTTTTCTCCTATGATTTCGCCGGCGGTTCCTCTCAGGGAAGAGCCGGACAGCGTTACGTAAATGTCTGAAGGCCGGAACAGCCGGTCCTTCAGCGACGAAAGAGCCGGGGATTGCTTTTCCGCGATGTTTCCGAGGGCATGCCGCTGAAGCTGCGTGGTAAAGACGGTGGAACATGTTCCGTACCTCGCCTCAGCCAGCTCCGCAAGCCTTAAAATGATGGTGTCGCTCAGATTCGCCATGCCCCAGTCGTCCAGAATGCAAAGCTTCGCGGATTTCATCTTCTTCAGGAACTTTATGTAATCCGCGGAACTCATTGACTCCAGCATCATGCTGAATTGGTTCATGCTGTAATACAGAACCGAATGACCACGGGTAATCGCCTGAACCGCGGCCGCTATGGCCAGCGTGCTTTTGCCGACGCCGTTCGGGCCCATGAATATGATGTTCGCCCCGGCCTCCAGATAATTGAGCTCCGTAAGCTTTCTCAGAAGATCCGGCGTCACTCCGGCTTCCGATCTTGGCCTGATGGAACTGAGATAAACCTTCCGGGGCAGTCCGGAGTTCCGGTACATTCTCGCAAACCTGGATTTGGATATGGCGTCAAGCTGCCCGTTAAGGCATTTCTCCATGCGATCCTCGAACGTCATTTCCGTGTAGGAGTTCGGGGAACTGAACATATCAATAAGAGCCATGGCCAGGCCCGGAAGCCTGCACTTGGAGGCGGATTCCACAAGACTGATCTGCTTATTCGTCATCTCATGGATGTGCGGCTGCAGATAGTCTCTGATGTCATTGCTGATGCTGCTCATGCTTGTTTTCCTGTGCTAAAAAAAGCGTCCTTGTCGGACGGATAATTGACTGAGAGGCCCCCGGTTCCGGATACCCCATCGGATTTTTGCGATCTGAGCTCCCGGAGATGCTGTTCCACCGTGACCTTGTTCCACAGTCTCGGCTGCGACTGTGACAGCGTGACCTGACAGGCCCGGGACACCAGATTGCGGTGCGCGTTGTTTTCATAAAGCTTGATGACGGCGGCGCAGCTGGCTATGGTGTTCCGGAGGGTCATGCTCGGATCGTTTTTCAGGTACTCGAACTTCCTTTTGCAGAACTCGTAAAGGCCGCCCGGATCTTTGTCCAGTTCCCGGGCGATTTTTAACACCGCCTCCTCCGAACAGAACCGCTCGTTGTCTCTCATGATTGCCTGATGTTCCGGCGGACAGTGTTCCGGCTTTGTGGATCGGCTTAAACTGATGCTGTCACCCGGCTTTCCGTCTTTGCGATCATGCCTGGCCACCTCGGTCCCGGCGAGGTAAATAATCACGGCATCGTGGGTGTATCGCGGCTCCACGCAGCTTCCGATGCAGGTATAGGGAACGGAATACAAATGGCCGTTCACCGGCACGTGGTAACTGGGGGACACTTTCGTCTCTTTCATGATTTCGGCATAATCCGGAATTTTCAGAGCCGGCATCAGGCGGGGCCTTTCATAAGTATTGAAGAGATTTTTCCTGGTCATTTGGGTGTCTTTTCTGAAGGGAGCCTGGTTGATTCTGAGATCAACCTGCTTCTGCAGGAAGCTGCAGTGATCGGCGAAGGTTTTGAGAGTCTGGAGCTCCTTTAAAAAGTCCGGGTCTTTGCCGCATCTTGTCTGTATAAGACCGACCGCGGCTTCCACGCTGCTTTTGCGCTGCGGCTTTCGGACCGGAGCGGCCTCGATGGCCAGTCCCAGCTCTCTCATAAAATTCTGGAAGCTCGCGTTCGGAACGATGCTTGATCCCCGGTGGCTGGTGATCGCGGCCTTGAAGTTGTCGCACTTCAGGATCAGGGGCATGCGGTTTTCCAGATATTTGACGAACTCGGCAATGCCCCGGCAGCTTTCAGCGGTGGACTGCGCGCTTACGAAGGTGGCGAAGGTGTAGTAGCTGGCCGGGAAGGTAAATACCATAATCCAGCAGTCCTCAATCATGTTGTTGGTCTGCACCCGGTACTTATCTCCCGAGAAATCCAGTTCGACGTACTCGCCGTACCTGAAATCCTGAATAAAGTAATAGTCATCGTTCTTCCGGTTGATGCTGTCGACTTCCTTCTTCACGGACTCGTAGAAGTACGACTGCGACAGCGGATCGGCCTGCTTTTCCCGGCAGACGTCAAGATAGGACCTGTAGACCTGACTCACGGACTGCCGCTTTTCAATAACGGCAATGGCCGCAAGAGCCCTGAAATCCGGATAGTACCTGCCGTCAATAACGGTATCGGCCCGGACTGTTTGCAGGGGAGCCTTCGGATGGAACATGGCATCGATAAGCTCGTCGCTCTGTTTGACGATGCTTTCGGCATACTCCCCGGGAGACACGGTTTTCTTCTTCGCGTCGGGGGAATCGCTGTCCGGGGCGCCGCAGCTCTGCAATGCCTCCCCATACAGAACCTCAAACCTGGAAATTACCGTCCTGACCGAATTTACGGAAATGCCGAGAACACTGGCGATGGTCTGCCTGCCGTGGGACATCCGGTGATACCTTAAAATCTGCCGGATCGTTTCCGGCTCCAGATGCCGTTTGTCAAAATCCTGTTTCTGACCCATACTGACCTCTTTCTGATTGCTGAAACTGACGCGCTTTTACCGCATCACGCGTTCAGAATATCCGGTCATAAAGAGCCCCCCGCAAAGTTTTGTTGGTTTTCCTTGCCGGCCCTTTATTTGCGGGGTATTGCGGCGTTTTTTCCGCCGCCGGGCCTTATTGACAGACCATCCGAGCTTTGTAATATAACGGCTGAACTGGTTTCGGGACGGAAGCTTTCGAGGGGGATCCGAAGCGGATTTGCAGGATAAAAATCGCCGGAAACCGCTGCAATTCAAGGGACTGCGGCAGGAAATGATTTTCGGAGGCTTTCCGAAGACGGCGGGTTATTATCAGAAAGAGCGGTATTTTTATGTCTTAACAGCGTCAAAGCCTTATGAATGCTGCTTTTGCGAGATCCTGACCTTGTCCTGCCGGAGGGGTTCGGGGAAAGACGCATCATCCGGAACGGCCCGGACGGCAGTCCCTGAATTGTTAAATTTGTGACCGGTGTTGCAATAATAATCAGGAGGGAACGATCCCGGCCGCGGCGTTTTCGGCAGCCTGAGCGGCCTCCGCAAGCCATCTCAGGAAGGCTCCCGGAGCGTAAAAGCATTTTCCGCTGCCGGTGGCCGGCATCAGGCATTTCAGCAGCTGTTTGGGGTATATCCCGATGAGAAAGAGGCTGTTGCTAAGAAAGCGGAAGATTCCTCTCGTCTGTGGTTCCGGGGATTCGGGAACATCCTTGGGCCTGCCTTTATTTTTCTGACGGGCTTCCATCATTTTGAGACTGTAATCCGCGCTGCATGCTCCGGCGCCGCCGGCTGTCTCAGAATCCGCGTCGGAACCGGGAATTTCCCAGCCTGCTGTCCCGCCGTCCAGGGATTCAGTCAGCGGTCTGTTAAGTTCGCTTTTGGTCATGAGACGCTTGTCGGGATTAAACATGCCGGATGCGAAATAACCATCCTTCTCCCTTTCTTCAGGCGTCGGGAGGCCGACTGACTCCATGTAGGGAGTGTTTTCGGGAATTACCGGACAGTCAGAGGCCTCATCCGCCTCGGGTTTTGGGATATAAGGCAGATAACCGTTTATGTTTCTCGCCAGATTGCTGAGAACCATTATTTTGTACTTATCGGATGTCATGCGGCGAATATTCCTGTCAGCCTGTCTTGCATCCTCGGTATTGTCGGGACGTTCGCTGAATCTGTTGATGCCTTTTTCAATCATTTCTTCGGATGCCGCAAGCATCCAGCAGATGCATGTCAGGAATACTTCATACTTGTCGCCGAGCCCGGTCTCATCATCGTCGTCAGCCTTGTCTTCAGCTGAGCAGACAATTTCGTCATCAGCGCTGCGGGTAATCTCGCCGCTGTAAATGAGCGCAGCCAGATTTGGAACTGAATACTGGAAGTTAGGGAGCAGAATATCAGGGAGCAGCGCATGCGCTTCATATCTGCGCCCGTCTTTGTTCGGTTCCGGGAAGATAACGGCAATGCGCTTTATTTTGGCCTTTATGACAGTGCCAGGCGCTGCCGTGGATTTGATTGTTCGTTCGTAACACGCCCACTTCTGACACTTGCTGCCCGGATATTTTTCTAAGAGTCGTTTTTTAATTTCCGCAATTACGTGATCTTCCGGGGAAAACTTCACAGTTACGGAAGATTTTTTGGGAGATTTGACAACATCGCAGATGACATTAGTGTTCTCAAGTTTTACAATAATAGACATGTTCGTAACCCGCTGTGTAGCTATGCAGTTATGAACGGGGAGATTGCGGAAACCGGGCAAAGTTTAGGCAATCTCCTTCTCAGAACTGTTTCATTTTTCCTTCACCGCTTTCTATTTTCTCCGACATTCTTCGTTAAAACTCAAACAGGCTTCTGATTTACTGGATTCTGAGGACGGTACCAGGGGTGGTTTTCGGCGTTTTGCCCCCGCCCTGAGCATGCTCAGGGCGGGGGCAATGGGGGATCAGGAATTTCCGGAACAAACTGTCAAGATTGCGTGGAAGAGGGTGTCACTAAATTTCGGCGGAGGTGGTCACCAAGGGGTGTAATTTCCACTCCTTCTTAAGTCTGCGTTTAACCCAGCTTGCTTTGAGCTTTGCTATGAACTGCTCCCGCTGCTCTTCAGTCATGTTGCGGCTAGGCGCTCTTCTGGCGGTATATGCGGTTTCCTCAGTATGTCCGTCCGCAAAGAAGAATCGCAATCTCCCGTTTTCCTCCATCTCAACATGGTCGATCCGGCTCTTGAAGGCCTCGCTGTCGAACTCGGGAAGCCCCATCATCCGGGCTGAGATCTCCGGAGTTCGCTTTCCCGGACGCTGGCAATGCCGCAGCGGGAGCCGCATTTCCACAGTGGCGGGCCGCCGTGATTGGCGCATCGGATAACAGAGCCGCCGCACCGTCCGCATTTGATCCGGGTGGTGAATGCCGAGAACCGTCCCGTTCCCCTGGCCATGAAGTTCCGCATCCTGTCTCGCAGCAGCCCTTTATACTCATCCGTCCAGCATTCCTTTTTGGCATTGGACTTCCACTCTCTGGCGGTCTCGGCGCCGTCGGTCAGACGGAAGACAAGGAGACCGTGAGAGGGGACGGTGATGCTCTGAACCCGCTCCGAAAAGACCTTCTCGTCAAACGCATCAAGGCCGAGAACTTCAGCGGAGATCTGCTTCAGTATCTTTTCTGGAATGTCCTTCGCCGCGCAGAGCCCCGAACGGATCCTGCGGGAGCCGCACCTCCAGGTAACATAACCATCGGTGTAGGTCGTGGTAAACTTGGGCCGGTTGCTCCTCAGATTCCGCATATAGCTTTTGCCGCAGAGTCCGCACTTGATCTTTCCCGTAAAGCAGGTGATGTTCAGGCTCTTATTGGCCAGAACTCCGAGTTTCCGCCGTCTGGCGATCTCTTCCTGCACAAACTGAAAGGTCTTCATGTCTATGATGGCCTCGTGGTTGTTTTCCACATAGTATTGCGGGAGATGGCCCTTGTTCTTCCGGCGTTTTTTAGTAATGGGATCTTCGATGAATTCCTTCTGCAGAAGCAGGTTCCCCGTATAGGTGATGTTGGTGAGCACGCCTCCGATGTTCGAGTCGACCCACGGACAGCCGTTACGGGTTTTAATGCCCTCCGCAGCGAATTCCTTCTCCGTGTCCAGGCGGGATTTGCCGTCAAGGAAGTTCTGAAAGCTCCTCTTAACGATGGCCGCTTCTTCTGGAACCGGCACGAGTTCATCTCCCTCCCAGCGGTAGCCGTACACCCGGAATTTCCCGTTGGGTATTCCCCTGTTCAAAGCGCTTTCTCGTGCTCCATTTCATATTCTCGGAAATGCTTCGGCTCTCATCCTGGGCGAAGGAGGCCAGCAGGGTAAGCATGAGCTCCCCGTCGCCGGACAGCGACCGAATGCTTTCTTTCTCGAACTGTACCTCGATGCCGAGCTCCTTCAGCCGGCGCACCGTTTTGAGGAGATCCACCGTATTGCGGGCAAATCTGCTGATGGACTTGGTGAGGATAATGTCGATCCTCCCGGCCTCGCAGTCGGCGAGCATTCGCTGAAACTCGGCTCTGCGTTCCGCGCTGGTGCCGGAGACGAATCTGTCCGCGTAAACTCCGGCAAACTCCCATTCCGGATTCTTCTGGATAAGCCCGCTGTAATAGCTTATCTGGGCGGAAAGGGAATGGGCCAGACGATCCGATTCCATGGAGACCCGGGCATAGGCCGCCACCCGTTTTCGCTTCGGAGGGGCCTTAGCCCCCGCGCTGATTTTCCTGACTGTTTTCATAACCGTACCTCGTATCTGATACCCGTATTACTCGCTCTAATCCTCCGGCTTATCAAGTGATACGGTGATAAGTTTTCCGATAAGAGGGGCGAAGGCCGCAATAAGAAGATCGTCGATCTTTTTGAACTCGGTCTTGGTTATAAAGCCCTGTTTCATAAGGGATTCGGCAAGCTCGCGGGCGGCCAGATAATTGAGCTCGGACTCAAACTGCTTCGGCGACATAGGTTACTCCTTCATAACGATGTTTGATGTAGCAGGCGTGGGCGCAGAATTTCTTCACTTTGGAGCCGTACCAGGTGAACTCCTTCCCGCAGCACAGGCACTTCACGGTGTGGGGATTGCGGCGCTTCACCTGATCCAGGTGCGAGTTCCACCAGGTTACCCGGCATTCATCAGAGCAGAAGATGCGGGGCTTAACCTTCTCACGCTGAATAACCTGCCTTCCGCAGCATTTGCAGAAGGTAGGGAGAACCATGGGCTTGTCTGCCTGAAAAGCTTCCTTGCGGTTACCGCCAAGGCCGCATCTTTGACAGTAGCTTCTGACGGAGCCAAGGGTAAGTTCCAGAATCCTGGAGATTGCTACATAGCTGAAATTCTGCTCACGCAGAACGCGAATTGAGATTTTTTGCTGTTCGGTCATAAATGAACCCTCCTGGTTATCTAATGGGCGTCAAACTGGTGTTTTGACGAAGCACATAGAAAAATATTTTCCGGGTGGTTAAAAGTTGCACAGCGTTGTATCGAGACAAACGTCAAGCTATGCGGGAGGGAGTGTATGTAAGCGGGGAACAATCCGGGAAAGCAGGGGAGTTTTTGAGGGGA
>JAEEGH010030943.1_pt1 | contig 10374 bp, 9 predicted proteins | sample 9134181 | NCBI WGS metagenome assembly JAEEGH01 (sample SAMN16246544, study PRJNA631951) | gut metagenome | biome: gut microbiome; feature: rumen; material: DP-attached | host: Bos | place: Iran: Karaj | collected 2018-10 | reverse complement strand
AACCTGCTCCGGATGATCGACCAGTGATGTAGCTATAATTCTAACTAATTCTTTCACTACTGATCACCTCTCAATTATTTTACGATACCGGCCTTCTTGAAAAGCTTACCTACGATATCTGTAGGCTGAGCACCGTTAGCAAGCCACTTCTTGGCTGCCTCCTCATCAATCTTGAACTGACTGGGCTCCTTGTTGGGATCATAAGTTCCGATCTCCTCGATGAAACGACCGTCACGGGGAGAATTGCTGTCTGCAACGATAATTCTGTAGAAAGGATTCTTCTTTGCACCCATTCTTCTAAGTCTGATCTTTACCACTATTGTCACCTCCTTAAATAATTATGAATGTATCCATAAATGAAGTTAAAACACTGTTACTCAGAACTTCATATTAAATGGCATCTTAAACTTGCCCTTCTTGCCCTTCCCGCCGAACATTCCGGACATCTGCTTCATCATCTTGCGCGTCTCGCCGAACTGCTTCACCATGCGGTTCACATCGGCAATGTCCACGCCCGCGCCCTTCGCGATCCTGTTCTTACGGGAAGGATTGAGAATATCGGGATTTGCGCGTTCTTCTTTTGTCATGGAGTTGATGATCGTCTCCATCTGTTTCATGCCGTCTTCACCGGCTGCGAGATCGACGTTCTTAAGGTTCATTCCGCCGATGCCCATACCGGGAAGCATCTCCATGATCTTGCCCAGACCGCCCATGTTGCGCATGTTTTTGATCTGTTCAAGGTAATCGTTGAAATCGAATTCGGCCTTGCGGATCTTCTTTTCAAGCTCCCTGGCCTGCTCTTCGTTGTAATTTGCTTCAGCCTTATCGATCAATGTCAGGATATCGCCCATGCCGAGGATTCGCGAAGCCATACGGTCCGGATAGAACTGCTCGACGTCGTCCATCTTCTCGCCGGTACCGATGTAAAGTATCGGCTTTCCGGTAACCTGCTTGATCGAAAGTGCGGCGCCGCCTCGTGTATCGCCGTCAAGCTTTGTAAGGATCACACCCGTGATCTCAAGCTTGGCGTTGAAAGTTTCGGCCACATTAACCGCGTCCTGACCGGTCATCGAGTCAACGGTGAGGATCGTATGGTCAATGCCCACATTCTCCTTTACCGTGATCAGCTCTTCCATCATCTCTTCATCGATGTGGAGACGGCCGGCGGTATCTATGATCACAACGTTCTCGTTATTGGACTTAGCATGCTCGATAGCTGCCTTTACGATATCCACGGGAGCGTGATCGGTACCCATCTGGAAGAAATCGACTCCGACCTTGCCCGCGTTGATGCGCAGCTGTTCGATAGCGGCGGGTCTGTAAATATCGCAGGCAACAAGCAGCGGCTTGCGGCCCTTTGACTTAAACTTTCCTGCCAGCTTGGCGGCCATGGTGGTCTTACCTGCACCCTGGAGACCGCACATCATGATGGTGGTGATCTCGTTGCCGGGCTTAAGCGCGATCTCGGTCGTCTCATCGCCCATCAGTCTGGTCAGCTCTTCGTTAACGATCTTGATGACCATCTGTCCGGGCGTCAGCGACTTCAATACGTCCTGGCCAACCGCTCTTTCCTGTACACTCGATATAAATGTCTTAACTACTTTAAAGTTAACGTCAGCCTCGAGAAGTGCCATCTTGACTTCTCTCATGGCTGCTTTAACGTCATCCTCGGTAAGACGGCCCTTATTGCGCAAATTACGGAAGACATTCTGGAGCTTCTCGCTCAAACTGTCAAATGCCATCTGTTATCTCCTCTTTAAGTGCGGTATTCCGCATCCTTAACCTTCAAGGGTATCCTTAGCCTTACGGACAAGCGAAAGGAGCTTGTCGGAATCCATATTCCCGGCTGCGATCATCCTCTCGATGCTGTCAAGCACCGAATCCGTCTCATCGAAACGTGCGAGAAGACCGAGCCTCTGCTCATAATCGCGAAGCTTTGCGGAGCATCTCATGACAGTGTCACGCACGCCCTGTCTGCTGATGTCGACCTCCTCGGCAATCTCCGCGAGCGAATAGTTATTGAGGACATAATCCTCGAAAACCACGCGGTTATTGTCTGAGAGCAGGCCGCCGTAAACATCGTAAAGCCTTGAAAGTTCTATTATTTCTTTGATTCTGTCGTCGGCATCCGGACTCATGCGTTCTCACCCCGCTGTAAAGCATTTTTCTTTACAGCTGATGATTATACCGATATAAAGCCCTTTTGTCAACGACTTTTTTAAATTTATTCTTCTTTTTTATCGCCTTCGAAAAGCGCCTCTACAAAGGCCTTCGGATCGAACTTCTGCAGATCGTCGATATGCTCGCCGACGCCGATATACTTAACCGGGATCGAGAGCTCTTTCTGAATGGCTACTGCAATACCGCCCTTCGCCGTTCCGTCGAGCTTTGTGATGATGATACCGGTGATCTCGGCAACCTCGCAGAACTGCTTTGCCTGTGCCAGAGCGTTCTGACCTGTGGTTCCGTCGAGAACGATCAGCGTCTCCCTGAAAGCGTCGGGATACTCTCTGTCAATGATCTTATTGATCTTGCGGAGCTCCTCCATTAGGTTCTTTTTATTATGAAGACGTCCCGCGGTATCGCAGAGCAGGATATCCGCATGTCTGGACTTTGCTGCCGTAACGGCGTCGAATACAACAGCCGCGGGATCCGAGCCTTCACTCTGGGAAATGAGCTCAACTCCCGCTCTGTTGGTCCACTCTGCAAGCTGGTCGATCGCACCGGCTCTGAAAGTATCGGCCGCAGCCACGAGAACGCGCTTTCCGTCGCTCTTTAACTGTCCGGCGAGCTTTCCGATCGATGTGGTCTTACCCACTCCGTTTACGCCGATCACGAGAACTACCGAATTCTTCTTCTCAAAATCGTACGCATCCTCGGGAACGTGCATCTGGTCCACGATACTGTCGATCAGCAGCTGCTTGCAGTCCTCGGGATTCTTGATCTTCTGCTCCTTAACACGGGTTTTCAGATCGTCCATGATATCCATCGTCGCGTTGATGCCGATATCGGCCATGATCAGCGTCTCTTCAAGTTCATCGTAAAACTCGTCGTCGATCGACGAAAAAGCGCTGAAAATGCTGTTCAGACCGTTTGAAATACTGTTTCTTGTCTTGGCAAGGCCTGCGGCAAGTCTGCCGAAAAAGCCTTTCTTTTCCTCACTCATACCTTGTATAACCTTCCTTTTTACGTCAGATCACCCTCGATAAGATTTACCGAAACGAGTGTCGAGACGCCCTTTTCCTGCATCGTGATTCCGTAAAGAATGTCCGCCGCGCTCATCGTGCCGCGTCTGTGCGTGATAACAATGAACTGCGAATTCTTTGTAAGCTTATGCAGATAGCTTGAAAAACGCTTTACGTTCGAATCGTCGAGCGCCGCCTCTATCTCGTCGAGCAGACAGAAAGGCGAAGGCTTGAGATTCTGTATAGCGAAAAGCAGCGAGATCGCGGTCAGAGCTTTTTCTCCGCCCGAGAGCTGCATCATATTCTGAAGCTTCTTTCCCGGCGGCTGCGCGATAATGATAATGCCTGCCTCGAGCATGTCCTCGTCGGCAACCATCTCCAGCTTCGCATGACCTCCGCCGAAGAGCTCCCTGAACACGATATTGAATTCCTTATCAATTAATGCGAACTGCTCCGAGAACTGCTTTCTCATAGCCTCGTCGAGCTCGTCTATGATCGCCCTGATCGATTCCTTTGAACTGATCAGATCGTCTCTCTGTGAGGAATAAAGAGTATAGCGCTCCGAAACCTCCTTGAATTCCTCGATCGAATTGACATTTACATCGCCGAGATCCTTTATCTGCGACTTCGTCTCGGAAATGTCCTTTCTCGCCGAACCGGCCTTAAATTCGGGATCCCTGTACTGCTCTGCGCCCGATACGGTCAGCTGGTATTCTTCCCAGATGTAATTTGTCTGGTAATCGAGCTGCTCGGTCAGCTTATCTTTCTGCGTCTGGATACGCATAACTTCTTTTTCAAGCTCCGTAACGCGCTTTCCGAGCTCTGCCCAGTGCTCAAAGAAGCTCTTGTGCTCATTGGTGACTGTATCCTTTTTATTGCCGATATCGACGATGCTCTGTTCGAGTTCGGCGATCTTCTTTGTATTGAATTCGATCTTTTCGCGGTTGGAAGCGATCTCTGCGGCCTTGGCTTCGGATTCCTGCCTGGAATTCTCGCCGGTGCTCCTGATATCCTCTTCCTCGGTCTTTAATTTGTCTATCTCGGCCTTGATACGCTTGATGTTCTCGTCCGAGTACAGACCGGCCTGCTCCACGTTCGCGGCTTCGAGCTTGATATTGTTGACCTTCTCGACAGCCTCGCCCTCGGAAAAGCGCAGTTCGACAAGTCTTGCGTTGCATTTCTCGATGGAGTTCCTGAACTCGCTTCCCGCGTCCTCGTTCTGCTTTAAGAGCTCCTTGTTGCCGGCGATCTGCGCGTTCAGTTCGCTCGCCTTCTCTTCGAGGCTCCTGGTCTCTTCCTCCCAGGCCTTGCCCTTGTTCCTGATCTCCTCGGTCTGCTGCTTTTCCTTCTGAAGATTCAGCTCAGCGCTGTTCTGATCTACCGAGAGTTCCTGTATCTTTGCACGGGTCTCATCGAGGCCGTCGCGGATATTCTTTTTCTTCGCTGCAAGCTCTGCCTGCTGTTCTTTAACCTTATCGAGATCCTTTAAAGCCGAAGCAACGGATTTCTCAAGGTCTGAGAGCTCTCTCTTCCTTCCGAGCAGATTGCTGGAATTCCTGTATGCGCCGCCCGCGATCGAACCGCCGGGAGCGAGCTGTTCGCCCTCCAACGTTACGATCCTCAGCGAATAATCAAAGCTCTTTGCAAGTGCCAGCGCATTGTCGATCGTATCGGCCACGATAAAGTTCTTCAGCAGATGATTGATTACGCCTCTGAACTTCTCATCGCATTTTACCAGTGAAGCAGCGTCTGAAATAACGCCCTTTGCCTTCATGGCCGCGGGATCGTTATCCTGCTTTCTCTTTCCTACGCTGGTAATGGGCAGGAAAGTCGCGCGTCCGAGCTTGTTCTTCTTCAAATAATCAATGACGTCCTTCGCGGTCTGCTCATCCTCTGTCACGATATGGGAAATGGAAGCGCCCAGCGCCGTCTCAACAGCCGTCTCGTACTTTTTCTCAACTGAGATAAGGTCTGCAACCACGCCGTCGATGCCTTTGAACTTCGCGCGGTTCTCCATGATGTTGCGTACGGTCGCGCCGTAGCCTTCATAGCGCTCCGCGATATTTTTCAGTGATTCGAATTCGGACTTGAGTCCGATGTATTTCTCGTGGGTTCCCTCGTACAATGAAGCGAGTCTGCGCTCTTCCTCGGAAGCCGCACGCAGATCCTCGGTAAACTTTTGCAGCTTGTTCTTCTCGTCGAGAACTTTCTCGGAAATGCTGTCGTAATCCTTCTCCAGTGTAGCCGTGCGCTCCTGCGCATCGGCAAGCTCTGACTTGTTCCTGAGCATCCTGCCGGCAAGCTCGGATCTGCGCAGAGCCACCTGCTCGAGCATGGTATTGTATCTCTGCAGGTCTGACTTATAGCCGCTGTCCTCGTTCATCAGACGGAGGATGCCCGTATTTGCAGACTCGATGTTCGATGAAAGCTCAGCGATCTCATTCTTGATCGCGGTAACCTTCTCAGAAGCCTCGGCAGCCTGTGTCTCGAGTTCCTTTAAATGAGCGTCGCTGTCCTTTTTCTGGTTCTCAAAGGAAGCCATCTCGTCGTTTTTGTCTTTTATCTCGGCGTAAATGGCTGCGATCCTCTCATTGATGCGCTCGCTGTTCTGCGTGATCGCGATCATCTGCTGCTCAAAGAGCTTGATCTCGCCTTCCATTTTCTCATTGCCGATCAGCAATTCGGAACGGAAATTCTTGGCGTCCTCGAGAGCCTTGTTATAGTCCTCGATAATGCCCTCCAGGCGCCTGTATTCGGTCTCCGCGTTCTCGTTCGCGGTCTTTGTCTCATTCAGCTGTTCGTTCGCCGTATTGAACTTCTCTTCGAGTGCCTGACGCGCCGAATCGGACTTGTCATATTCACACAGGAAATAGTTTAATTCGAGCTTTTTGAGCTGTTCCTTGAGATTTAAATATTCCCTCGCAACCTTCGACTGCTCCTCGAGGGGACCGATACGCTTCTCGATCTCGCCGATGATATCCATGATACGGTCAAGGTTTGCGCACGCCTCGTCGAGATTCTTCTCTGCGATGGCCTTTCTCTTTTTGAACTTAACGATACCTGCGGCTTCGTCGAAGAGCTCACGCCTGTCCTCGGGCTTCGTGCTCAGGATTCTGTCGATCTGGCCCTGTCCGATGATCGAATAGCCTTCCTTTCCGATACCGGTGTCCATGAACAGTTCCTGGACATCGCGCAGGCGGCAGGTCATGCCGTTGATCATATATTCACTCTCGCCCGAACGGTATACGCGTCTCGAGACGCTTACTTCATCGTACGATACCGGCAGCTTGTGATCGGAATTGTCAAAAGTTATCTCAACGAAAGCAAAGCCCTGTGGCTTTCTGGCCTCAGAGCCTGAAAAAATGACATCCTGCATATTGGTTCCGCGCAGCTGCTTCGCGCTCTGCTCGCCCAGAACCCACCTTACGGCGTCGGCAACATTTGATTTACCAGATCCGTTCGGTCCGACAATAGCGGTAATGCCGTCGTGAAATTCAAATTTTATCTTCTTCGCAAAGGACTTAAAGCCCAGTATTTCTATGCTTTTAAGGTACATCTGTTATCCAACCCTTACTTAAAATGTTCATGGCCTCTTTGGCCGCAACCTGCTCGGCGTTCTTCCTGCTTGAGCCCGTACCTCTCCCCAGAGTGCGCTCGCCTATACGGACCTCCACCTCAAACTGCTTGCTGTGATCGGGGCCCGAAGTCCCGACGATCTCATATACTATCGGCTCGGAGGTATGCGCCTGCACCAGCTCCTGGAATTTAGTCTTATAATCGACAAAATCCAGATGCGCCAGGCTCTCGTCATTCAGTATGAAACTGAAAATAAATTTATTGGCCTCCTCAAGCCCCGAATCCGTATAAATGGCGCCTATAATGGCCTCCATAACATCACAGAGCAGAGAATCCCTCTCCTCGCCGTGACTCAATTTTTCACCGTGTCCCAGCAGAATATAGCTGCCCAGCTGTATTTTCCTGGCGCACGGAGCAAGAGCCTTCTCACATACGAGAGCCGCTCTGAGCTTGCTCAGCTCGCCCTCGTTCAGTTCCGGGAAATGATGAAAAAGGAAAGTGCTCGACGCAAGCTCGAGTACCGCATCCCCAAGGAATTCGAGACGCTCGTAGCAGCCCGTGCCGCTCTTCCTTTGTTCATTCACATAGGAACTGTGAGAAAGTGCTTCGATAAGAAGCGATTTGTTCCCGAAGCTGTAGCCGATCACGTCCTCCAGCCGCAAAGCTTCCTGTTCAAATATGTTCATCGCAAAACCTGAAGATCACCCGTGTGGATTCAGCATAAAAAATATACTGCGGATGATGCGAAGGGACTGTCTCACGACAGTCCCTAAATAATTTTAGTTTATAGCATTTTTGATCTGCTCGACTGCATCTGAAACCGTAACAATTCTTTCGGCATCCTCGTTCGCGATCTCAATATCGAATTCCTCTTCGATCGCCATGATGATCTGGAAAATATCGAGCGAATCGGCACCGAGATCGTCAACGAATGTCGTATCCATCGTAATGCTCTCGGCATCCACCTGAAGTACCTCACTTATAATGCCCTGTAATTTCTCAAATTCCATAACTAGCCCCCAGTCTATTCTTGTAGAATATTTCTTTTTATTTTATCGCTGATCTTTGCGTCAGCAAACTTTATACATTGTATAATGGAGTTTTTGATCTCGATGCTCTTCGAACTGCCGTGAGTCTTTACTACAAGTCCGTTAAGTCCGAGCATCGGTGCTCCTCCGTATTCGGAAGTGCTGAAGCCCTTCAGCGTTTTCTTTAACTGAGGCTTCACCATTAATGCGCCGAGCGACGATATCGGAGTGGCCGTCATGGCCTCTTTGATCTTGGTGATCAGTGCTCCCGCAACGCCTTCGTACATCTTCAGTATAACATTGCCGGTGAAAGCTTCGCAAACTATAACGTCAGCGTCTCCGTAAGGTATCTGTCTGGCTTCGATGCTGCCTACGAAGTTAATATCCGGACAAGCCTTGAGCATCGGATAGGTTTCTTTGACAAGGGCGTTGCCCTTCTCTTCCTCTACACCGATATTCACGATCGCGACTCTGGGATTCTGAACGCCCATGACGTGCTCCATATAAATGGAACCCATCTTCGCGAACTGTACCAGATGCGACGCTCTCGCGTCAACATTCGCTCCGCAGTCGATCAGAAGCGAACATCCGGTGACCGTAGGTATCAAAGGTGCGAGCGGCGTACGCTCGATACCCTTTATCCTGCCGGCTATCAGCTGCGCACCGACCAGTACGGCTCCGGTGCTTCCTGCCGAAACAAAGGCTGAAGCTTCGCCTGTTTTAATAAGGTTCAGGCCAATGACAATCGATGAATCCTTCTTGCGCCGGATAGCCATGACTGGCGCCTCGTCATTCGTGATGACCTCGGAGGCTTCGACGATCTCTATCCTGTTTTTATCAAAATTCAGGCCCGAAAGTTCGGCAGTGATCGCGTCTGTATTTCCGACAAGAAAGCACTTGAGATTGTCTTTTTCATTAACTGCCTCGACAACGCCTTTTACCACTTCGGAAGGGGCGTTGTCACCGCCCATGGCGTCAACGGCAACACAGACTGTTTCACTCATGCTCTGCTGTCTTTTAACCTTTCATTCTGTATTTTCATTTAAATGATAAACTATCAAAATTAAAAAATCAACACATTATTTATGCCCCCGGAAAAGGGCCTGAAAAGCCGCATCAAACCTTCTTATAGAAGAATGATGAGATCGTGTCGAAGCCGTACTGCTGAGGCTGTATGATCTGCTCGGTGCTGCCGAGGAAAAGAATGGCGCCGGGCTTTAACGAAGCGTTGTACTTCTTATAGATCTCTGCCTTAGCTTCCTCGGTAAAGTAGATAAGAACGTTTCTGCATACGATCAGGTCGAGGTTATTCGGATAAGGATCGCGAAGCAGATTGTGCTCCTTGAACTCGATGCACTTCTTGAGCTCGGGATCGATCTGGAAAGCGGTATCCGATATCTTCTGGAAATACTTTTTCTTCAGCTCGTCTGGAAGGCCCTTGATGCTCTTGTCGTTATAGAGACCGGACCTTGCGTGATCGAGTACCTGCTTGTCGATATCGGTCGCAACGATCTTGATCCTGTTGATCGGAACATGCTTTAACAGAAGCATCGCAAGCGAATAAGGCTCATCGCCCGTAGAGCATGCTGCGCTCCATATCTTGATCGAAGGAAGCTTTACCAGATCGGGGATGACCTTATCTTCAAGGATCTTCCACTGCTCGGGATTTCTCCAGAACTCCGATACATTGATCGTAAGGTACGCAACGAACTCATCGAACTTATCTTTATTCGTCTTGATCAGGTTGACAAATTCCGCGTAGGACTTGCACTGGTTTCTCGAGATAAGCGTGTCGATCCTGCGCTTCATCTGCGCTTCTTTGTATGCGTTCAGGTCGATCTTGGTCAATGCAAATATCTGTGTCTTAAAATACTCGTAATTATCAGCCATTATATACTCCTCTCTGTTTCTCAATCTATACACTTACTATAACACATACTCTTGCTTTGGCAAGTGAATTTCTGAAATTCTTTATAAAAATTTCTAAATCATGTAATTGTTATATTGTTATATTGTCATCTCGCGTACAGAGTCCGCTCGATGTCCGTTTGCTCATCCATCAGCCCGCACTTCGTGCTTCTGCCACCCGATAGAGACACGTTTGCAAGCCTTTGGCTTGCATCGTGTCTTTATCGATTGGCACTGCTCCGCAGGCTGATCGATTTCGCTTATCGCACAAGAAAACCCCTGCCGGATACCGACAGGGGTGTAAATGTTGAAATTTAATATTAGGAAAAGATCAGTTCTCCTCAACGGGAGCCTCTGCAGGTGCCTCAGCCTCAGCGGGAGCCTCCTTGGGCTCGGGAGCGAGCAGAGCCTTGATGGAAAGGCTGATCTTCTTCTCCTCGAGGTTGAAGTCAACGATCTTTGCGGTAACTTCATCACCAAGCTTCAGAACATCCGAAGGCTTCTCGATGTGCTCACGTGCGATCTGCGAAACATGAAGCAGAGCGTCAACACCGGGATAGAGCTCAACGAAAGCACCGAAGTCAGTCATGCGTGCAACCTTACCGGTAACAACATTGCCGACTGCGAACTTTGTCTCGGCGTCAACCCAAGGGTTCTGGTCGGGGAACTTCATCGAG
>JAEEGH010030937.1_pt1 | contig 10375 bp, 9 predicted proteins | sample 9134181 | NCBI WGS metagenome assembly JAEEGH01 (sample SAMN16246544, study PRJNA631951) | gut metagenome | biome: gut microbiome; feature: rumen; material: DP-attached | host: Bos | place: Iran: Karaj | collected 2018-10 | reverse complement strand
ATTATGGATTCATCATATACCATCATACGTTCCTTTGTTTCCATACCATTCAAGGTGAACTGGAAGGCCACTAGAAAGACAATCTCCCATTAGAAGACCCTCAATAAGTGTTTCACTATTCACATCATATGCTGAAGAAATGAAATTGTGGTCTTTGATTGCCGGGCTATCTTCCGGCCTTACCACAAGGCATTCTATAAAAGCAATACCATCGACTATCCTTGAAGTCGATATACTGGGCTTACACTCCCTCGTCCTTTTTTATCGACCTACCCGATATGGAAACAATACGATGTTTGGTGTATTCAGCGGAAACAGACATGACGCTCTTGCGGCAGTCGGTTGGAGCGAAGTACGAATTAAATTACTAGGCGTATGCCATTTCAACTGTCCCCACCTCCCGATGCACAACCCCTTCAAAGCGGACATTCTTGTCATCGAAAAGCACGATGTTCTTTCCCTTCGGATATTGGGCACTCTGGAAAATCAGGCCCTTTGCTGCAGTAACCAATCGTATATACTCACAAACGAACTGTGTGGGCAGGTAGTCAATCTCTTTATCGTCATAGCGTCTTACGGCTTTGCTTAGGTCACCTGAAACGACATCCAGAAACACATAACGCTGTATCACTAAAAGGAATTCTTCCTTTGACTGTTGATAAAAAGCAAATAAGTCCGGTTTGAATGTAAAGTCTACTACATCCAGATCTGTAGTTGTCTTGAAACTGGCTACTGACAGGATATCCTTCTTCAGTGCCCGACTCTCATACATTACCGTATCATCGTCAGTTCCCAGATAAAGGTATGGGATACCATACGTGTTAGCCCTACCGGAAGTGGCCTTGTCTGCCGGTGGCATACCCAAATCTTTTTCTTCCGTATAAAGCCTTTTCTCGTCCTCATTAATACGAGCCCGCTTAAACAACGTATTCGTCTTGATTGTAAAATTACTGGCAAAGAATACGTCCCATTGATCATCATCTTGAATCAACTCGCCCGCAAAAAACCTGCGTTCTGTTCGCAAAGCTTTCTTGATGTCAGTCCACCGAATACATGGCTCCAAAACATCACGTTTATAGTTAACTTTCTCATTAGCAGCCAAAAGAAAACCTGTTTCTAAAATGAGAGTTGGTAAAATGACTTTTGCAATTTCATCTTCAACACACAGTTTCCAGTCCTGCTGTATGATATCAACAAGCGGACGTCCGTTTGCATCAGCTTCGAACAAGGAGAATAATGTCAAGAAGAAATCTGCCAACTGCAAAGTGTCTATCAGATTCTCCTCCTTACCGCTTATTTCGCAAACTCCTTCCGTGCTATTTACAGACGCCCAACCCAACAACTCATCTGATCTGAACAAATTTGCACTTATAATCATGGCAGTTCTATTTTCTACTCATCAAAGTGATATGGTGCTCAATCGAGATTTTCTTCAGCGATCCCAATCCGGGATAATGTCCGTCAATCACAAATGAGTGCAATTTACCGATAGCTGGTGTCATATCTTGTGGGTATTGTTGCTCAAAGAAGGATTTTACTTGCTCTGCCGCTTCACTGAATTTTCGCTGGATGTTCTCAGTCCCGTTATCGTTCGACTCTGAGAGGAAGTGATGAACCCACACCTCTTCTTCGTTTCTATTGTATGTCATGTGAATGGCAACAACCCACGGGAGCATGCCTCCCTTCGAATAGGCTTCGGGCAAGATGGTATAATCACCAAATCCGGCATATCCTTCTTGCTCATAGAAAGCCACATTGTCATTGAATCTTTGGTCTTCTTTCCCTCTATAGTCTTTGTTGCGCAACTCTGTTTGGAAACAGTCATCCAGTCGCACAAAGGGTTTATCATACTTTCGCACTTGCCTCATGGTTGAACGGGAATCCGCATCACAAATTACTAGCGTGGTCACTTCTTCACGACCCATCAAGGCATCCCATTTGCCCGTCTCTTCATTTTTGGGTAGTATAATCAAAACACTTGTAAAACCATTCTCGGAAATCATGGTATTAATCTGCCCACTCAAACGATCTGTGTCACCGGTCAAAATAAAAGCAGGGGTCCAACTACCCCCTTCTGCAAGCTTCATTTTTATCTCCTCCGGAAAAAACATATCTTCTCGTCCTTTAAAATCCCCATTCTTTGGATTGAGGACCAGGCAAAAGTGCATTTTGCTGGTCATCATTGTGGAGAAGGCTTGAATGATTTGTGTGTCGTTCTTTACTTCCCTTACAGGCTCAATAATAGGAATAACTTTCCCTCTTTGTTCAGAAGTCAATTCTGAACAAAGAGCCCTTAGCGCCAATAGCTCGTACTGCTTTCCTCTCAAATAAGGGTAATACATAGCTTCTATACTATTATATGGTTATACATATTCTGTAATTCTCGCACATTGTTCTGCGACAAATTTAGGCTCAATGACATCTGTCGGAAGATGGGTGAAACGCTCATTAAATTGCTGATTATAGGGCCTCTCATCTTTACCGCTTCTCTGAATAGGAGATGCAACTGTTTGTCGCTCAACTGTCTCAACCGCTCCCTGCAAGCATCATACATTTCAAAGTCTGTCACGTCTGGTAATTTACCGAAAGCTTTTTTTACCATCCAGCGATACTCTCCCGAACGGACTGACCTCATCAAAACATCCACATCTATGTGCTTATTCTTTTTAGCCCCCTGTTCTACCTTGATACTTGCTTTACCATTTCTGCAATAACGTAATGTAAGAATGCCCACACTATCGTCTACCATTCGCCGATACTCATCTACAACATCAGCAGGCACCAAGATATAGCATTGTTCAAATACTCGCTGATAGCACTCCATCTGCGAGGATAGTCTTTGGGGAGAGTCTAGATCGGATTTGATTTCAAAGCACATACTTTCTCCGTTGAACAAGACTAGGTCAGCCACGGTGTCGGCAACTCTGAATTCATTGACTGCCACGGATGTCGTTTTGCCAAAATGCCTGAGGATATGCTTGTTTACAAGTTCGTTCTTGTAGATATATTCATTTCGGTAGTTCTTCAGCAGACATTTATATACCCACGAAAGATACCATAAATACGTGGGGTGCTCAACCGAGAACCTGTCGCCATCATATTTCCAAAAGACGTTATGGATATCCTTTGGAATGCCGGTATTAAGCGTCTTTGACCAGGAGGCATACGAAAACAAGGATGAATAGTCATGCATCCTTTCCGCGATTTTAAATGAGTCGACACCTCCCATAGTACAAAATCTAGTTGCAAAAATAACGATTTCTAGTCACTAATACTGCATTCCGTTGGATAGAGTATGATTATTAACTGTTTCTATAGTACTTACAAGTACCTGGAGAGTTTGCTGGACACGGTCATGATCCCTTTTTCAGCGAAAGTGAACTTGACGCCAGAGAGGCGAGTTTGCTGGAGCTTTCAAAACAAATCGTCATTATCTTCTTCGCGGTTCTTTTTATTCTGCCATTCTTCCGCAATCTTGCTCCAATCAATCTTTCGTTCGTTCTTACCAGTCCATACATCCCAAAAATCGGGGTCTTCAGATTGAGGACATTGTGATTTGGGTAACGTACGCATCTTCACCATTACAGGTAATTCTGATGCCCAACCCAACAATACAGCATATTGGGACGGAAGCGATGGCATTTCACGTAAAACACCCCGCATATTGTCAGGTAATAAGCGTTGAACAAGTTCTTGGTCTCTGTCATTGGAAATACGATGTAACAAGAATGAGTTGCATTGGGAAAGAACTGTTGGTGATAACTCGGATGGTCTTTGGGATGAAAGGACTAAACCAAGCCCAAATTTCCTACCTTCACGAGCGATCTTCTCAAATACCTTACAGCACTGTGTCGTGGGGCCAGTATTGTCAGCATCATCATTGTAACGCTTAACAAAGTAATGAGCCTCTTCAGTAACAAGCACTGTTGGCAAGCATTGTTTGTTAAGCTTGAAATAACGTTGTTGAGCTTCAAATACCATACGTGCAATCACCGCTGTCACGATGCTTGTCACTTCAGAAGGCAGCAGCGATAAATCTATGATGGTCAGTGATTCCCTATGGTCATCACCTATATAGTTTCTCAACCAATCACCCAGACTGAGATTCCGATTGTCGATAACTTTCTTAACACGTACATCTGTAAGTAAAGCCTTAATTCGAGGCATAAGTGTAACAACATAATCAGTCGTATTAAGTATCTCTGCATTGGCCTCAATTGATTGAACAAAGCTTTCTCCAGAGAAAGGGATAGGACTATCCTCGTCAATAGGCAGGTATTCTTCTTCTTTACCGCCTGCTTTTGCGAAAACATCCAACATTAGGCTAATCAAGTCACCAATCTCCTCCCTTGAATAGGTGTAATCAATATATCCTTCACCAGAGCGTTTTGTTTTAAATGCCGCAATTTTATCATTAAGATTAACTAAAGCCTCTTTTAATTCACTGGAAAAGCAATCTTCAATTGTAAATCCTTCACTCCATTTTACAAGAGTATGGTGAAATCCAAATGCTGGTTTCTTAATAAATGGCGACCCTTCTTTTACACTAATATCAATAGCCTGAATAATAACACGAATGTAATTTGATAGGTCGTGTTCTTTTGTCCTTCCTTCAAAAGAGACGCCACTCCTTACCGACTTCAACGCATGAACAATTGTTGTTCGATGTGTCTTTGGAGATGCTTTTGTAAACCCACACCATTCATCCGTATTCCAGAACCATAATGGAACTTGCAATTGCTTTTTATCATCACAGTCCTCAATGTTTACAGTATAGATATTAGCATCTCGTTTATCAGCAAACGCTTTGCTATACTCGCCATTGGGATCTAAAACAATGAAACGACTATTTAAGAATGCTCCCTCGTTTTTCTTTTGTTGCTTAGCACTTTCAAGAGACCATCTGATTAGACCGGCCACAGAACAAGACTTTCCACTGCCCGTATTCCCAAGAACGGCCAGGTGACGACCAAACAACCTGTCTGGGTCAATCATTACCTTGGCATTACCCACCAGCGGGCTATTACCGATATAAACTCTGCGGTTATTGCCAGATTCAATGATAGATCTTAATTGTTCTTCCATGGGAAGGACGACAATATCACCTACCGAAGGAAAAGATTCAAGTCCCCTTTTGAAACTAAAGCCGCTTTCTGTAGCCACGAGGGTCCCCACTGGTTGTAATTCCATTTTTCGCAGAGGGAAAGGTAAGTCTATAAGGCTAAAATCTTGAAACCCACTTCGTTTTGGATAAGGTGAGCGTTGAATGGTGATCCATAGCACTTGGCCCACCACAAAGCCCAGATCAATAGGAATCATTACATAGCCGTTGATTCTCGGAAAGCTTCGAGGAGTTCCCGTGTTGAGGGCAATACTATCAGGTGATTCTATATCAAGTTGGACTTCTATCTTGTCGGGAGAAATATACTCTACCGTACCAACACGAAGAGAGGCTAGTTGTTCAATTGGTGTTGTAATCATGCGCTTAACAGTTGGTGTTAATCATGCAAGGACGCCCCCTGTTGTTGCAGGGTTTGCAACTGGTGATGAAGAAGAAGCAGGACTAGAAGCAGCTCCCATGCGGTGCTGCAATATTTCCGCCATCTTAATGGTTGTCCTGTCAATGGCTGGTTTTGGAAGGTAATCGCTGGCAAGGTTTGTAATATCGCCTAGATTCTTACCCAACAATAATGACATCTGTGTGTGATGAGCTGACTCACGATAAAAATTCAGAATACGGCCTATAGGGTCATCAAAAGAAATCACAACAAGATGAGTAGAAGGAATCGTAAGCATATCGTGAATAACACGATTAATATGCTCATCACCAAAACTATATCCGTATGTTACTAAAGTGCTATTGGGACGACAAATGGCAGCAGCGAAATCTCGGAACAATTCCACATAAGGGTATTCTGCTGTTTCGCGATCCTTGGCAGAATTTGGATATATCATCAACTTTAGGGCATCAACTCCTTTAAGACCGGGGGCTAATAAATAAGGGTCGATTTCCATTGCACCAAAAGGCAATCCGATACGCCTAATCTCGTTTTTCGATTGTACCCAGTCAACCGACCCATGGAGTTTTGTCAGTCTGGCGACGCCCTCTAGAAAACGAGGCTCACCGCGTATCCCTGGGGGGTTGTAATGAATGTCAAGGTTTAACCTCGATGAACGAAATATGGGCATAATAGTTCCTACAAACCTATCCATCAAGTGGATACCTGCCAACTCTGAGCCCATCTCTATCAAGCGATCATAGTTGGTGGTGAAGATATTAAGTCGTTCTCTATTCCCTGTTCGGCTTGCAAAACTAAGCAAGAAGTTGACTAATACTATAAAAGCTGTCTCCCTTTTCTCCTCAGATGCTGTGGCAATTGCATTTTCAGTATAAAGAATTGACTTCGCAAAGCACGTAACTACCGAATTCAAATCTTTTTCCAAAGCAGCAGCCTCTTTATCCTTCTTTAGAATCTTCAGCCCTCGAACCAGGTCGTTAGCAGTTCTTATTTGATCTTCTATATTACCTTTGTCTCGTCCACTTCTTTTAGCCGAAGTTTCTGCGGACTCGTTAATTTCGTCTTTGTATTGAGAAAATGATGCTACTTCCATTGTCGTACTGCGGCCAGCCTCAGCAAGATAACTGATAGCGTGGGTTATTCCAGAGCCACAAAGTAAAGATAAGTGCTCTGACTGGAACAAAGATGTAAGCCATGGCTCAATACGGTTACGAAGTACTACCATGTCAACTTTCCCCCCGTTTTCTGGTGCCCAACTACAATCAGCAGTATTATGAATGACCCCACTTTTGTCAACAAGTATCAATTCGCGGTCGTCTCGTGTTTTGATTACATCACCGCCATTTTCTAAAACTCTAATGGCATCAATAATCATCTTCTCATCCATATCTCAATTATAAAAACTGGTTATTCCGTTAATAATTTCTTGCTGATTTAAGCGATTCTTTTAACAACTCCACCTTATCAGATTTCACCTCCCCGTTTCATAAACTATCATCTCTTTATGAAATGCACTATCATTTTTCTCGGGATAGTAGTTGGACGGATTGCGATTTCAGTTCGATAACGTCGATCATGTCATCGTACCAGTTTATCAATCATTTATTCTGGACGGGAGTCATTAAATAAATAGAATAAAGCTATAGACTAAAACCTATAGTTAGTCAAAACATCCATCGGCTCCCACCCCAGTTCCCGCCGAGCCTTCTCGTTGCTGAACGTCAGGGACTTGGTCATCTTCTCCAGCTTGTACGAATTGATGGGGGCTTTGGAGCCGAGCAGGTTACCTACCTTCGCCATGCACCAGGCGAGCCAGTAGGGGATACTGATGGGCTTGTGCTTTCCCAGTTGCCGGGCGATTGAAGCGGAGATCTCCCCAAAGGTGGGCTGATACGAATCGCAAACGTTATACACGCCATCCTTGTCTTCCAGCAAGGGGAGCAGGCGGGCGATGTCCTCGGCCATCAGGATGCTCTTCTTCACTTTGCCGCCGGCGATGTTGAGGTAGAAACCCTTGCGGATGCCCTCAACCATGGACCCTAGATTCCCGGGCGCGTCGTGGCCGGCTAGAAGGGACGGCCGGAGAATGGTCAGATGAACCCCTCTCTCGTGACACCACTTCGTCAAATACTGCTCCGCCTTGATTTTGCTCTCGGCATAGGGAGAATCGCCGTTCAAGGGATGTGTCTCATCAATCAGTTCACCAAACTCAGAGCCATACACGGCGACCGTGCTGATGAACACCAAAGACTCTGGCACCCCCACCTTCTCCAACGCGTCACACAGATGGATGGTCCCGACATAATTCACATCAAAAAACGCCTGAATCTCCTCCGCCGTCTTGGGGACGACATGAGCCTTCCCAGCCGCATGCAGCACGACATCATAATGCGAAGGTAGGGTCGGAGTTTCCTTGGCCAGATTAACCTTGATGTCATCATCGTCAGTCAAGCCGACGGTGTAGACATCATAATTCTCTTTCAAAAGAGAGAGAATGTTGTTCCCCAGAAAACCGGAAGCACCAGTAAACAAGAGTTTCTTCATCGTATTGCGTCCAAAAACTTCGTTAAAATAGCCTCTTTACTATACTTCGATTCTGCCAAAGCGCGGGCTCTTTTTCCCATCTCTTTGAGCTCCTCCAAATCCCATTTTTCGGGCCATCCCAAATATCCGATTCTATTCTCCCGAACCATCAAGCCAATCTCTCCATCTTCCGGCCCAAAATATATGATTGGACGCCCAGCAGCCATGATGTTATATGCCTTAGAAGGGACCCCAAGGCCATACATTCCATCCGCGAGAGTCACGATGGCTGCATGGCAAGCACCCAAGACATCCTTCTGCTGTGAGCGGAAATACGGGCCATGGAAAAACACCCGAGGGTGCTTCATCTCCTTTAGGGAATTCTCCATGGCACCCGTACCGTAGAAGTGCAGTTCGACATCTTCAGGTAACCCGGACACCAGTTTATCCAGCCCTTGGACACGACCGAGATTACCTGCATATTCCAACCGAATAGCACCTTCAGGAAAGGGGATGGGAGTAATGCCCTCCGCATCTGCCCAGTTCTCCACCACCGTCACGGACGAGTCTTTCCCAGCCTTCCTCTTTACCACTTCCGCCATATCACGTCCGATGGTAATGAACTTGTCAACTCGAGAATAAGCCTTATCAAACCGTCCTTTTATCAGACGATACATCCAGGATGGCAAATACAATCCGGCAGGAATCGTGTTCTCGGGAAACACATCGTGGACCAACAGGTTCAGTTCGAAACGGAGCCGTGACCTTAAACGGGCCATTAACAAGACCAGCGGAGCGGGATTCGTCACCAGCAACACCTTGTCTCCTTCCTTGATATTGAGCTTTGCCAATTTAAAAAGGCGCTTACTCATCGCAAGAAAGGAGCGGGCTTTCCCTATCGTGGTATTCTTATCAACCTTAAGCCCTCCTGCTCGAATCACCCGAATCGTATGATTCAAGTGGAGTGGATGCTTAACATCCAGTTTCTTTCTCGCATCGTAAATATCAGGTCCACATATTACCGTCACATCATACTCCTGGGCAGCGGCATTTGCAATCTCCCCCATAATATAGGACGTAGAGGTCTCATCCGGAGGGAAGAGTTCTGTAATAATATATAATGCGCACTTAACCATTATAAAGATGCAAGAATCTCGCGGAAAGACTCGTTATACTGCTTATAATAAAAAGACTTTTCGAAACGCTCTCGAGCGAATGAAGAGTAAGTGTCAAAACTGGCCATTATGCGAAGAACTGCTTCCTGAATCTCTTCAAACGACGTATTATCACTTATCGCAACTACTTCCTTACCATCTTCTGTGAACTCAGAGAGATTCTTTCTCAAAACGATCGCCGGTGTTCCGAACATGAAGCTCTTTGCTAACACACCACTTTGTGTAGTCCTTGAATATGCATTCCAAACAATTAAAGTTGAAGCATAACAAGCGTTTATTTCATCATTACTAAGTGGCGCCCCTTTTTTTATTACCACACGAGAAGACTCAGCCAAAACACGTGGAATGTCGAAATCCGATTTTGTTGCTATAAGGAACTTCAATAGAGGCAGTCTCTTTTCTAAAATAGCCCATTCTGCGAATTTCATGTATTCCATAAATGAATGATCTGCCGCCACAGTACCGATATACCCAAAATAATACCTAGGATAATCGAAGTACTTTGAAGTCCTCTCATCGTCAAACAATAAAGGAAGATAATGGAAATTCTTATTAGAATACAAAGGATTAGCCTCATAATACTTGAGTGCCTTTTTCGATGGCAAAAGCACGGCATCGCTCCATTTCATCGTAAAGCGACTAATCTGATTCACTATCCATAGCTTTGCGAGATACGTATACGAGAAGCCTGCTTTTCGATACTCTTTCAATGGGGCCAATGGTTCATGGAATATATAGATAACCTTTGAGCCCAAGCGTTTCAGCTTGCGAATCAGGAACAAGTTTTTCTGACTTGGGAAAAGAACTAACGCAATTGATACTTCGGGGACCTTGTCATTACTATAAACGCTATAACGGCAACTCTTCGGCAGATATGGAATAAAAGCCTCATTCACGTAGAACAGTGATTCGTATCCTAACTCCTCTAGCTGACGATAACTCGCCACCATGTGCGATACATGTCCAGGATTAAAATTTAACGAGATAACTAGTGCCTTTTCCATAACTACCAAGACGCCTGCCGTAATTCATAATAAAGTGCTAAGTACTTGGAATATTGGCTAACCGCATCAAAATTACGCAGAACTCTATTCCGGCACTTGTCCCTATATTCATCTGCTTTTTCACTTCATAAATGCACCAATGAAGGGATATCCG
>JAEEGH010030936.1_pt1 | contig 10375 bp, 8 predicted proteins | sample 9134181 | NCBI WGS metagenome assembly JAEEGH01 (sample SAMN16246544, study PRJNA631951) | gut metagenome | biome: gut microbiome; feature: rumen; material: DP-attached | host: Bos | place: Iran: Karaj | collected 2018-10 | reverse complement strand
GATTGTAAATGGTCTTAGAAACCTTATGAATCTGCGTTATTTCTCTAACGTAGTTCCTGAGCCTAAGTCTGGTTCTGAAGAAAACCTGGTAGACCTGGTTTGGACAGTAGAAGAACAGTCTACATCTTCTTTGAACTTTGGTATGACTTTCTCTGGTGTTACAGAACCAGATACATTGCCAATTTCTCTCTTCTTTAAAGTAGAAAATTCTAACTTGTTTGGTGAAGGTAAAACAATATCTACTTCTCTTAATTTGTCTAATACTGAACAATCACTTGATTTTACATATTCTCAGGGCTGGATTGGAAATCTTCCAATTTCATTTAGCCAGACTCTTTCTTTAAGCCGAACTAATGCAACTACACTTGTAAACTTTTTTGATCCAAACCTTAATTTGAATCAGCATTACTACTACATGAATTACCGTGGTTACTCAGTTTCATTAACTTCTGGAATTGGTCACCGCTGGACTCCAGACTATGCTATTCTTTCTGTGGGAACTGGTATTTCCAATTCTCTTATGAACAATATTTATAGCGAAAGTCTTTATGTTCCTGTAGATACTGGTGTTTCAATGTATGCAAACAGAATCGGACTTGTAAACTCTATCTATGGTAGTTTCTCTGTAGATAACCGTGATATTTCTTATGATCCAACAAAGGGCTGGTTCGCAAGTGAACGCCTTACCTGGTATGGTTTGCTTCCAAATATTGAAAGAGAATTCTTCCTTCGCAGTGATACAAAACTTGAAGGTTACTTAAAGCTGCTAGATATCCCGGTTTCAGATAACTGGTCATTCAAGGCAGTTCTTGCCTGCTATACAGGAATTCACTGTCTCTTCCCAACAGAAACTGGTATTAGTGAATCTAATAAACTCTATATCGATGGTATGTTTAATGGACGAGGTTGGACAGAAGCTTACCGTTCAACAAAAGGTCAGTTCATGTTGTCTAATCGTATTGAACTTAGAATGCCTGTTATTCCTGGAATTATTGGTATAGACGGCTTCTTTGATGCAGCTGCCCTTAAAGATACAGTTGCAGATGTTCAGAGTCTTGGAATTGAAGATTTCTACTTTAGTTATGGTCCAGGCCTCCGCTTCCTGGTTCCTCAGTTCCCATTGCATTTGTTGTTTGCATGGAAGTTCAGAGTAGAGGATGGTTCTCCAAAATTTGATGATAATCCATTCCAGTTTGTACTTTCATTTAATATTACAAATCGCTAAAATATAGGTGAATAAATTAAAAGGATTTTGTATGAACAGAAAAGTAAAAGTTTTAGTTCTTCTTGCAGTTTTTTCTCTTTCTGCTGTAGTGCCTCTTTTTGCACAGCAGATTACAAAGTTTGGTGTTGTTGATACAGCAAAAGTTTACAGTGCTTATTATAGAAACTCAGCTCCTATTAGAAATTACGAAAAAAAGAAGGCTGAATTTCAGGCAGAAATAGACAAGCAGATGGAAGATTTGCGCAAACTTCAGCAGAAAAAACTTGATTATGAAACTGCTGGTAACGATACTGCTGTGCTTCGTACAGAATCTGAAATTGCTAAAAAGAAAGAATATCTTACTGAATATACAAACGCAAAAAATGTAGAGCTTGAATTGCTTCAGAAGAATCTTCAGAATTCAGATGAATTTTATAAAACCTTGTACAATACCTTGTCAAAAATTGCAGAAAGCGGCGGCTACAGTATGATTCTTAGCCTTCAGGATGCTAACGCAATTTTGTGGTACAGTTCATCTGTAGACATTACTGCTCAGGTTATTGCAGAGTTGGGACTCTGATGGCAGAAGATAAAGCAGACACCCCGATGATGATCCAGTATCGGGGGATTAAAGAAAAGTATAAAACAGAAGTAGTATTTTTTCGCCTTGGAGACTTCTACGAGATGTTCGATGATGACGCTCGTGAAGTTTCTGCTTTATTAAACCTTACACTTACACACAGAGCTTCTCAGCCGATGTGTGGAATTCCTTATCATGCTGCAAAAATTTATATTGCCCGCTTACTGCGCCTGGGAAAGAAAATTGTTATCTGCGAGCAGGTAGGGGAGATTCCAAAGGGTGGTAAAGGCATTGCAGAAAGAAAAGTAGTAGAAATAATTACCCCCGGAACCGCCGTAGAAGAAGAATATCTGGACGGTTTTAAGGCAAATTATCTTGCCGCTCTTTCTATTTCTAAAGGAAAAACAGGTTTTGCTTTTATAGATGTAAGTACAGGAAACTTTAAGGCTACTTCATGGCCTGCTTCAAAAATGAAAGAAAACTTTGCAAAAGAATTAAACCGTGCAAAGCCAAGTGAAATTCTTTTGCCATTTTCATTAAAAAAGAATGATGATATACAGTTTGCTCTGCAGGCAGCTGGAAATATTTCAGTATCTTACTATCCAGACTGGGACTTTTCTCCAGAGCTTTCTTATACAAAACTTACAAGACAGTTTGAAACTGCAAACTTAAAGGCTTTTGGTCTTGATGCAGATTCTGCAGAAGTTGTTCCGGCTGGTTTTCTTCTTGATTATCTTGAAAAAACAACCAATGCTGCTATTCCTCATATTAACAGCATTAATGTATATTCAGATGAACAGTTTTTAATGCTTGATGAATCTTCACGCCGTAATCTTGAAATTACAGAAAATATGCGTGATGGTTCCATTCAGTATTCTTTGTTCGAGTGCGTAAACTTTACACGCACCCCAATGGGGGGACGTCTTCTTAAAAACTGGCTTTTGTTCCCATTAACAAACAGCAAGCAGATTGAAGAACGCCAGCAGTATATAACTACTTTCTTTGATAACAGGTCCTTACTGGATAAGGTTAGAAATGACTTGTCAGATATTCTTGATATAGAACGTCTTGCTGGTCGAGTTGCAATGGATAAAGCCCATGCAAAAAATCTTTTAGCTCTGGCTTCAAGCCTTTCTGCCTGGAACAGAATAAAAGAATATCTTAATCCTTATGATTTCTCTTTTGCACCTGCCCAGCAGGCCTGCGAGATTTGCCAGCTTTTGGAAAAATCCATTCTAGATAATCCTGCAACTTCCCTTACCGAAGGTGGAATCATCAAACCGGGCTGGTCAGAAGAATTGGATCACTGGCGTTCTATTCATGACAATTTTAATCAGATTCTTGCTGAATATGAGGCAGAAGAAAAACAGAAAACAGGGATTTCTACCTTAAGAATAAAATATACAAATGCTTTTGGTTATTTTATAGAAGTTTCAAAGGGAAAGCTTGCTTCGGTTCCTTCTCATTTTATTATGCGTCGTTCTCTTGTTAATGGAGACCGTTATACTACAGAACGACTTCAGGAGCTTGAACAGGAATTAAATGAATCTTCTACAAAAATTCTTGAACTTGAACGCGACTTATTTGTAGAAATAAGAAATTCCCTTCATAAGTACATTCCATATCTTTTACAGATCGCAGATGAAGTATCTTATACCGATGTTGCATGTTCTCTTGCCCAGGCAGCAATCCAAAATAACTGGATTCGCCCAATCATCGAAGATTCTTCTGTTTTTGAAATAAAAGATGGCCGCCATCCTGTTGTAGAAAAACATCTTCCTATTGGAGAATTTGTTGCAAACTCTGCATCCCTTTCTGCAGAGGCTGATGGTAAAGCTTCCTTTGCCTTGATAACCGGTCCAAATATGGCAGGTAAGAGTACCTATCTTCGTCAGAATGCTTTAATCGGACTGCTTGCGCAAACTGGTTCTTATGTTCCAGCTTCATATGCCCGTATTGGAATCATCGATAGAATTTTCTGTCGTGTTGGTGCTTCGGATAACCTTGCAAAGGGAGAATCTACCTTCCTTGTAGAAATGTCTGAAACAGCTAACATTCTTCATTGTGCAACACGAAACTCTCTGGTAATTATGGATGAAGTAGGGCGAGGAACTTCAACAGAGGATGGGCTTGCAATTGCTCGTGCTGTTTCTGAATATCTTTTAGATAACATTAAGTGCAGAACCTTCTTTGCAACTCACTATCATGAATTATCAAGAATGGAACATCCCTCTCTTATTTTCCTCTGTATGGATGTGCTTGAACAAAATGGTTCGGTTGTTTTCCTGCGTAAGGTAAAAGAAGGTGTAACTGGAAATTCTTACGGAATTCATGTTGCAAAACTTGCTGGTCTTCCATCAGAAGTAATTGAACGTGCTGACCAGATTCTGGCTTATATTCAAAATCTTGCTTCAGATAATCCTCTGGTATTAAATGATATTCCGGCAAAAAAGACACCTGTAAAGGAAGAACCTCGTTCTCCAGGTCTTTTTAGTGATGAAGAAATTATTATTTCAGAGATATTATCTGCAGATATTGATAATCTTACGCCTATTAATGCTTTGCAGAATATTGCCAGATGGAAAAAAACGCTTTCCGGACTATAATTTTTCATTTTTTTTCTCAAAACATTGCATGTTTTAACCAAAGTCACTCTATTATATATATGTGAAGCATTATATTTTTGAAGCTGAACAGTTTATTCTTTCACTTCTTCGTTTTGTTTTCTATGCTCTAGGTGGCGGAAATACCTGTATTGCCTGCGGAAAAAAGACTTTTCTTATTCCTGTCTGCAAGACTTGCGATAAGAAGTTTTTTTCTGTGCAGAATATCCAGACAGAAAACAGATGTGCCTTGTGTGGAAAAGAATTGATTTCTGCTCAGAATAAGTGCTTGAAATGTCGCCAGGAACCTGTATTGGTTCATACTGATTGTGTTTATCCCTTGTTTTCCTACAGACTCTGGAATAAAAGTCTTTTGTTTGAATGGAAAATTAGAGGTGAACGTTGTCTTTCTGCTTTTTTTGCAAAAAAATTGGCTCTTTTTCTAAATAAAAACTCCTATGGTGTTTTAATTCCAGTACCTCCTAGAAAAGGAAAAATAAAACAGAAAGGTTGGGATCAGATAAATGAAATCTGTCAGTTTCTAAGGTGGCGTTACGGTTTCAAAATTCTTAATGTTTTGGAAAGGCTGACTCTTTCTGAACAAAAGAAAATGAACAGGGCAGAAAGGCTTGAGCATATTAACAATGCTTATAAGCTTGTTGGTCAGAAAAAACTAAAAAGAGTTTTGAAACCCTTTTATGGAAAAATCCCTAAGGAGGTGTGCCTTATAGATGATGTTTGTACAACAGGTTCAACTATAGAAAGTTGTTCTGCTGTACTTAAAGCTGCTGGCGTAAAAAAGGTTTCAGCAGTCACATTATTTACTGTAGACTAAAAAAACTATCGAATAATTTATTTTGCATTGCAAAATCTGCATTTTCAGAGTATTATTATAAGATAGATAATAAATTGGAATGAAAAATACATTCCGGTTACCACCGGCCGCGTAGGCGGTCTTATACAGGAGTTAATATGGCTGGTGAATCTCAATTTCAGTTAGTAACTTTTCATCTTGGAGAGGAACTGTACGGTGTAAACATTATGGATGTTAAGGAAATCGTACGTCTTCAGAATGTTCGTGTAATTCCTAACGCTCCATTTTATGTGGAAGGAATCATCAACCTTCGTGGTGAGATTATTCCTATCATTGATTTGCACAAGCGTTTTAAACTCCAGACTTTGGCTCGTTCTACAGATGATATAGATATTGAAGGCGGTTTCATTATCCTGAATATAGATGGAAATAAAATCGGTATTATCATTGATAAAGTAGAGCGTGTTGTTACAGTAAAATCAGAAGAGGTTAAAGATCCTCCTCAGATGCTCAGCGGAATTGGTACTGAATATATAGAGGGTGTTGTTCGTGAAAAGCAGGGATACCTGATTATGCTTAATACCCGCAAATTGTTCAATGCAAAAGAACTGCAGAGCATTATCGAAGTTCAGAAATAATGATACCTACATACAGCACAACTATTCGTAGAAAAGAAATGGATGCTGTTTTAACTTGTATGGTCGACGAAAAAATCGGACCAGGCGAGTTAAACAGCAAGTTAATCCAGCAGATTAAGGAATTTATTAAGTGTGATGGTGCAGTTGCGCTGCGCAGTCCTTCACTTGCATTAAAATATGCACTTATGGCTCTAGATTTTGAGCCTGGCAAAAAGATTATGATTTCTGCTCTTGCTCCGGCATGGCAGTATCAGTCTATTCTTTCAATGGGGTACGAACCTCTTGTTCTTGACGTTGATGAAACTACAGGCGTAGTTTCTACTGAGATTGTTCAGCAGGGAATACAAGAGGGGGGAAGTCTTTTAATTTTGCATGAAACTGAAGGTGTTATTCCTGACGTTCAGGCAATTTGTCAGCTTGGCCTTCCTGTTATTGAAGATATTTCCCAGAGCGCTGGTGCATATGTTTCATTAAAAAATGAAGATGGCTCTGTCTCAGAAGAAAAAGCTCAGGTTGGAACCTTTGGTGTATTCACAATTCTTGGACTTGAAGAGCGTGATGTTCTTACTGCAGGTGGAGGAGCTGTACTTATAGCTCCTGGAAGACGTGAGTGGATTGTTCTTAAGCATATTCTTGAGTCTGTTCCTGTAACAGATTTGTTACCAGATATTAACTGCGCACTTGCATGGGTTCAGGTAAAAGAATATCCAAGAAATGAAGCTACAAGAAAAGAAATTTTTTCTTTGTATCAGAGAGCCTGCCTGGTAGGACGACATAAAATGTTTGCCAGAGAATCTGACGATGGTTCAACAGCGAGCGCTTTTCCTCTTGTACTTAGCAGCTCTTTTAAGGATGTAAAACAATATACTGCAAAAAAAGATATAGAAATTCAGCTGGCTTACGAAGGATCTGTAATTGCTTTAGAAGATTCATTGTCTGAAAAATGTATACATGCAAAGTCTTTACTGCTTAGATGTGTTCATTTTCCTTTGTATCCTCGTCTAACACATGCAGAAAGTGCCAAGATTGTGAAGGTTCTGGGCTCCCTGCCATAATAAAGGGGTTACATGAAAAAAGTTCTTGTTATTGTAAACATATGTAAAGATGAATCTTTATCTTTAGCTGAAAAAATAGACTTTTTCCTGAAAAACCAGGGAATAGAAACTGTCTTGTATGATTTTGATGGATTTGCAGGAGAAGTTTCATTTTCTGGTTACGACCTTGTTATTACTTTAGGTGGCGATGGAACAGTTCTTTTTGCTGCAAGAAATTCTGTTATAGAAGATATTCCGGTTTTTCCTGTAAATCTAGGACAATTTGGTTTTATTGCATCTGTTCAACCAGACTGCTGGCAGCCTGCATTAGAAAAATGTCTTAAAGGCCAGCTTGTGTATGAAGAGCGTTCTTTATTGCAGGTTCATGTTTTTAGAAATAACAATTGCGTTTATTCTTCTTTAGGCTTAAATGACGCTGTTATTTTTGGAAAACGTGGTGCAACCGCAATTTCATTGGATGTAGAATATGATTCTCTTCCTTTATGCAAATTAAAATCAGATGGAGTGATAATTGCAACTCCAACAGGATCAACTGCATATTCAGCTTCGGCCGGTGGACCAATCCTTTCTCCAACCTTAAAGGCCTTTGTTTTTACGCCAATTAATTCTTTTTCACTTTCCAGCAGACCTATTGTATTGGGCATGGAAGGAAAAATAGAAATAACAGTAGAAAAGAGCCGCACTAAAGAATATGCAATTACAGTTGATGGCCAGGAAGCCTTCTCTATGGAAGTTGGTGATAAAATTCTTGTTACCAGCTTTGAAAAAAATGTAAAACTTCTCTGTGCTACAGAAGAAAAGTTTTATAGTGCTTTACGATCAAAATTAAATTGGTCTGGAGGACCTTATGCTTGAAGATTTAACAATAAAGGATTTTGCCCTCATTGATTCAGACTATATAGAATTTAATTCAGGTTTTACTGTTCTTTCCGGAGAAACTGGAGCTGGAAAATCTATTCTTATTGGAGCCTTATCTTTTTTGCTGGGTGGTAAAGCTGATGTTCAGCTTATTCGTTCTGGTAGGGCAGAAGCTTCTGTTTCAGGTACTTTTTATATAAAAGATTCAAAAATACGAGATTCTCTTTCTATGGATGATGAACCATTGTCTGCTGCAGAATGGCTTTCTCTTCATGGTATAGAAATGGATAATAATCGTGTTATATTGCGCCGTTTTATCAGAGATTCTGGTAAATCTGGTGCCTGGATTAATTCAACTCCTGTTACTCGTGCAGATTTAGTTCAGTTTTCTTCTTTTTTGATTGATATACATGGTCAACATGAGCATCAGTCTTTAATGAAAGTTCCTGAACATAGAAAGTTTTTGGATGCAAGGGCTGGAATTCAAAATGAAGTTCTTGCTTTTACAAAGAAATATGCAGAACTTGTAGAAAAACGCAGAAAACTTTCTGAACTGTCTATGTCAGACCAGGAGCGATTGCGAAAACTTGACATGATGCAGTTTGCTGTACAGGAAATTACTGAGGCAAAACTTAAAAAAGATGAAGACCTTCAATTAGAAGATGAACAGAACAGATTGTCTTCTTACGAAAAAATTTTTTCTGATATAGAAACTATTAATAATGCGCTTTCTGTAGAAGAAAATTCTATTGTTCCTGTGCTCAAAAGACTTTTAAGAGATTCTTCTCATCTTATGGAAATGGATAAATCACTATCTCCACTACATGAACGTCTTGATTCTGCTTTTTATGAACTGTCAGATATAGCAGATGAATATTCTAGCTATCAGGATAAATTGGTTTTTGATCCTAACCGTTTGCAGGAAGTAGAAGACCGTTTATCTGTAATTTATAATTTAAAGAAAAAGTATGCTTCTTCAATAAATGCTCCTCTTTCAGAAGTATTTGAATATCTGTCGCAGGCTCAAACCTTTATAGATGAAAATGCAGATGGAGATTCTATACGGGAAAAACTTTCTGCAGAAATAAAGGCCCTGGAAAGAGAAGTGCTTTCTGCTGCTGACCAGCTGTCTAAAAAGAGAACTGCAACTGCAGAAGTGCTTAATAAAGAAGTATGCGCAATTCTTGCAAAATTAGGTATGGCTTCTACAACTTTTGTTGTGAGCATAAAGCAGAAGGCTGGTTCTGCTCTTGAACAGATTTGTGGTCCATACGGAAAAGATGACATTGAATTCCTGATAAGTGCTAACCCTGGAAATCCACCGCTTCCTCTTTCTAAAATTGCTTCTGGTGGTGAACTTTCGCGAGTTATGCTTGCTTTAAAGACAATATTCGCACAAAATGATTCTGTTGACACATTAATTTTTGATGAAATTGATACTGGAATTGGTGGTGAAGTTGCTGTTGCCGTTGGTGCACATATGAAGAATTTAGCTAAAAATCGTCAGGTTTTTGCTATAACACACCTAGCGAGCATAGCAGTTTATGCCGATAATCAGATAAAGATAGAGAAAAGTGTGTCTGGAGACCTAACTTCTTCAAATGTATTTGTAGTGGAAGGTCAGGCTCGCGTTGCAGAAATTGCCAGAATGCTTTCTGGAGATTCTGATACAGAGCAGTCATTGCAGCACGCCCGTTCTCTTCTTGAAAGGTATAGCGGAGGAATTTAATGTCAAAGGTAACAGAAGAAGCAAGACTTCACTTTAACGAGGCAATTCAGCCATACAAGGATAAAATTAACGCCACCTTGGAAAAAGAGAAAACCATGTCTAATGGTATGCATGAAGGAGACTTGGATTTTGAAAACAAGAAACTTCTTTTGTGTGAAGACATGATTTATGTTTCATCTTTGTATATGGCTTTAAATAGTCTTTCGCTAAAAGTAATGGATGTAAAAAATAATGATGCCCTTAACGATGCAAGAAAAATCTTGTACAAGGCTATTATTTATCTTGAAGATATTGTTACTGATGGTATAGATATTCCTTATTCCGATTTAACTGATAAACTTGAAAAACTTAAGAATGTTGCAATTGCACGCCGCTATATGATTGTCAGAAAATTGGGCTTGGCCATCAATCTTTTAAAAGATGCTTTTGGTGATAATAGTAAATGGCGCTGGTCTTTTGTAGAACTGGAAGGCCGTTTTACAACTGTTGCAAAAAATCTTCTGGATATGAAGGATTGCGTAAAGGACTATTTTGATCCTTCAAGTTTGCATTACGAAACAACAGTTTTGTATGTTCGTTTAATTACACAGCTCCTTGGTGATTCTGCAACTGCTTATCGCGATAAATATGAAATGTCTACTCGCCGTATTGATGATATGAGAAATGGTATTAGATATTTGCTTGCTCTTCGTAAGCTTTATATTGCCATAGGAAATGCAGAGCAGGCAGAAGAAGCAAAAAGAAAAGCCCTTGTATGGAAAGACAAAATGGACTCTGATCATAAGAAGGGATTGAGCAACTAGTTTATGAATAAAGATTTTGCGCATAAAATTTTTGAAGGTTTTTCAATTCAAAGATGGAATGATTTAGTTCGTCCATTTGACCTGGTAGAAA
>JAEEGH010030935.1_pt1 | contig 10375 bp, 8 predicted proteins | sample 9134181 | NCBI WGS metagenome assembly JAEEGH01 (sample SAMN16246544, study PRJNA631951) | gut metagenome | biome: gut microbiome; feature: rumen; material: DP-attached | host: Bos | place: Iran: Karaj | collected 2018-10 | reverse complement strand
AGTGAGGAGACACTGAATGCCATGCAGGAGGTTCAGTCGGGATCCACCGATTCGGCGGAATCCATCCAGAACCAGCTCATCAAGACAGAAGAGATCCAGAAGCAGATAGAAAACGTTACCGATACCTCATCAAGCATAGGCTCAAACGTACAGGATACTGTGGCAGCCATAGAGGAGGGACGTAATAATATCACAAAACTCATCGAACAGGCCGGCATATCCGAAAATGCAGGAAACGAGGTTGCAAATGAGGTAGAGGGATTAAGAGCCACGACTCAGCAGATGGAGACCATCGTGGAACTCATCAATTCGGTCGCATCACAGACGAGCCTTCTCGCACTCAATGCCAGCATTGAGGCGGCAAGAGCCGGAGAGGCAGGACGCGGATTCGCCGTAGTTGCCGGCGAGGTACAGAACCTTGCAAAGTCAACCAAGGATACAACGGACAATATCTCAAAGCTTCTTCAGGATGTTAATAATTCCGTAAAGGAAATGCTTAACAAGCTCTCTCAGATAAGCGATACCATGATGAATGAGAATACCAGTATGCAGGAAATCGATAAGACTATAAAGAATCTTCATAAATTCGCCGAGGATATCAGCAATATGTCCGAGAACCTGTATAAGTAAAAGAGTTTAGACCGACTATTAGATAAGAAGATATTAAGCAGGGCTTATAACGGGTCCTGCTTATTTTTTCGGATTGTTACACATAATAGAGCATGTTCTCGAAATGTATCTTCACTAACGCTCATGATGACAGACAGAACTTAATCTAACAGGATGTTTTAACGTGACATTGAATGCCATTTTGGTAATTGATAAAAAAAACATAAATTTTTAAAAAAGTACTTGCTTTTTTTTTATTTCGTGGTATTATATCATTTAGTTGGTTAGCACTCGAAAATGTTGAGTGCTAACAGAAGGACTAAATAATCACTTTTCAGGAGGCGTTATCATGAAATTAAGACCTTTAGGTGACAAATTAGTTTTGAAGCTGCTTGAAGCTGAAGAAACTACAAAATCAGGTATCATCCTTACTCCCAAGGCACAGGAAAAGCCCCAGCAGGCAGAAGTTATCGCTGTAGGCCCCGGCGGAGTTATTGACGGTAAAGAAGTTAAGATGCAGGTTAAGGTAGGAGAGAAGGTTATCTACTCCAAGTACGCAGGTACAGAGGTTAAGCTTGACGGCGAGGAATTCATCATTGTTAAACAGAACGATGTTATCGCAGTTGTTGAATGATAAAATGACAAAATGCTCATAATCCTCTTTAGTCATGGCTTCTACTTCGAGGGGATTATCTCTACCACGAAGTGGTTGAGATGCCTCACTGGCGAAGTGAAGCTGTCAGCGAAGCTGACTGATGAGGTGAAGACTATAAAACATCAGAATGTAAAATATTAAAATCAAGAATAAATAATTCATAAAAGGAGAATTATCATGGCAAAGGAAATCAAGAATGGCACAGACGCAAGGACGGCTCTTTGCGAAGGCGTAAATAAACTGGCAGATACCGTTAAGGTAACATTAGGACCCAAAGGAAGAAACGTAATACTTGACAAGTCATACGGTTCACCCCTCATCACAAACGACGGTGTAACGATCGCCAAAGAGATCGAGCTTGAAGCCAGCTTCGAGAACATGGGCGCACAGATCGTTAAGGAAGTAGCTACCAAGACAAATGATGTTGCAGGTGATGGTACCACAACAGCTACAGTCCTTGCACAGGCTATGATCAACGAGGGCGTTAAGAACCTGGCAGCAGGCGCTAACCCTATCATCCTTCGTAACGGTATGCAGAAGGCTTGCGATGCAGCAGTTGCAGCAATCCTTAAGTATTCAGCAAAGGTTAACGGCAAGGAGCAGATCGCTAAGGTAGCAGCTATTTCAGCAGGCAATGAGGCTGTTGGACAGATGGTTGCAGACGCTATGGATAAGGTTTCAAAGGACGGCGTTATCACTATCGAAGAATCAAAGACCATGCAGACAGAGCTTGATCTTGTAGAAGGTATGCAGTTTGACAAGGGTTATGTTTCAGCATACATGGCAACAGATATGGACAAGATGGAAGCAGTTCTTGACGATCCCATGATCCTTATCACAGATAAGAAGATCAGCAACATCCAGGATATCCTTCCTATACTTGAAGAAATCATGAAGTCAGGCAAGAAGCTCCTGATCATCGCTGAGGATGTTGAAGGCGAGGCTCTTTCAACACTTGTTCTGAATAAGCTCAGAGGTGTATTTACAGTTGTAGCCGTTAAGGCTCCCGGATATGGTGACAGACGTAAGGCTATGCTCCAGGATATCGCAATCCTTACCGGTGGTACTGTTATCACAGAGGAACTCGGACTTGAACTTAAGGATACTACAATGGACCAGCTTGGCCGTGCTAAGTCAGTTAAGGTTCAGAAGGAAAACACCATCATCGTTGACGGTGCAGGTGATTCTGAAGAAATCAAGGCTCGTATTGCACAGATCAAGGCTCAGATCGCTGAGACCACATCTGAATTTGATAAAGAAAAATTACAGGAGCGTCTTGCAAAGCTTTCAGGCGGCGTAGCAGTTATCAGAGTTGGTGCAGCTACCGAGGCTGAGATGAAGGAAAAGAAGCTCCGTATGGAGGATGCTCTTAATGCTACTCGTGCAGCAGTTGAAGAGGGTATCATCGCAGGTGGCGGATCAACATATATCCATGCAGCAGCAGAGGCAGCTAAGAAGGTTGCTAAGCTTGAAGGTGACGAGAAGACAGGTGCCAACATCGTACTTAAGGCTCTTGAGGCTCCTCTTTACATCATCGCTGAGAACGCCGGTGTTGAGGGTTCAGTAGTAGTTAACAAGGTTAAGGAATCAAGAGCAGGCATGGGCTACAATGCATTAGAGGATAAGTATGTGAATATGGTTTCAGCCGGTATCCTTGATCCTACTAAGGTTGCTCGTTCAGCACTGCAGAATGCTACAAGCGTTGCTTCAACATTCCTTACAACAGAGGCTGCTGTAGCTACCATTAAGGAGCCCGCTCCCGCAGCTCCCGCAATGCCTCAGGGTGGAATGTACTAAAAAGCAAAGTGAATATTAAAAAACCTCTTGGCAAGCTTGCTTGCCGAAGAGGTTTTTAAATATGAACGCGCAAAAGTATGAGTATAAAAGCTACGCGAACGAAGAGAGCGCAGCGATATACGAATACTTTTGAAGGATTGCGAGAGTGCGGAGCACGGAGCAATCCGATGCTTTTTATAAAGGCGCAGTGTTAAGTATGAGTATAAAAGCTACGCGAACGAAGAGAGGAGATTTATATGACAGGCTCTTATACAGAGAACTCAGTCAAAAGAAAAGCCGGTGCGTCTGCATTATTTGCTAAGGTTGGACTGATACTTACGGTAGCTGTACTGTTTGTATTCGGTTTCCTTATCAATCAGCAGATCATCGTTATAGCTTCAATAGGACTCGGATGTCTGGCAGGATATGTTCTTTTCCCGAGACTCTCTGCGGAATATGAGTATATCTTCTGTGACGGACAGATAGATTTCGACAGGATAAACGGTGGAGAGAGCAGAAAGCATGTACTCCGTATTGACCTTGATAATGTGGAAATAATGGCTCCTGAGAGTTCTCATGAACTTGACAAGTACCAAAATGCAAATATGAAGGTCAGGGACTTTTCATCACATACTCCTGATGCAAAGAAATACTGTATCATCACAAGTGATGAGGCAAACAGAGTAAAGATATTATTTGAGCCGTCTGAAAAGATGATTGAACTGGCAAAGAGCAAATCTCCGAGAAAAGTAATCACTGAATAATAAATTCTAAGGACTGTCTTAAGGGCAGTCCTTTTATATTTGACAAATATTTTAAAATGAAGTACAATATATCATGAGTGATTATGGACAAAAGGGTTGTAAGATTATGACAAAAAAAGAATGGAAAAGGCGTAAAAGAAGAAAAATCATAGCTGTCATTTCAGCCACGATCATTGTCCTGGCAGGTGTTACGGCTCTTATTTATGTTGCCATGGGCGAGCTGAAAAAATCGATAGGGACATCATCCAAGGATGATAGTTTGTACTTGTCCGTTAATGGTGTAACCAGGACGGGAGATAAGGCACCTCTTGTAGGCATCATATATGTACAGAAGAGTAATTTCACAGGACTTTCGGCGCTGGAGCTCAGAAACAGATACGAGAGAGCTGATTTGGTAAATCCTCTTATGCAGGAGCCGCTTGAAAAAGGAGCTCATTATGCCGTGGGAGTTGACGGAGAGTGTATCGCAATGATACCGCTTACCGAAAAGGCTCCGGGCGGAGATGACCGTATTATTATAGCCTATAGCCCTGATTCTGACGGTAACATGACAGAGGCTGAGGAAAAGGCATTAAATGATCTTGTAAATGACCTAATGGATGAATATTCCATCGGACAGGAAAATGTAATATTAGGATAATAAGGAGCATACAAATGGACGAGATTCAATTCAGAAGCATAATGGAACAGTATGAGCAGGATAAGGTTCTTGAAAAGTTTGAAACAATGAATGACAGGGATAAGGAGAGGATACTTAAGCAGTGCGATTTCCTGGATTTCAGTTTCCTAAACGCTTTATCAAATCATGACGCAAAGCGTGGCAAGATAGAGCCTATCCGCACTATGAAGCTGGCAGAGATAGAGCAGAACCGTGAGAAATATGAGAAAATCGGTACCGAGGCTATAAAGGCAGGTAAAGTGGCAGCACTGGTTCTTGCAGGCGGCATGGGCACCAGGCTTGGCAGTGACCATGCTAAGGGTATGTATGACATAGGTATTACCAGACCAGTTTATATTTTCCAGAGAATGTTTGAAAATATGCTGGACGTAGTGAACAGTACAGGTGCCAAATTCCATCTCTTTATCATGACCAGTCTCTTTAATGACAGGGAAATAAGAGAGTTTCTCTATGAACATAAATGCTTTGGATATGATCCTAAGTTTGTACATTTCTTTGTGCAGGATATGTCTCCATGTATAGATCTGGAAGGAAATATCATGTTCTCAAAGCCGGATGAGTTTGCTATGTCACCCAATGGTAACGGCGGTTTCTATTCATCCATGATGAACGCAGGACTTGACGAGTTCTGCAGGGAACAGGGTATAGAATATATTAATGTATTTGCTATAGATAATGTTCTTCAGAGGATTGCAGATCCTTTGTTTGTAGGAGCTACCATAGACAGCGGCTATGCTACCGGAGCAAAAGTAGTAAAGAAGGCTGATCCCGGTGAGAAGGTTGGTTCTATTTGTCTGGAGGACGGGCAGCCGAGTGTTGTAGAGTACTATGACATGACTGATGAACTGCTTGAAGCAAAGGATGAGGATGGTGAGCCTGCTTATGAGTATGGAGTTATCCTTAATTATCTGTTCAGATTGAAAGAGATGGATGGCATAGTCAGAAATGAGATGCCTGTACATATAGTAAAGAAAAAGGTGCCCTACCTTGCGGAATCGAGCACCTCTGAAACCGGATATGTTACTGTAAAACCTGAAGAGCCTAATGCATTTAAGCTCGAAACACTTACTCTTGACTTTGTAAGGATGATGGGCAGCTGTCTGCCTTTCGAAGTAGTACGAGAGAGAGAGTTTGCTCCCATCAAGAATCCCATGGGTGTGGATTCTGTTGAAAGTGCAAGAAAGATGCTTTTGGCTTTAGGCTACGAATTGTAATAATTTCTATTAAGCTTTTTTACCACAGCAGAATTTATATTTCTTTCCTGAACCGCAGGGGCAGGGATCGTTACGCCCGGGCTTTTTCTCTACATGCACGGTACCGGAAGCTTTCTGCTCCTTGTAAAGTTCTTTGCGGCGTTCTTCTGAGAGGATATCATTCCACTCAGGTAAGCCATAAAGCCAGTCAGCCTTAGCTGCTACCATGTTGTAGTAGAGCTTTTCGGAATCGTAATCGAGGCTAACTTCGGTATCCTCGGTCATCTCTTCGATGGGATTGGGAGTCTTTAAGGAATCGTTGATGCCGTCGAGAAAGCCTACCATGATCGGAAGCTTGCAGCCGTATTTTTCTGCGAGCTCCTTAACGGTGCCCTTAACGACCGTTTCGGGATCGGCGAGGAGCTTCTCGTAGATGCCCTGCTCGATCGCGAAATAATTTGCCCAGAAAGTCTGGTTCTCCTTGGGTGACTTTTCCTGTTCGTAGGCGTAGCTGCGCCAGTCTGAAAGTAAACTCATATCTGTGATTCTCCGTTTCGTTCTGTATTCACGTGACCATACTCTGTGCGGTCCTATGCGTCATGATATCATGTTTGTATTCCGATGTCAAAAGAGAGGCTTATACAGTTACCCAGCTCTTGCCGAGGTCCTCGATCCCGACGGTCCCGGAAGTGGCTTCGGTGGCAAATGAGATCAGCTTGCCGCGCTGCTCGTCGTCGAGTAAAAAAGTGACCGAAACACTGTCTGAAAACTCGGGTTCTTCAGCGGTCAAATGCTCGGAAACCGTGTAATACTGCACTTTTCCGTATGCAGTATAGTCCAACGTAAGTTTAATCCTGTTTAAATATTTACACGAAAGGATCACGCTGTTTTTAATGCCTTCTGACGTCGCGGCCTGATAGGCTCTGACGAGTCCTCCGGTGCCTAAGAGCACGCCTCCGAAATACCTCGTGACCACGGCGCAGACATTCTTCAGCCCCGCGCCCTTTAACACCTCGAGCATCGGCATGCCCGCTGTACGCGAAGGCTCGCCGTCGTCGTTGCAGCGCTCTGTCGGTTTGTCGGCGCCGATGATGTAAGCGGAGCAGTTATGCCTGGCGTCCCAATATTTCTTTTTCATTTCCGCGATAAAGGCGAGAGCCTCTTCCTCGGTCTCTGCGGGGCGGATGGTCGCGATGAACCGCGATTTTTTCTCGGTGATCTCGCCCGTCGCTTCCTGCCTGATAGTCTTGTATTCTGTCATGATAAATCTCCGTTCCGCAATAATTATATTATCTGCCGCTTTGCCCGTCAATCGGCGGTTCTGCGTGCCTTAACATTTCCGTAAAACATATTTAATTTGTATTCGGAGGGGCATAATGGTATAATTGAACGGTCAATGGAGGTTTATTGCAGATATGAATTCCGATAATGATTACAGCAGACGCGGTGTCGTGGAGAAACAGCACGCTATCAAGTCTGTTCCGAAGAGACTGGCCAGCAAGCTCTGGATCATGATCTTCAGGATATTTATCATAGTTATTGTTCTGATCGGTGTTTCGGGCGTTATGGCCGGTTTCGGTGCTTTTAAGGGCATAATCGACGCCACTCCCGAGGTTCATCTGAACGTGCTCGCCGATACCGGTTACAGTTCGACCGCATATTATACGGACGGCACTGTCTCGCAGGTTTTCGCGGGTATTGAGGCGAACCGCAGATGGGCTACCATCGATGAGATCCCAGTACTTATCCAGCATTGTTTCGTTGCGCTTGAGGACGAGCGTTTCTACGAGCACAGCGGTATCGACGCCAGAGGTATCTTAAGAGCCGCGGTTTCGGTAGTTGAGGAAGGCGGCCTCGGTTTCGGTGCGAGCACCATTACCCAGCAGCTGCTGAAGAACCAGGTATTCTCGGGCGGCGGAGAGAAGAACAAGCTCGACAAGATCACGCGTAAGGTTCAGGAGCAGTTCCTCGCCGTACAGCTTGAATCGCTGCTCACAAAGGACGAGATACTTGAGTTCTACCTGAACTTCGTCAACCTCGGCAATGGTGCTTACGGCGTCGCCAAAGCGGCGGAGAGCTATTTCGGCAAGGATATGTCCGAGCTTACGCTTTCGGAGGCTTCGGTCCTCGCTCCCATAGTTCTGTCGCCCACGAACAGAAACCCGATCACGCATCCCGATAAGAACGCGGAGCGCCGTCAGTCATGTCTCGACAACATGCTCGAGATGGGATGGTGCACAAAAGAGCAGTACGACGAGGCTCTCGCGGATGACGTTTATACAAGGATCGCGGCCTACAACATGGAAAAGAAGGCCACAACTGCCACCACTTTCTCGTATTTTACCGATGAGCTCGTGGAGCAGATCTGTGCGGACCTTCAGGAAAAGCTCGGTTATACATATGAGCAGGCTCAGCAGCAGCTCTACTACGGCGGCCTGACAATTTATACGACTCAGGACCGTGAGATCCAGGAGATCGCGGACCGCTATTATACCGATGAGGCGAATTTCCCGACCTTCGGGTTCAGCTCTTCGGCGGGTTCCTGCTACGAGCTGACCTATGCGCTTTCGGTCTATAAGGCCGACGGTACGGTCACTCATTACCAGCGTTATCATTTTATTGATTACTTCAAGGATTTCGTGGATTCGAACGGCCTCTATTACCATGAGGACGGCACGAAGAAGGGCATTTCGGAGCTTACGCTCTCGCCCGACGACGTTTACGCGAAGATAGATGAGTTCCGCGAGGCAATGGTCGATGAGGATGCGGGCGACAAATATGTCGAGAGCAAGTATCTCACGCCCCAGCCCCAGTCATCGTTCTCAATCATAGATCAGAAGACCGGACATGTGGTAGCCATCGTCGGCGGCCGCGGAGCGAAGTCGGGAAGTCTTACGCTCAACCGTGCTTCGAACACGACGCGTTCCGTAGGATCGACCTTCAAGGTGCTCGCTTCATTCCTGCCCGCTCTCGACAGCGGCGGACTGACGCTTGCATCGGTACAGGACGATACCCAGTATTTCTATCCGGGTACCACAAAGGAAGTCATCAACTGGTATTCGACGGGCTTCAGAGGTCTCCAGTCGATCCGTACCGGTATATATAATTCACTGAATATCGTAGCTGTTAAGACGCTCGAGCAGATCGGCGCTTCGCTCGGCTTTGAATACCTTGAGAAGCTCGGTTTCTCGACACTCGTAAAGTACGAGGTCGGCGACGACGGATCGGTTTATTCCGATGTAAACTTAGCGATCGCCCTAGGCGGTCTGACAAAGGGCGTTACGAACGTAGAGCTGTGCGCGGCGTACGCATCGATCGCGAACGGCGGCGTTTACAACAAGCCCATGTATTACACAAAGATCCTCGATCATGACGGCAATGTACTGCTCACGAACGAGACCGAATCCACTCAGGTTATGAAGACCTCGACAGCATGGCTGCTCACGGATGCCATGCACGATACCATCACAAAGGGTACCGGATCGAGGCTCGGTTTTAAGGAATACGAGATGCATGTAGCCGGAAAGACCGGTACTGCGTCAAAGAACAACGACCTCTGGTTCGTAGGCTTCACGCCTTATTACACTGCGGCCGTTTGGACCGGTTTCGACAACAATTTCGACCAGTACAACAAGACCTATCAGCAGGAGATCTGGCGTAAGGTCATGGAAGAGATCCATGTAAAGAAGCAGCTTCCCGACGCCGACTGGGAGAAGCCCGATTCGATCGTTACCGCGACCATTTGTACAAAGTGCGGAAATCTTGCGGTTACGGGCCTCTGCGACATGGCTGAAGGCGGTTCGTGCGTAAAGACGGAGTACTTCGCGAAGGGTACCGTCCCCACGCAGAAGTGTACCTGCCACGTACGTGTGAACATCTGTAAGGCTTCGGGCAAGACCGCTACCGAGAACTGTCCTTTGAACGAGGTGGAGAGCAAGGTCCTGCTGGTCAAGGACGAGATATTCATGTACAATTCGTCGAAGGCGAGAGGCGGCACAATGGAGCTCCTCGATCCTCCCGTGATCTGTGAGACATGGGATACGCCTTACATCTATCATCCCGACGATATCTGCACGATACATCTGCCTGACGGAGCGTATATTGACGAAGAGGGCAATATCGTTTACGGCGGTGAGCCGGGCGGAGAACCGGGAGAGGGCGGCGACGCCGAGCCTCAGAACGGTGAAGGAGAATAAAACAGATAAAATTAAAGAGTGCCTGATAAAAGGTGCCTGTCACCATAAAGAAAACCTTATGGTGACAGGCACCTATTTATTGGCACTCTTGTTATATACACATTATAGCCCGGTCCTTGATGAACCGGATATTCTTTTTATCAGAACTTTCCTGCCTTTGCAGCCTCTTCGATCGAAACTGCGGTGGAAACGGTCATACCAACCATGGGGTTGTTGCCGGCGCCGATCAGACCCATCATCTCAACGTGAGCGGGAACTGACGAAGAACCTGCGAACTGTGCGTCGGAATGCATACGTCCCATAGTATCGGTCATACCGTAGGAAGCGGGACCTGCTGCCATATTATCGGGATGGAGTGTACGGCCTGTGCCACCGCCCGATGCTACGGAGAAGTACTTCTTGCCTGCCTCGATGCGCTCCTTCTTGTAGGTACCTGCAACGGGATGCTGGAATCTGGTGGGGTTCGTCGAGTTACCGGTGATGGAAACGTCAACGTTCTCCTT
>JAEEGH010030934.1_pt1 | contig 10375 bp, 9 predicted proteins | sample 9134181 | NCBI WGS metagenome assembly JAEEGH01 (sample SAMN16246544, study PRJNA631951) | gut metagenome | biome: gut microbiome; feature: rumen; material: DP-attached | host: Bos | place: Iran: Karaj | collected 2018-10 | reverse complement strand
CGTGAGGTGCAGATGCGTTTATTCCGGCACGGAGCCGGCGGAAAGGCTGCGAGGGCTGGACTGATGGGAGTTTTCAGAAAGCTAAGGCCTGAGGATTATACGGTCAGCGCCTGGAGCGGCGGGACGACCACCCAGATCGCCATCGCCCCGGAGGGGGCGCGGTACGCGGAGCGGGATTTCCTCTGGCGCGTCAGCTCCGCCACGGTGGAGCTGGAGGAGTCGGACTTCACCCCGCTGCCGGACTATCTCCGGCAGATCGCCACCCTGGAGGGGGAGATCACCCTGCGCCACAACGGCGGCGCGCCGCTGCGGCTGCGTCCCTATGAAGTGCATGCTTTTGACGGCGCCGACGACACCCACTCCGTGGGCCGCTGCCGGGATTTTAACCTGATGCTCCGCCGGGATGCGGCGGAAGGGGAGATGGAGGCGCTGCGCCTGGACGGGCGCTATGTTGTCGCACCCGATCCGGGGACGGAGACCCTGCTGCTCTTCTGCGCAGAGGGCGGCTGCACCGTTACCGACCCGGGGGGAAGAGAGACGCTGCAGGCGGGGGAGACGCTGCTGCTGACGCCCTCCGCCCCTCTGACCCTGGAACCGGAGCATGGCGGGGCCAGACTGATGCTCTGTCGCATACGGCGGAGGATTGGGCAAAATTTGTGAATATCTTTCCAATAGCGCCTTGCTTTTGACGGGAAAATAAGGTAAAATATACAATAGTACCAAATATGAGAATAAAGAGGACGTGCCAGTGGAAAATCAGAAAAGAGACAATGGATGGATTGCGGCGGTAAAATTCCTGCCGCTGCTTGTTTTTGCCCTTTTGGTGATCGTTTTTCAGCTGGATCTTCTGATTGCGGCTCCCGTCGCCACCTTTACGGCGCTGGCGGTGTACATGCTTCTGTACCGGGAGAAAAAGTTTGAGAAAGCTTTTGAGCATGGCCTGAAGGCTACCCGGAATATTGCGCTGATCTTCTTCATCCTGATGTTTGCCTACGGCGTGGCCGAATGCTTTATGGCCACGGGCGTGGGCGCGTCGCTGATCCTGCTGGCGCTGAAGCTGGGCGTCACCGCGCGGACGGTGGCCATCGTGTCCATGCTGGTGACCTGCGTGCTCTCCATCGCCACCGGGTCGAGTTGGGGCACCTTTGCCGCCTGCGCGCCGATCTTCCTCTGGCTCAACCACCTGGCGGGCGGCGACACGCTGCTGACACTCTGCGCCATCGCGGGCGGCTCCTGCTTTGGCGACAACATCGGCATGATCTCGGATGTGACGGTGCTCAGCTGCGGTATGCAGGATGTCAAGATCATCGACCGCATCAAGCACCAGATGGCCTGGTGCTTCGGCTGCCTCGGCATCGCTCTGGTGATCTTCTATTTTGCCGGCGCCCATCTTCCCAACGTCCAGGGTGACGTTCAGGAGGCGCTGAGCAGCATTCCGGAGGAGTCCTATCAGGCCCTGGCGGAGGAGCGGCCCTCGGCGCTGCTGCTGCTGGAGCAGGTGAAAAACGGCGTGCCGTTTTACATGGTCATTCCGATGCTGGTTGTGATCGTGATGAGCTTTGCCGGACTACATACCCTGCTGTGCTTGGGCGCCGGTATGCTCTCCTCCCTGCTGCTGGGCATGATCGCCGGTACGGCGGACCCGATCAGCTGGCTCAATGAGCTGTTGATCGGCGGCTTCTCCGGCGCGGGCGAGTGGGTCATCGTGATGATGATGTGGGTCTCGGCCTTCGGCGGCATCATGAACGCCATGAACGCCTTTGCGCCCCTGTCCCGCCTGGTGGTCAAAATCTCCCGCAACGTCCATCAGCTCATGGGCTGGTGCGGCGTGCTGTGTCTGGCGGGCAACATGGCCCTAGCGGACGAGGCGGCCCAGGTGGCTACCATGAGCCCCATCGTGCGGGATATCGTGGAGAAAAATGTGGAAACGGACAGCGAGGAGGACGCCTATAAGCTCCGCCTTCGGCTTGCGACCTTTACCTCCTCCATGGGCATTTACGGGTCCCAGCTCATTCCCTGGCACTGCTTCCCGGTCTTCTTCGCCGGGATCGCCAGCGCGGTATATCCCCTCCGGCAGTTCAATCCTGCGGATATTCTCAGCAGGAACTACCTCGGCTGGCTCATCGTAGGCAGCGCCCTGCTGCTGACCTTCACCGGCTGGGATCGCTTTGTGCCCGGGTTCGGCCTGCCCAAGGACGCAAGACTGAAAAACCAGGCCAAGGATACAGCCAAAGCCCGGTAAAGCCAGATAAACAAAATCGCCGCCGGCTCTGTTGAGAGCCGGCGGCGGTTTTATGCGGTTTTCAGCGCTCGTACACATCGGGGATGTGGTTGCCGTTTTCATCGGTCATGTCGACCTCCGGGGGCGGAACGGGCTCGCCCTCCTGGTCGTGCTCGTGGGGGCCGGGCGTGACGTTCTCGCTGGTGTAGACCCGGTTGCGCAGTCTGCTCTCGTCCACCAGCTTGGAGATCATGTCCTTGACCTCCTTGGCGTGCTTGACGTTTTTGATGTCAAAGTTGTTCATGGTGGCGTCCGCACTGTCACAGTGGATGGTGCCTGTGCGGATGATCCGCTGCCAGAAGCTGCGCTTCAAGGTGACGTCCGTGATCCGATAGAGGCGCACCTCGTCCTCGGTGGTGTTGAAAATGCCGGTGTTGATGTAGAGTCGGTCCTGATCCAGCTTGTATACGGTAAAGGTCCAGGGCAGACCCAGAAAATTGCGCTTCCGATCCTTCCAGAGATAGACCTTTTTGGGAACCTTTGTCTTTTTTGCCATTGCGTATCCCTCCCGCCTTTGTTTTATCCAGTATAGCACCAAGTGAGCGCTTGTGCAAGAAAAACCGGGCGGAAGGCAAAAACACGGCCGCACCGGGATCGGCGCGGCCGTTTTGGAATACAGGATTATTTGTAGGCTTCGGCGTCTACGTAGTACTTCTTGCTGTCGTTGGGATCCACGTAGATCGTGATGCCCCGGCCGATCACATCGGGCTGAATGTAGGCGGAGACGTTGCCGCTCTCAAAATAGCGCGCCTCGCCGGAGGGCAGGATCGCCTCGCAGACCAGCTTCCGGGGGTTGCGGCCGTTGAAGGAGACGGAGTTGTTCACCGCAACGTCCTTGATCACGCCGTTGAGCGCGATGCCGGTTTCCTTCAGTTTTTTCTCCTTGCCGGTGGAGATGCCGAGCGTTTTCAAAAGACCCATGTTTTTACTCCTTTCAAAAATGATCTCCCTGCGAAAAACGCAGGGAGACCGTTGTTTTGCAGTTTCTTACTTGACGATGACGGCGGTGGTATGGAGGTTGGGTCCCTCGTACCAGTACAGGAAGCCCTCCAGGTCGATCACGTCGCCAACCTGCAGATTCTCCACGGCCTTGTAGACGTCGGTGTCGCTGCCGCAGAGGTAGTACTCCACGCAGAACTCATAGGTGGTGTCGCCGATGGTGACTTTGAAGTACAGGTCATCGGTCTTCTCCTCGGCATTTTTGTAGACGAAAGCAGCGCCGGACTCATCGTAGGCTTCCACGGTGACGCCCTTGAAGCTCACCAGCTGGTTCTGATGGGCGATCATGTCGACAGTGCCCCAATCCGCGGTGATGTCCACGGGCTCCGCGATCCAGGTGTCGCCGTCCACGAACTCGAAGGTGGCGTCGGTGATTTCTACCTCGCCGGCCCATTCAGCCTTGAAGCCGGTGACGCGGATCTTCTGGCCGGGAACGAGCTTGGCAGCGTCTTCCTCAGAGCAGGCCATGTTGTAGAGGAAGTAGGCGCCGTCGGGAGTCTGGGTGTAAACGGTGACCTTGCCGTCCCACCAGGACTGGTGAGCCTGCACATAAGTCTCAACGGTGACCTCGGTGTCCATCTCGGCAGCGTCGAACTCAGCATAGGTCATGACACCCTCGGCAGCGGGCTCCTCGGTGGCGGGCTCTTCAGTAGCGGGCTCCTCGGTGGCGGGCTCCTCAGTGGTGGGCTCTTCCACGACGACCTCTTCGGTTTCGGGCTCCTCGGTCTGGGGCTGCTCCTCGGTCTTGGTCCCGCCGCAGGCGCAGAGCGCAAAAACCATCACAAGCGCCAGAAGCAGAGCAATGATCTTTTTCATTTTTTGTTCTCCTTGATTCAGATGTTGTCCCCCAGAGGCCGAACCCTCCGGGAGCACCTATATTATATCGGATTCTATCGGGAAATCAAGTTAACTTTTCTTCTTTTCCCGTTTTCTTTTTAACGCGCTGTAACCGGAAGCAAGACCAATCAGCACCCACACGACCGCCAGCGTGATCAGCAGCGCCCGGGCGGTGCCGGGCAGCGGACCCTGTGCGTCCCCGGCTACGCCGCCTGTTTCGCCGCTGCCGGCCGTCCAGCCGGGGGCGGCGGGCTCCAGCTCATAGCGGGAGCAGACCTCGGTGCGCAGCTGATCCAGGAAAGCGTCGTCCACCGGCTGCCTGCGCCGCTCGGACTTGCAGACGTTCTCGATCAGGATGCCCGCGGCGTTGCGCACGGCGGTGGAGCCGTTGAAGACCGGGGTGGTGAAGGTGTTCTCGGTGTTTGCCATCAGCAGCTGGGCGGCCTGGATCTTCACGGGATAGTAGAGATCGTTATTCTCCCCGGCGCGGGACAGATAATCCTGATAGGCCGGATCCTGCTGCGCTTTCAGGGTGACGGGGACGTAGCCCTCGGTCTCGGAATAGGCGATCTGGACGGAGTTGGTGAGCAAAAACTGGGCGAAGAGCCAGGAGGCCAGCACCTCCTGGGGATCGTCCTTGTAGAACACGCACACGGAGGGCCCCTGGGAGATCATCTGGGGATGCTCCGGGTCGAACTGGGGAACAGGGAGCACCACCATCTCAAAATCCACCAGCTGCTCCTCGGGGATGTCCAGCAGGGGAGCGTCGGTGCCCATCCAGGTGGCGCCGGCGGTGGAGTCCACGGCGAAGATGCACTGGCCGGCGTTCAGCCAGTTGCCGGGGTAGCTGGAGATGGAGAAGGTGGAGAAGGCGCGGCTGCGGGCGTGGACGGCGATCTCCAGCAGGATCTCGCGGGTGTCCTGGTTGAAGAGCAGCACCTCGCCCGCCTCGGTGGTGAAGCCCGCGCCCTTCTGGCGCAGCATCTGGATCATCATATTGTCCGTGGACTTATAGATGAAGGGGATCATCTTCTGCTGACCGTTGATGAGGAAGGTTTTCCCGTCGCTGTCCTTGGCAATGGCGGCCTCGGAGACCTCCCACACGAAGTCCCAGGTCAGAATGTCCGGCAGCTCATAGCCCAGCTTTTCCACGAAGGTCTTGTTCACATAGCAGGCCTCGGTGGAGCGCATGAAGGGCAGGGCGTAGAGCACACCGCCGATATGGCACTCGTCATAGAACTGAGGCACGATCTCCTCCCGGGCGGGGGAGTCGAACTTCAGCGCGGCCCCGCCCAGCCCGTAGTTGGGGTCGGCGGCCAGCTCCTCCAGGGGCAGCACCACGTTTTTGCCGGTCATGTAGGTGGCGATGTGATCCGGGTAGGTGATGCAGACGTTGGGAGTGGTCTTGGTGGGGATGTTGGTGATGACGTCGTTGTATATGCTGCCGTAGTCGGTGTAGAAGCGGATGTTCACGTCCACATTGGGGTAGAGCTTCTCGAAATCCGCCTCGGCCTGGCGGTAGATCTCCACCTGGGTCTTGTTGCTGTCGTTCTTGGCCCAGAAGGTGATGGTGATTTTTCTGCTCTCGTCAAAGCGCTCCGGCATGGTGAAAGCGCTCTCGTATTCCGGGCGCGCCGCCGTGTCGGCTTCCACCAGCTCGCCGTGGCAGCCGGAGAGCAGCAGGCAGCTCAGCAGCAGGGAGAGCAGCAAAACAGAAGAGACAAACTTTTTCATCCCTTGGTGCCTCCTCTCGAAACGCCGGCCATGATCTTGTCCCGGAAGATCAGAAACAGCACGATCAGCGGCAGGGACACCACCACCACCGCGGCCATCATGCCGGGGACGTTGGAGCGGGCGCTCTGCTCGCGGATAGCCTGGATGCCGCTGGAGATCAGGAAGTTTTTCTCCTGCTCGGTGATGAGCCGGGGCCAGACGTAGGCGTTCCAGCACTCGATGATCTTCAGGATCAGGATGGTCACGATGGTGGGGCGGGAGATGGGCAGCATCACCTTCAGCAGGTATTTAAGATCCGAGGTGCCGTCCACCTTGGCCGCCTTGTAGAGCTCCTCCGGCACCTGCTCAAAGTTTTCCTTCAGCAGATAGATGTAGAACACCGAGGTGGCCGAGGGCAGGATGAGACCCAGGAAGAGCCGCAGCGTGGAGCCTGTGGCGCCGTCGGTGAGCCCCAGGGTCTTGACGGTGACGAAGTTTGTGATGATCACCAGCTCCGAGGGGATCATCATCAAAGACAGAAACAGGCCAAACAGCGCGTTCTTGCCCCGGAAGTTCATCCGGGCGAAGGCATAGGCTGCCGGGATGATGATGACCATCATGAGCCCCGTGGTCAGCACCGTGAAGATCAGGGTGTTCAGCATGTAGCTGCCCAGGGGGGTGCTCTCGTCAGAGAAGGCCTTTGCGTAATTTTCAAATGTGGGGTTCAGCGTGAAGTAGCTGGGCGTCCCCAGCATCTGCTCGGTGTCGTAGACATTGGTGTTTTTCACCGAGCTCAGGATCATCCAGTAGAAGGGGAAGAGGACGATCAGCGCCCAGACGGTGAGCAGCACGTAGACCAGGATCTTGCCGATCCGCCCGCGGCGGCGCAGGCCGTTTTGCAGTTTGTTCTTTTCCACAGCGCACACCTCCTCAGGATTTCACGGTCTTGCGGCTGACCATGAGGTTGATGACGGTGATGGTCAGCACGATGGCAAAGAGGATCAGAGCCGCGGCCGAGGCATAGGAGGGATAGCCGCCGCCCTCGGAGTAGAGCTTGTCGTAGATAAAGCCCACCATGGTGTTCATCCCCGCCTCGTTCAGATTCACGCCGAAGAGGGCGACCTCGTCGCTGTAGGCCTTGAAGGCGCCGATGAAGCCGGTGATGATGAGATAGAAGATCATGGGGGAGATGGTGGGCAGGGTGATGCGGGTGAAGGTGCGCCACTTGGAGGTGCCGTCGATCTTGGCGGCGTTGTAGTAGCTCTGGGGGACGCTGGCCAGGGCGGAGGTCAGGATCAGGATCTTGAAGGGCATGACCACCCAAATGGTGTAAAGGCAGGTGACGGTCATCTTGGCCCAGTAGGGGCCGTCGATAAAGTCCACCGGCGTGCCGCCGAAGGCGCGGATCAGCAGGTTGAAAAGGCCCACCTGGCTGTCATTGTACTGGAACAGCAGCATGAACACCAGGCCCACGGCCAGGGTGTTGGTCACATAGGGCAGGAAGTAGACGGTCTGGAACAGGTCCCGGAGCTGTTGGATGGAGCTCAGGCCCAGGGAGATCAGCAGCGCCATCCCGGTGCTCAGGGGCACGGTGACGATCACCAGCACAAAGGTGTTCCGCACCGCCTGGAGGAAATAGGGATCGTGGAGCACATAGGCGTAGTTGTAAAGCCCCGTGCCGAAGAAGGTCTGAGAGGCGGAGTTGTACCCCTCCTCAAAGGAGTAGACGAACACGTCCACCAGGGGGTAGACCATGAACACCCCCAGAAAGGCGACGGCCGGCAGCAGATAGAGCCAGGCTTTCGGGTTGTTTTTCTCCATATCAGTCCACCTCGAACCGGATGCGTTCCTCCGTCTCCCGATGGAACAGAAAGACCTTTCGGGGTTTCAGAGAGAACCGGACCTGCCGGGCGCCGGGGGCGGGCCGGCGTTCTGCGCTGATGATGGCCCGGATGGCGGCGTTCTGACAGGCGGGATGGGCGGACACCACGCTGATGTCCCGGCCCATGACCTCCACCCGGCTGAGACCGCAGGTAAAGGGGCCCTCCCCGTCCAGCTCGAAGCCCTCAGGCCGGATGGCCGCCCAGACCGGTCCGTCCGAAACGCCCCGGACCTCCAGTACCGCCTCGTCGCCGATGAAGAGCCGTCCGTTTTCGGCGCGGCCCTCAAAGACGTTGATGGGCGGGGTGCCCAGAAATCTGGCCACGAACAGGTTCACCGGGTCGTCATAGACCTCCTGCGGCGGCCCGATCTGCTGGACCACCCCGGCGGACATGACAACGATCAGGTCAGAGATGCTCATAGCCTCCTCCTGATCGTGAGTGACGAAGATGGTGGTCACTCCGGTCTCCTGCTGGATCCGGCGGATCTCCTCCCGCGTCTGGAGCCGCAGCCGGGCATCCAGATTGGACAGGGGCTCGTCCAGCAGCAGCACCCGGGGCGTCTTGACCAGGGCCCGGGCGATGGCTACCCGCTGCTGCTGGCCGCCGGAGAGCTCGCTGGGCTTTCGCTCCAGATAGGACTCGATCTGCACCAGCTTCGCCGCAGCCATGGCCTTTTCCTCCATCTCCGCCTTGGTGAGCTTCTCCTTGCCCCTGAGATTCTGGAGGGGAAAGAGGATGTTCTTCTGCACGGTCAGATGGGGGTACAGGGCATAGTTCTGGAACACCAGGCCCACGCCCCGGTTCTCCGGGGGCAGATCCGTCACGTCATCCTCCCCGAACAGGATCCGGCCCTCGGAGGGTTTCTGAAGGCCGGAGATCAGGTTCAGCGTGGTGGACTTCCCGCAGCCCGAGGGGCCCAGCAGGCCGATGAGTCTGCCGTCGGGGATCTCAAAGGTGAAATCGTTGACCGCGCAGACCTCTTCCGCGTTTTTGCCCCGGCCCGGGAAGCGCTTGGTGACGTGCTCAAGTACGACTTTCATGAGGTCACTTCCTTTTTCCGCGGAGCGGAAGACCATGCTGCCGCTCCGGACATTCCAGATTCTACTTTAATAGAAAACCGCAAAATAGTCAATCATGCCGGGCCGGAGCGAACGATTCTTTTTCCGACGAGCTGGAGCGTTTTTCGTGATTCGCAGCCATGATTATATGGGCATCTGCCTGGTTCGGTGAATGCAGGTTCCCCTCCTAGTCATTGCGCTCCAGTGCGCCTCCGGAACTGAGCCAGGCGTCGAGGACCGCATGGGGCATCCGGCCCGCCGCCCGGCAGTCGCCGACGGTCAGGAGTTCCGGGCAGACGGCACGGAAAGCCTCCGTGACGGCCCGGTCCGGGCGAACTCCCAGGGCCAGCACCACATGGTCGGCGTCTCGCCGGAGGGTATCCCCGGTGTGGACATTCCGGAGGATGACCCCCGTGGGAAGGATCTCCGCCAGGGCGTGTCCGGTTAAAAACTCCGGGTTGTGGGGCAGGATGCGGGACATCAGGTCCTGACTGATCACGGAGAAGATGCCGTTTCCCACCTGGTCCAGCATGTCCGCCAGGGTGACCCGGCAGCCGGCGGCGCAGAGCTGCTCCGCGCACTCCAGCCCCACCATCCCGGCGCCTACAATGACCACCGAGCCGGAGACAGCGGCCTTCCCGCCGATCACATCGTGGGCGGAGACGACGTTTTTTCCCGTTACGCCGGGCACCGGCGGGAGGATGGGCGCCGCGCCGCAGGCCAGCACCACACAGTCATAGCCCGCACCGGAAAGATCCTCCGGACGGACCCGGACGCCGGTGCGGATCTCTGCCCCCAGGGACCGCAGTTCGGCCTCCATGGTCTCCACGGCCCGGGTGATCTGGGACTTGCCGAAGCCCCGGTCCGCCAGACGGAGACTGCCGCCCAGAACATCCGCCGCCTCAAACAGGGTGACCCGGCAGCCTCCCCTTGCAAGAACCCCGGCGGCCTCCATTCCCGCGGGACCGCCGCCGATGACAGCCGCGGTCATGCCGGCGGACGCAGACTTCCCGGGCGCGGGGAACAGGGCCTCCCTGCCGGTTTCCGGACGGAAGGCGCACTGAATCGGCATCCCGGCATAGAGCTGCTCTCTGCAATACAGGCACCCCATGCACTGACGGATCAGCCGCGTCTGTCCCGACGCAGCCTTTCGGACGAAATCCGGGTCAGCCAGAAGCGGACGGCCCAGGCACACAAAGTCCGCCGCGCCCTGGGCCAGCATCGCCTCCGCGTCGGCAGGGTCCTTGACAGTGCCGGTGGCCAGCACCGGGATGTTCACCGCCTCCCGGATGGCCCGGGAGATGTGGGACTTCCAGCCCGGGGCGTAGGAGTAGGGCTCACAGTTGGCGTTGGCGTTGAAGTTTCCGCCGTTGCTGACGTTGAGCATGTCCGGCCCGGCAGATGCCAGAATGCCGGCGGCCTCCAGACCGTCGGAGCGCGTCAGCTCCCCGGGGACCTGGGGAGAGCAGGCGTCTCCCGGGAACCGGACGCTGATCAGGAAATCCCTGCCGCAGGCCGCCCGGATTCCCCGGATCAGCTCCGTATAGATGCGGCAGCGGTTTTCCGCTGTTCCGCCGTAGGCGTCGGTGCGGTTGTTGTAGTAG
>JAEEGH010030930.1_pt1 | contig 10376 bp, 9 predicted proteins | sample 9134181 | NCBI WGS metagenome assembly JAEEGH01 (sample SAMN16246544, study PRJNA631951) | gut metagenome | biome: gut microbiome; feature: rumen; material: DP-attached | host: Bos | place: Iran: Karaj | collected 2018-10 | reverse complement strand
CATTCCCAAAAGTGCATCAGTAATAAAACTTACTCCAATTTTTGCCCCAAAAAACTCAAAGGGTTTCAAGGGCATACTCAAAATCTGTTCTTCACCATTCCCTGTATAATAATTATTGGACACCGATAAAAATCCAAAAACAAAAATCATTACAGAAGCGATTATTAAAGAGATTACCGGCATCAATTCTGTCTGACTGGTAATTTGAAGATTTTTATACGTCGATATCATTGTAAAAATGTACATAGCTGCATAAACAAAAAAGGCATAAAGAAAAACTATTGCAAAAAGAATTGTCTTTAAAACCGATTTTAATTTTTTATCAGTTTTCCCAAAGGTATCGGAAAAGGAAAAAATGTTTGAAGCAAATATTTTTAAAACTCTAAAAAGCATCTTAATCAGCGCCTCCGTCTCTACTTTCAACAGCAGAACTAGCAACTAATTTAAGAAAAATATCTTCCAGAGATTGTCCTTCATCACCGTGCTTTTCCTTTAATTCTTCAAGTGAACCTGTAAAAATCAATTTTCCATGATTTATAATTCCTATTCTATTGCAAAGCTTTTCGGCAACTTCCATTACGTGAGTAGAAAAGAATACAGTTTTTCCTTCTGCAGCTCTTTCTCGCATAATTTCTTTGATTGTAAATGCAGCTTCGGGATCAAGACCAACCATTGGTTCATCCAAAATCCAGTTATTAGGATTTGTAATAAGACTTGCAATCAAGAAAAGTTTCTGCTTCATTCCATGACTAAATGAGGATATTTTATTGCCCAAAACTCCCATTAATCCAAAACGTGAACAGTAAAAATCAATCTGCCTTATTCTTTCTTCTTTTGAAACCTTATAAACATCTGCAATAAAGTTAAGATATTCTATAGCCTTTAATCGCGAAAAAGTTTCAGGATTATCAGGAACAAATGCAAAAGTCCTTTTTGCTGCAATAGGTCGATTTATGATAGAAAAACCATCCAGTAACAAATCCCCTTCATCAGGAGAAAGAATACCAGTGAGCATTTTGATGGCTGTCGTTTTTCCGGCTCCGTTGGGACCTAAAAAGCCAAAAATCTCACCATTGTTTACTGTCAAAGATAAAGAATCAACAGCTTTCTGACCGCTGCCTTTATTATAATTTTTTGAGACATTCTGGATTTCAAACATTTAAAACTCCTGACAGCCTGCATTCCATCTTCCCTTATCAAAAAAAGGAAATCTGTTTATATACTGTCTATATAAGGAGTTTATTAGATTAAACCAAGTTTCGCAACCAAATATACAAAAGGTGAGTTCCAGTAAATTGCAATCTCGTTTGTGCTGTAGCTTCCCTGGATATCAATAAAACACTGTAATGGAGCTTTGCCCTGTAAATATTTTTTTGCAACTTCATCAACTAAGCCAGCACAAGGTCCACCAGACAACATTCCAGGCATGCATTTTCCAAGAGCCCCTGAAGGACGATGATGAGGATTGATAACAGTATTTGTACCATATCCAGTTACATAGCAAATATCCAGAGGATTACACCCCATAACATAGTTGAACTGAGATAAAGCGGCTTCGTAATATTTTTTTTCTCCAGTAATATCATAACCAAGCAAAAGCATATGAGCTAAATCACAAGCCTGACCATTGCTGCCCCAGAATACAATTTTAAGTGCCGTTTCAAAAGAAGCATTTTTTACAACATTATAAATTGCTTCTACCTCGGCAAGAATATCCTTTTTAAGTTCTGCCAGAATTTTTTTATCTTCAATAAGATTTTCATTTTTTATAAGGATTTCACTTCCATATCCTGCCACACATCCCCAGGCAAAACTTTCGCTCCAGGCTTTTTTCCAAAGACAGCTTTCGTCATCAGGCATTTTTTTAGCCTGCGCTTTTACTTCAAGTGCCTTATCTAAATATTCTTTATTGCCTGTAGAAGCAAAAAGAGAGCATAAAGCAAAATATCTTTCATCGCGAACATTCCAGTCACCATAGCCTCCTGTGGTAATTTCTGGAGGATTTTTGTAAAGTTCGTCTTCATGCGTATCCAGATATTGCTGTGCCTTTAATGCGGCTGACAGTAATTTATCTGCAAAAGTAGAATCTACACTTTTATAAAATCCGTATGCAAAAGAAAGACAACCTGCAAAATCAGCAGTGGCAGAAGTAGACACAGGAGCAAGAACAAGTTCATCTTTTTCTTCCTGAGGCAGAATAAAAGGACAGAAATGATAGCAGGAGATTTTGTGATAGACACCGCCATCTTCGCGCTGCATTTGAAGCATCCACTCTAATTCAAAACGAGCTTCATCAAGAATGTCAAAACGTGAATAATTTTTATTCTGACATTCATAGGCTAAAAGCAAATCCATTACAGCCTTGCTTGCAGCGACCACATAGCGCCCGTAATCACCGGCATCATGCCATCCGCCCTGAACATTCTTTGTTAATTCTGTACCATAGATTTTTGCAATTCCCGTATGACAGGCAGGATGTCCCCATTCTTCATTTTCAATATCTTGTCCGCATCTTGATAAATAAAAATAGTTCAATGTAGAAAAATACACATCATCAAAAATACCATTGCCTATTTTAAAATTTACACTCTTTGACTTCTGCGTCTGGGACTCATCTGTAAAAATGCAATAAGTTCCTTCTAAAGCAAAATCGCTGAAATCTGCACAAGAAACTGACTCTCCACTAACTTCATCCTTAACTGGAGCCGGTAATTTTCCTTTATAAACAATTTTTTCAGGATTTTCTGCCTGGGCAATAAAAAAAGAATCCCCTTCTTCAGCATTTTTTACGAATGCTTTTTTTGTGCCGTCAGTTTTGTATCCAATTTGATTAACAAAAATTGATGTATCTTTCATGTTTTGAAGTATAAGAGAAATACCTTATAAATTGTTGAACAAAAATGCTAATGAATTGAATAAATAAATGTCGGCTGAATAATAGGGATTAAAAATCACCTGAGGATTAATGTTTCATTAAGCGTTAATAATTTTACCATTGGAATTACATGAAGAGAACTTTTTCCATCCGGGGTAATAAGAGTAACATTAAAAGAGCTTTCTGCAAGTTCATCAGCTGCTGCTTGTCCGTAAAATGCAGCAATGGTTTCAATGTATTCACTTTCTGATAAAACTTCTTCATTAAAAACAGGAGCCAGAAGTAAATCTAAAAAAGAAACAATTTCTTCATCAGAGGAATTATAAAAATCCAGCAGTTTTTTTGCTGATAAGGTTGCTGTAATGGATGATTTATCGGTTTTAAGAACATCAGACTTATACAAAGAAGATTGTTTTGTCTTATCGCTCATTGAAATTGATAAGTCCATACCAGTTTTTGAGCTTGCCTTGACGTTTGAAAAGCCGTTTTTTCCAAGTTCATATTCTATTTCATTTGTATCAAAAACAACTTCACCTTCTTTTACTCCTGAAGCAGTTTTTATTAAAGTTTCAAAGGCAATCCCGGAAGTTCCCTTGAACTGAACATCAATTGAACCATCCTTATTCAGACTTATATTTATTTTAGAAGTACAGCTTGTTGCCAAAAAACATAAAGTGACTGCAAGCCCGATTATTGCAGCAGAAAAGATTTTATCAAGAAGTTTATTTTTCATTTTCCTCGTCCAAAAATAGAAGCCGGGAATACAATTCTGATTCCAGTGTACATTACAAGTCCCGCGGCAAGACTGTCCATAAACGATAAAGTTGAACCGTCTAAATTGTTATAAATTGTGTAACTTACGTCCTGAACGCCATGCAAAGTAATACTGCCCAACTCAATAGGAGGCGTCATGAAAGAAATACCGACTAGGCCAGGGAAAATGGATGGTTTAATCTCTTTATCCGTATCGATAAGAATGGCTTCCTTAAACGAAATAACAGGTCCAGCATAAGCCCTTATGTAATCATTAAAAGTAATACTTAAAATTAAAGGCATCTGTACAGTCTTAAGTCCAGAATTATATCTGAAGCCGAGTCCAAATCCAGGTTCCAAAGCCCAGCCAGAATATCTTACATGCGCAAGTGCATCAATTCCTCTGTAACGGAAAACAAACTGTCTTGGAGAAAGTAACGACCAGTCAAAAAATAAAGAAGCATCTATTAAAATATTATCAGCAAGATAACCGGTCACTTCGTCCTTTTCTTTTGTAATTTTGTTGACTGCCTTTTTCTTTTTATCAGCAGATGTATTTTTCTTTACAACCTTCTGCTCAGTTGATTCAGATTCTTCTACAGAATTATCACTTTTTTCTGCATTTTCTTCGGAGGCTTTACCTGAAGGTAAAAATTGTCCTACACCTGCATATTTTTCTTTCCAATAACTACTGTTCAACTGTGAATAGGAGACTCCCTGCCCGTCTTCATCAAGGGAATCACTTAAAGCAGAAATAAACTTGTTATCACCAATATAAACGCCAACATGAGAAATTGTGGCAGATCCCATTGTCCTAAAAAACAAAAGATCTCCAACTTCTTTTTTTTCATCCGGGATAATTCGTACTTCATTGTAAATTGCTTTGGCGGTTCTTGGAAGTTTTACATTTATGGTTTCCTTTGCAACATAATAAATCAATCCTGAACAATCAAAGGAATCTGGACCAGAAGCTCCATATTCATAAGGTAATCCAAGCTGAGCTTTTAAACCGGCAACAAACTTTTCTCTTGCAACCTGAGCTTCGGCGGCAGTCATTGCAGTCATTGATTGAGCAAATAAAGCGATTGAATTAACAAATACAAGACAAAATAAAAAAAACTTTCTAATAAATTTCCCCTTCATAAACTAAAATTATATTCCATTTTGAATATACTTGCAATTATTGTATTTTTCTTATATTTTATTATAACCATTATGAAAAGTGTTTGTTCATTATTAGGAGCGAATAAATGGGATTAAAAAAATCTTTTTCTAAAGATAAAACAAAATGCACTGTAACTTTCACTGTATCAGCAGAAGCTGCGCAGGGAGCAAAAACAATAAATATAGCAGGCGATTTTAATAGTTGGAGCAGTACTGATACGCCTATGAAAAAAGGAAAAGATGGTTCTTTTTCTGCAAAAATAGAATTAGATGCTGGAAAAGAATATCAGTTCCGCTATCTGCTCGATAATTCTAAATGGGAAAACGACTGGAATGCTGATAAATACATTCCTGCCCCATATTCAAATGCAGATAATTCAGTTGTTGTAACTTCAAAATAAACAACTGTTTGCATATCACATCTTACATTCCGTCGAGTTATCCAAATTGCAGAACGGAATGGGGATTGCTTGATAAACTAGTCAGTCAGTCCCCTAAATCTTGCTAAAAAGGAGGTCCATCATGGACGCTATCAAAAACAAAAATCATTATTTATTTACATCAGAATCAGTTGGAGAAGGTCACCCTGACAAGCTTTGTGATCAGGTATCAGATGCAGTATTGGATTATTGTCTGAGTCTTGACCCGGATGCTCATGTTGCCTGTGAATCTTTTGCAACTACCAATTTTCTTTTAGTTGGTGGAGAAATCGGTTTTCAAAAACAAGATATCAATATTGATGACTTCAATAAAAATGTCGAAAAAATTGCCCGCCAGGTAGCCGTTGATATTGGTTATACATCTGATGATGTGGGTTTGGACGGTAGAAACTGTACTTTCCTTAACAGACTTCATGCTCAGTCAGCAGATATAAATCAGGGGGTTGTAGGCCGTGGTCTTGATGAATATGAAGGCCAGCAGGGTGCAGGAGACCAGGGAATGATGTTCGGTTTTGCCTGCAATGAAACACCTACTTTAATGCCAGCCCCAGTTTATTATTCACATCAGCTGCTTTTGAAAGCACATGAGTTGCGTCACAATGGTACAATTTCCTGGCTTAGACCGGATGCAAAATCTCAGGTAACAGTTGAATATGATGAAAACTACAAGCCTGCAAGAATTGACGCAGTTGTTCTGTCACATCAGCATAATCCAAATGTTTTTGACAAGGACGATAAAAAAGATCACGAACAGATAAAAAAGGCTATCATCGAACAGATTATAAAGCCTGTTTTAGAGCCGACCGGACTTTTAGACGAAAATACAAAGTTCTATGTAAACCCGACTGGTCGCTTTGTAACTGGTGGTCCTGATGGCGATTCTGGTCTTACAGGAAGAAAAATTATCGTTGATACTTACGGCGGAATGGGTCGTCACGGCGGTGGTGCCTTCAGTGGAAAAGACCCTTCAAAAGTAGACCGTTCTGCAGCTTATATGGCCAGATATATTGCAAAAAATATTGTAGCTGCAAAGCTTGCTGACCGTGTTGAAGTTGAACTTGCTTATGCAATTGGTGTTCCGGAGCCGGTTTCTATTATGGTTGATACCTTTGGCACAGAAAAAGTTGAACGCGCAAAAATCGAAGCCGCTGTAGAAAAGATTTTTGACTGTACCCCAGCCGGAATAATCAAAACTTTAAAGCTCAAGCAACCAATTTATCGAAAAACTGCAAGTTACGGACATTTTGGTCGCACAGGCTTCCCTTGGGAAGAAACCGACAAAGTTGAGCAACTTCTGGCAGAAATAAAATAAGCCCACGCTTTCTAACCTGGCACTGGAGTTAAAATGGATTTACTGTCTCAATCAGAAATGAAAGAAGTTTTTTCTCGCTGGCAAAAGAATAATCCTGAGCCGTTTTCTGAATTGGAATATGTAAATCCCTTTACACTTTTAGTTGCAGTGGTTTTATCAGCGCAGGCAACCGACAAAAGCGTAAACAAAGCAACAAAAGCTTTATTTGAAGTGGCCGATACTCCGCAAAAAATGCTTGCTTTGGGTGTGGATGGCCTGGTTCCCTATATCAAATCGATTGGACTTTATCAGACAAAAGCCCGTCATGTTATTGAGCTTTCACAAAAGCTTATTGAACACTTTGATTCTCTCGTACCAAATACACGTGAAGAACTGATGACTCTGCCTGGTGTTGGCAGAAAGACTGCAAATGTCGTTTTGAATGTAATCTTTCATCAGCCGACAATTCCTGTAGATACGCATCTTTTGAGAGTTTGCCCAAAAATCGGACTGGCAGAAGGTTCTACTCCTGAACAGGTTGAAGCAAGCCTTTTGCAACGAGTACCGCAAGAGTTTTTGTACGGGGCTCATCACTGGATTTTACTCCACGGACGATATGTGTGTACGGCACGCTCGCCAAAATGTCAGGAATGTCTTATCAGTGATATCTGCAAAAAGAATGAAAACAATAAGAATGGCGACCAAAAGTGTGAGGGAAAATAAACTTAAATGAACTACTTTGATAAATACGACTGGCCGACTATGATGAGCCTTAATCCCATTGCAGAAAAAAGCGAATACGATATAAAAAAATATCATAACATTCTTGAACCCCAGCCACCGGAATTTTTGAATAAGTATTATGAGCTTCCTATGTTACAGCGACTCAAAAACGTGGGATTGTTGTGCGGTACGGATTGGACTCCTCTTTATAAAAATCGTTTTTATTATTCGCGCTTTGATCATTCTGTTGGTGTTGCCCTTATAATCTGGCATTTTACTCACGACAAAGCTCAGACAATTTCGGGACTGCTGCATGATGTTTCTACTCCTGTTTTTTCGCATGTTTCTGATTTTAGAAAGGGCGATGCTCTTACGCAGACCGAAACAGAAGGTACAAATGAAAGTATAATCCGAAGTGACAGGAATTTAGCCGCTCTGCTGGCGGTGGACGGGCTTAGGGTTGAACAGGTTGAAGATTATCACAAATATCCGATTGCCGACAATGAAATTCCACAATTGAGTTCTGACAGGCTGGAATATATGTTTCCATCGGGAATGGCTTTGGATGGCAGTTGGGATTTGCCGTCGGTAAGAAGGGCGTATGAAGATTTGGAAGTGCTGAGAAATGAGGAGGGATTGCCCGAATTAGGCTTTAAGACTCTGGAAATTGCAGAAGATTATACCCGCCGTTTTTGTATGATTGGTCATATTCTTCAGTTGAATGAAAATAAACTCACGCTGCATTTGCTTGGACAGATAATGAATAAGGCTGTGCACACCGGTATCCTTGCTGAAAATGATTTTATGGAAAAATCCGAAGCCGAAATTATGGGAATTTTGGATAAAGAATTATGCAGCGAGGATTTTCAATTGGTTCAAGGGTACGATTTTTCATCCGAACAAATATTTAATCACGAACGGTCAGAACTGGCACGCTTATACAAAACCTTCCGCACTATGACAAAAATCGAACATACCGAAGAACCTCTAGATAGTAATCAGTATTTTTGCATAAATCTCAAGGTCAAGATGCGATATATAAATCCTCTGGTAAAGATTTCTCACAAGAACAGCGGAATAGAATACATGCGAATCAGTGAGGTCTCTTCGAAAGCCAAAAAGATTATCGATGACTTTTTGGAGTTTAGAGACAGTGCGTATGGATGCGTAAAACTAGTGTAATGCATAATTAAATAACAAAAAATTATATTATTTTTTCTCCCGAAATGGTCCGAAATCTTTAGTTTTTGACTAATTATGTGGTAGGAGAATTTTATGTCACAAACTAATACAAAAACCTTACGACCTTATCCGGGAGCCATGCTCAATCCAAAGGTCGATCCGATTTTCAAATCTTTATTCACACAAAACTCAGAAGCTTCCAATGCCGCACTAACAGCCTTCCTCAGCGTCATGCTTGAGCAAAACATTTCTGATGTCACAATAACTCAGAACGAACTGCCCATAGAATCCGAACGGGATAAACAAGCAATTTTCGACATAAGCTGCAAAAGCGAAGCCGGAATAAACGAAACTGAATGCAAAGTCCTGAACGTGGAAATGCAGGGATTGAACGATTTGGATTCATTTGATAACCGTTCGGAATATTACGTGGCTCATCTTTTAAATCATAATGTCAGAAAGGGAATGACCTGGCGTCAGGTTCCGGAAGCAATGATGATTTCTGTATTGAACTTTGTTTATGACGATTCGATTGATGACGGATTCCTCACTTACACAATGCGACTGGAAGACGGGAAAGGCTTGAAATCAGCAAGAATGAAGATTATTTATCTTGAACTACCAAAATACAAGGATATTCCTGATGAGCCGGTTGAAAAATTGACAACTGTGGAAAAATGGGCTAAATTCTTCTTGTATGCAGACTGCAAAGAAAAAGCAGAGTATATCAGAAAACTTGCAGATTCCGAGGAGGGCATTATGTACGCACAGACAGCATTAGATTCGATAAGCCAGAGTGAAGCCGAATGGATTCGTGAGAGGGATTATTGGGATGCCGTGATGACAGAGCGCACCATCCGGGAAGAAGCTGAAATCCGCGGACTAAAAAGCGGCATGGAGAAAGGATTGCAACAAGGTATTCAACAGGGAATAAAACAAGGTATACAGCAGGGAATACAGCAAAACCGTAAAGAAACAGCAAAAAGTTTTTATGCAAATGGTGTTTCAATTGAAATTATTGCAAAATCTCTGAATATGACAATCGAACAAGTACAAGAAATCGTTAAAGACGTGGAAGTTACCGCTTAGCAATAATTGCAATTCATATTGCATAATTCACAATTATCAAAATTCTAAAAAAATCGCCCCCTGCGAAAAATAACAGGGAGCGTATAGTTTAGAAATTACGAGATACTATCTTGTAATCTTGATGTAGATATTACCAGTTACAGCAGTAGCAGTACCAGCAGCATCTGTATATGTACCACTTACGGCGATGCGGTAAGTACCAGCAGCAACTAAAACAGAGCTATCAGAATCTGTAATTGTCCATTCAAATCCAGAAGTAGTATCTATGCTACCTAAATCATCACTATTATCACCTACAATTGGAGTTGTAAAGTCTCTATCATATACAGTCCAGGTTACATTTGTAAGACCTGTATTTGGAGAAAGAAGAACTTTAACTGGAGTTGTTTCATCAGACTGAACACCAGAAATCGTGTAGACATCTGCTTCAGAGTAAGTAGATACTAATGCATAATCAGCGACAGAAGAATAATCTGGCATTACAATAGATACGCCTAAGCGAGACTGCCAGTAAGCAGAAAGAACAAGATTCTCTGTATTATCTGCAGGAATTGCTGTAACAACTGTATTAGATGCATTTTTCCAATTAATAAATGTATAATTAGTTCTGAAAACAAATGGATAATCAGCTGTATTATCACTCAATAAAGATTGTGTTGTAGAAGACTTATTATAAGGAATAACATAGCTAACTACAGTATCAGCAGTTGCATTTGTGTCTCCATTAGCTTTCTGTACCTTACCAGAAGATAAATTATAGGTAACAGTAAATAAGTTAATAGCATCTGAAGAACAAGCTGTATAATCCGAATCAGCAGAAGTGAAAGCATTAGTGGCACGAATCTTAGCTGTATAAACC
>JAEEGH010030929.1_pt1 | contig 10376 bp, 7 predicted proteins | sample 9134181 | NCBI WGS metagenome assembly JAEEGH01 (sample SAMN16246544, study PRJNA631951) | gut metagenome | biome: gut microbiome; feature: rumen; material: DP-attached | host: Bos | place: Iran: Karaj | collected 2018-10 | reverse complement strand
GATATCGTGTCGCGCGCTAAACATACTGCGCCAAAGCCTCCTTCCCCCAATTGCTTTAGAATCTCATATTGATCAATAATAGCGACGGCCTTGTCTTTCACATGCGATTCCCTAATTCGTGATTCATTCGCTTCTCTTTTTTGCTGCTCAAGCGCTTCCCCCCATAAATCACGAGGTGGATGGTTGTGTAAATGCCAGACTGATTCTATTTCATCTTTGCTCGGGCCTAGACCTACATGCCAAGATCGATACCCTTTTTCTTGTAAGTACAAGTAAAAACCCCAACTATGCTCAACTTCATGGCCACAACACTCAGCACATAAAGGCATCTTTAAGAGTTTTTGATCAAACTCAACTTCAGGATACCTCTTACCTACCCGAACATTTTTATAAAGCGTTACTTCTTCAAAACAACCATTTGTTGCTGGTCTCCCACAACGATAACATTTGTTAGGATCAAGATAACATGAGTCAGGTCCCTTGGGTAACCGCCTCTTCCCTGTCGAACTAGAAGTGCCCTTAGGTACTTTCTCAAGTTCGGTTATTTGGTGTTTACCGAAAAAACTGGACAACCATTTGAACATAAAAGCTAAACCTCCATTAAACTTTGATTGCTATAGAGCGATTGCTATGCAATACGCTCTATAGCGAATTGATCACTTGCACTTCTTTCGTTGCGACAAGGCACTTGCCGCAACAGTCTTCGCCGGAGCACTGTAATTGCCGCGTAGAACTTTGCTCGCAGTTGTACCGGCCTTCTTGCCGGTAGTACGGCATGATTTTGAACACGCCATATTAATCACCTCCTTTCCTCGTTAGCAGTTGAAAAAGCATCGCGGGTAATTCGGTCGACAAGGACGCCAACATTTGTTCCAACGCAATCAACGGGAATGGTCGCCAGCGATTGTCCGATTGCAAAGGTAATCTTTTCCTTTGACGCGATTTGCCCATCAAGGTGTTTGTCGTATTCAGGAAGATACTGCTTCAGTAATCTGATGCATTCTGCAGGACCACATGTTGCCGGGATTGACTGGAAATGAGCTAGTAGCCAAAGTTCAAACTTTGGATTGCTCATGGCAATGTGTCTCTCAATCTTATCGTCTCCACCAGCAGCCCATTCCATCAACATTGAAATTTGCTCAACCGTCCAATAGTCGCGGTCGATCACACACCACAACTCGTCGCCAGCTTTCAGGCTTTTCCCATATCCAACAATACGCTCAAGAACCTTGTCGGGCGAGCTTTTCTGCTTGTCGGTTAAAATGTCAATAAACGCATACTGCCAACAGAATGACTGCAGCAAGGTGAAGTATTCCTTTTCGGTTACACTTCCCTCACAGGAAATGACGAACTTCTTGATGAATGCGCGGTTGTTTACGCGTCTTCTGCGAGGGTACATGCTGTGATCCTCCTCAGATATGACGTGGTACACCGCCAAGGCGGTTCTCAAGATACAGATCTATTATTCGCGTGTCGCGACGAAGCCCTTTGAAGGAAGCAAAGTCTGACAATGAGGAACTTCCGTCGGGGGCCTTATCCGCAACCCACATTTCATCTCTGCGGCAAAGGTCTTGGTCCATCAACAACAAATCATGCGTGGTGAAGATCAATTGCGTCCGCGTGGTGTACGAGCAGCTGGCTAAAAAATCTTCCAATAATGTTCGCGTGACGAGATGGTGGAGATTTCGATCTATTTCGTCAATGAGAAACACGGATTGGTTGTCGGGACGCGTCAATTTGCAAATCGCAGGTATGAGGTCCAACATTCGCCTTGTACCATCTGATTCAAAGTACATTGGGAACGGCATTGACTTCCCTGACGCCGTGCCATGAACGGCGAACAATTGTCGCGCCGAAAGTTGTCCCATTGAATCCTGTTTGAACACATAGACTTCATCGCCAATTATGCGCCTGACGGATTCTCCTGGCTTAAGTGTCTTGGCGACGTCATCAAGTGTCGCGTTCGGGAAAACAGAAAGCGGCACATCTCTATCCTCAAGGCCACTGATGCCAGTGTCAAATCTTGCTAAGTAGTTTTGTGCCCGCGCGCTAACGTCTGTTGCGGCACAATAGTCTTCCATGCCAAGATAGTGTGATGTGGGGGAGATGATACACAATGTGCTGGAGAACCAACGATAGACGTCCGCAATCCGTTGGTCACCTTTCTCGTCCAGGACAGCAGAAAGGGTCAAGAACAGCCTGGAGGTATCAAACTCGCGCCCTCTTGCATACTCTTGAAATGCAGGGGAACCCCAATTGCACTCTACAACTTTTCCACCAAGCCTTGCAAATAACGGGGTCTTGGATGTCGTACGCGTGTTATAAACGTATAAAGACTCATTTTCCACGCCTTTAGAAGTCAGGCTGACATCCAATTCGTATATAGCCTCATTGACAATGAACTGAATCAGAAATCGTGTCGGTGATTTTGCAGCGACATCATCAAGCAAGAAAGGATAGACTGGGAGATTGCCTGACTTGAACTTTTCAGTGACAAAGCCTTGCAAGAAAGACAATGACTCAATGAACTGCGTCTTCCCAGAAGCATTGTTTCCGTAAATAGCGGCAAGAGGCAGAACCTTTAACGGACGTGAAGCAGCACCAATGCGTGCCACGGTCGCATCGGCATTGCGTTCCGGCCCAGCTTCCATCGTAAATTCAGTCTTACGACGGAAACACGACCAGTTGGTTATCTCGTAATTCAACAGCATGTAAAATCTCCTATCATGAACGACGGCACATATCATATCACAAAGCGGTCCCGCTTGTCAAGTTCGGCGATTTTTTCTCCGTTGTTGACAGGCCGGCCCTACCCATGCGGCACGCGAGCACCTTTTCACATGTCACATTTAGGCTGATAAGGCGACCTACTTTTTACACCTCACTACATTGGGCCCTTGTATTTATGACATAACCTTCGCTTATGAAAATCGATAACAAATCGATATTTGTTATTTCTCGCGGACGAAGTTATACTATCAGCGTTTTCTTTTTCACCCCCAATAGGAAACCTGAAATGAAACGCACGCTTCTGGCATTCAGCATCGCAACGATGGCGCTGACAACCGCTGCCGACCACCTCATCGTCGTGAAGGTCGGCGGCAAGAGCTTTGCCGCGAAGGTCGAGGACACGGCAACCGGGCGCGCATTCATGGAGAAACTTCCGCTCACCTTGGACATGACGGAATTGAACGGCAACGAGAAATACCGCTACGGCGTCTCCCTGCCGACGGCCGCGCAGTACTTCGCCAAGATCGAAGCCGGCGACCTGATGCTCTACGGCTCCAACTGCCTGGTTCTCTTCTACGGCGCGGCCGGCGGCTATTCGTACACGCGAATCGGCAAGTTGACCACTACGGACGGACTTGCCAGGGCCGTGGGGAACGGCGCGGCGACGGTGACGTTCGAGAAAGCGACTCTCTCGGCGAGCATCCGAATGGACGGTAACGTGCCGCAGATTACAGCCGTGACGAATCTCCCTGCGGAGAGCGCGATCACGACGCTTGCCGCGAAGGATCCGTCCGCCGACAAGTCCGAATGGAAGGATTACAACTTGCTGCCAGCCGACGAGAAGCCGGCATACAGGTTTTTCAGGCTTGTGGCAAATGTCGATTGACGAGGAGGTTCTTGGCAGATTCCCTATTGCGCCCTAGGGGAGGGTGTGATATACTATAAACAATTGTTTACACGGAAAAGGAAGAAAATGCCCGACAACGGTAGAACCGATACGCGCAAGGCGATCATGGACGCGGCGGCGGATGTATTCGCCGCGCGCGGCTTCCATTCCGCCACGGTGCGCGAGATATGCGCAAAGGCCAATGCGAACATCGCCCTTGTGAGCCGCTACTTCGGCTCGAAGCAGGGGCTTTACGCAGAGGTGTGCCGTATGCTCTTCAACGGACTCGGCATTCCCCTCGCAGAGCTCTACCGCAACGCAGGGACGAAAAATGAATGCCGCCTCGCCATCCGCGAATGGATCGGCCGGGCGATCAAAATCACATCGGCGTCCCGCGCACCAGCCTCCTTCGTTGCCGGGATATTCCGCCACGAGATGAATTCCCCGTCGTCCATGCATGAATACCTTCGGAAGGAATTCCTGAGCCCGATGTTCAAATGCTTCTGCCGCCTGATAGAGGCGGCAGGATCGAAGTCGGAGGCGACGACGCTGTCCCTTTTGTCGTCCGTCTGGTCGCAGATAAGCATCTACGCACTCCTCGCCGAAGTCTGGCAAAGGCCGTTCCGGCCGGCGGGAATCCCGAAACCGCAGTGGATAGAGCTCATAGCGGACGAAATAGCCGCCGGCGTTTTCGCGCGGCTGGACAGAAAGGCAGACTGAAAGCACATGAACCCAGCAGAAAACGTAGGTTTTTCCATAAAGAGGAGTAAACATCCGTTTACTCCCGCCTTGCTTGCGGTATCGCTGCTTGCAGGATGCGCAAACCCGGGATTCGACGAAAGACGGGACGCCGCGCAGGAACTCGAGGCGTCGCTAGAAGAAGAGACCGGCAGAATAATCGAGGCGTCCAACGGATGCATCACTCTTTCCAACGCAGTCGCGATCGTGCGCGAGAGGTCGCTGAAGACGGTGGGACGGGAACTTGACGCGACTTTGGCGCGCGTCAACCGCGCGTCGGCTTTTTCGGCCTTCCTGCCGAACGTCGAGATGGCCTACGGACGGGGCGTGTTCAACAACTTGAAGGGCGACTATGCGCCTTATTCTTTCGAACCAGGGCGGACATTCGGCGACACGGCGTCCATCACGCTCACGCAGCCAGTCTTCACGCCTGTTGCGTGGATCATGTTCGCAGAGGCGCAGTACGGAGTGAGAGTCGGCGATCTCGCCAGGCAACGCGCATCGGAAATGCTCGATTCCGCCACTGCCGCGATCTACCACGAGGCCGTCGTCTCGGAGCGGGTCCGCCGCACATACGCGCTTCAGCTCAAGAGCGACATCGCGCTCACAAACCGACTCTCCGCCCTTGTGCGCGAAGGTTACGCGCTGCAATCCGACGCTGCCCGCGCGGAGGCGCATCTCGTGTCATCCTCCGTGTCGCTTCACGCGGCGGAGGACGCGGCGGCTACGGCGCGCGCGAAGCTTTGCGAGACGATGCGCCTCTGGCCGCTCGCCGCCTTCGATGTTGACGGCGATTCGCTCGCCCGCGTCACGGAACTGCCATGGACACTCAAAGGCACGAACGGCGCGCCGGTTTCGGTGGATGGCGCGGCGATGCGGTCGATGCCACTTGCGGAAGTCGTATGGCAGGCGCTCGTCAACCGCAAGGAGCTCTACATCGCCGACCAGATGGTCGAACTGCGCAAGGCTCAGGTGCTTGAGGCGCTGGCAGGCTTCCTGCCGAATGTCATCGGAGAGGCCGGCGGACGGAGCATGACGCTCGAACACCTTGAAGCCCGTTATTGGAACGGGGCGCTTATGGGGACGTGGGCGGCGTTCGAGGGATTCCGAACTGTTCAGAACTACCGCGCCGCGCGTGCACGTCGCGAGGCGGAGTACAAATTGCGCGAAGACAGAATGCTCGCGGTTGTGACGGCCACAGTCGAGTCGTGGCGCAACTGGAAGCGCGCGTCTGAAGCGCTTGCGGCGGCGCGTGAGGCGTCCGAAGCGGCTGAACTCGTCTGCAGGGACGCCGAGAAGCTGTTCGAAGAAGGAGAGGAGACCATGTCGCGTCTTCTCGACAGGCGGACTGAACGCGATGCCGCGCAGGTGCGCGCCGAGAAGGCGCACTACGCCGTAGCCCTCGCTGAAATCGCCCTCCGGCAGGCGATGGGCGTGGGAATAGGATTTTAAAAGGAGGCAGGATGATGAATAGCAAACTGAAACTGGCTGCGATGTGCGCCATAGCAGCGGCGATGTTCGCAGGGTGCGAAAAGAGCGCGGAGACCACGCTTAAGAGCGTCGCCGATACACGTCCGCGCGTGAAGACATGTGTGGTGCGGACGAAAAAATTCGCGGAAACCGCGTTTGTGCAGGGGACCGTGCGCGCGAAGACTTCAGCTGCCGTGGCTGCGCGCGTCCCAGGCGTGATAGACGCACTGCTGGCAAAGGAGGGCGATGCCGTCGAGGCAGGCACTGCGCTCTTCGACGTTGACCGCGTCAATCTTGAAAATGCCGTACGCGCCGCGGAGGACGACATACGCCTCGCAACGGCGGCGCTCGCGCAGGCGGAGGCGGCTGACGGGAAGGCGCGGGCCGACCTCGCGCGGAAGGAACGGCTCGTCAAGGCCGGCGCAGTGACCGTTGATTCCGCGGAAAAGGCGCAGCTCGGCGGCAAGACGGCAGCAGCACAGCTTCTTGGGGCGAAGGCGCAGCTCACAAAGGCTGAAACTGGCCTTGCGGTTGCGAAGAAGAACCTGGCGGACTCCAAGGTACAAGCACCGTTTACAGGAACAGTCGTGAAGAAGGTGAAGGACGTTGGCGACTATGTCGGGCCTGGCACGCCGGTGCTGTTGATGGAGGACTGCGGCCCTTGCGAGGTGCGTTTCTCCCTCGACGCCTCGCGCTACGCGGATGTCAAGGTCGGAGAGACGAGGATCGGCGGCAGCACGGTGGCGTGGAAGTCGCCTACGGTCGATCCTGCTACGCGCACCTTTGAAGTTCGGACCATCGTGCCACGTTCCGACGACGTCCGCCCTGGAATGCTCATCAACGCGCAGGTCGTGTTCTCTTCATTCGATGCGCCCGCGCTTCCTGCGTCCGCGGTGAATCCGATGCCGGACGGCAAAAGCGCCGTGTTCACTGTCGAAAACGGCAGAATTGTCCGTCGAAACGTAACAGTGCGCGCCGAGTCCGACGGATGGTGCGCGATTGGGGCGGACGAGATTCCGCAGCCCGGCAAGGTCGTGTCCGAAGGAATGCTTCTTCTCCACGAAGGTGATGAAGTCGTCGAGCGGGGGGAGTAAACCATGTTTCTTTCCGACATTTCGCTGAAGCGCCCCATTGCGATGACGGTGGTGCTGCTGGTTCTGGCGCTTTTCGGGTTCCTCGCATGGCGTACGGCAGGCGTCGATCTGGTGCCGCTTGTGGATGTTCCATACGTGACGGTGACGGTGGTATACCCCGGGGCGACGCCTGAGGAGATCGAGACCGCCGTCGTGCGCAAGATCGAGGATGCCGTGAGCCAGGTGGACGGCTTAAAGCACATGACGGCAACGTGCGCGAACAACTTCTGCCAGGTGATGCTGGAGTTTCACCTAGACCGCGACGTGGACACGGTTGCGACGGACGTGCGCGAGAAGATCGACCTCATCGTGAACGACCTGCCGTCCGGGGCTGAGAAGCCGAACGTCGCGAAATTCGACGTGAACGCAACGCCCGTGGTGACCATGGCGCTTACGTCGTCATCAGCGAAGACAGTCGAGAACGGAGACCTCTACGACTACGCAGACAACAGGCTTTCCAGCCGTTTCTCGTCACTGCCTGGCGTTGCGTCTGTCGAGCTGATCGGCGGCGAGAAGCGCGAAGTCGTGGTGGAGGTGGATCGGAGAAAACTCGCCGCGAAGGGGCTCACGCTCGCAGAAGTCGTAGGCAAGGTCGGCAAGGGCAACATCAAGATTCCTTCAGGCGAAATTGACGAGGCTGGGCGCAGCGCGGCCCTCACGTTCGACGCCGAGGCAAAGGAGCCGTCGGAACTCGGTGCGATAGAGCTCGGCCGACCTGGCGGCGCAAAGGTCTACCTGCGGGACGTCGCGAAGTTCCACTTCGGCACGAAACGCGCGGAGTCGCTGGCGTACTTCAATGGCGAGCCGGCTGTCGTGCTGAAGATCACGAAGAAGGGCGAGGCGAACGCGGCGAAGGTAGTTGACCTTGTCCGAAGGGCGGCGGAAAAGGCCAAGGCCGAACTGCCCGCCGGGATGTCGCTCAACTGGGTGCGCGACGACGGCGCATACGTGCACGCGACAGTGCGTGGCGGATTCGACTCCATCTGGCAGGGTATTCTGCTGACTGGTGCAATCCTCGTCCTCTTCCTCTCGGAATGGTCGAGCGCGCTGGTGGCGTTTGTGTCGATTCCCGTGACAATCATCATCGCGCTGATCGTGTTCCCGTTTTTCGACTGTACGTTCAATCTCGTGACGATGAGTGCGGTGGGAATTTCCTCCGGCATTCTCGTGGCGAATTCCATCGTCGTCTTGGAAAACATCGCCGCACGCTTCCAGAGGGGCGGAGACGGCGGCGTGAAGTCGACGGTTGCGAAGGCCGCCGGACAGGTCGCTGTCGCAGTGTGCGCATCGGCGCTTACGAATATCGTCGTATTCCTTCCGATCGCGACGATGAAGACGCTCGCCGGACGTTTCTTCGTGCCGTTCGCCATTGTCATTACGGCGGCGACGTTCGCATCCCTTTTTGTTTCATTCACGCTTACGCCGATTTTGTCGTCGATGTTTGCGGGCAGGGGTGCTGGCGTCAACCGTGTGCTCTCGTTTGTCCTCGCTCCGTGGAATGCCTGCTACAACGCGACGGCGCGTTTCTACCGCGCAACGCTTTTCCCCGTACTGAGACATCCCGTCCTCCTGATTACCGCCGTCGCAGTGTTGTCAGCGGCAGGGTTCGCGTATCTCGTGCCGCGCCTGCAGCTCGACTTCATCCCGACGATGGACAAAGGCGAGATGACCGTCCGTCTCGAATATCCAGCGGACACGGCGCTTGAGAAGACGGCCGCGCGGACGCTTGAGCTCGCGCGGAAGATCGGGTCGCTGAAGGATTCCGCAGGCGATCCGCTCGCGCAGAGCGTCACGATTTCAGTCGGAAAGACGCAGGGCATTCTCGGTGCGGTTAGCCAGGGTGCGTATCTAGCGGAAATCGCAGTCAAGCTCAAGGACATGACTGCCCGGCGCGAGACGATCCAAGACGTTGCCGAGCGGTTGCGCGATGTTTGCCGGGAGGAACCTGACGTGATCTGGTCGGCCCTCGTGCCGCTCGTCATCGGCGGTAGTGCGCAGTCCGCGGAGTTCCGCATCCTCGGCGATGACTTCGACACGCTGAACGCCGCCGGTCTCGCAACTGCAAGGGACGCCGCTGCCGATCCCTCCTGCGCGGACGTTTCGCACTCCATACGAATCGGACGTCCGGAGACGCGCCTCTATCCGAAGAGGGCCGTCCTCAACGACCTCGGCGTGACTCCCGATGCGCTCGGTACCTCGCTCCGCGCATCGTTCGCCGGGCTGAAGTGCTCCCGTTTCACCAAGGGCGACCGCTCGTACGATGTCCGCGTAAGATTCGCGGAAGAGGACGGATTCTCGCAGGTTGACGCGCTGAACTTCCCCGGTGCGGACGGAGTTCCCTTCGCGCTTGATTCCGTGGCGCGGAAGGAACGCGTGATGAAGCCGGTGCAGATCGTCCGCTCGATGAAGCGCCGGGCCGTGACGGTCTATGCAAACAACGCGCGCGGCTACGGACTCGGCACTACACTCGGCGTTCTCCGCGCGGCGGCGGGAAAGCACCTACCGCCCGGCTACGAGACGACCGTCGGCGGCACTGCGGAATACATGGACGAGACGTTCGGCGAGTTCGCGCTTGTCACAAGCGTCGCGATCATTCTTACGTATCTGCTTCTCGCGGCAATCATGGAATCCTGGACGATGCCTTTCGTCGTCCTCTTCACGGTTCCGTTCGCCTATCTCGGAATGTTCGCCGCACTCTGGGTTACGCACACCACGTTCACGGTGTTCGGGCTGCTCGCCGGCATCATGCTTGTCGGCGTGGTGGTCAACGCGGCCATTCTCATTGTCGACGAGCGGACGATGCTTCTCGGGCGAGGAATAGCTCCGCGCGCGGCGACGCTGAAGGCGTCCGCGGCGAAGTTCCGTCCGGTCCTGATGAGTTCTGCGGCGTCGCTCTTCGGAATGCTGCCGATGGCGCTTGGAAGCGGCCTCGGATCCGAGCTCCGCGCTGCCATCGGCATTGGATCGGTTGGCGGCATTCTCCTCTCCGCAGTCGTTTCACTGTATCTCATCCCCGCTTTGACGAGCCTTGCGCGCAGATAGTCTACGGCCAACCTGCGGGTTTCTGTTTGAGGTACGTTTGCCAGGCTATAATCCGTCCAAGCGTAACCTCGCCGCGCACGGGATGTACATTGGATCGGGGAAATGATATAATATTGACGCAGTGTGTGGCTACGCACCGATTCGAAGAAACAACGGAGGTCAAACAATGCCTACAAAGAAGACTGTCAAGAAAACAAAGAACGTGCTGATCATTTCGGCGTCGTTCCGTCCGAACTCCAACTCCCACGCGCTCTGCCAGGAAGTCGCGAAGGGAGTGAAGGCTGCGGGTAATAAGGCCGAGGTCATCCGTCTCAAGGACAAGAAGATCGGGTTCTGCACCGGTTGCTACGCCTGCCAGAAACTCGGGAAGTGCGTGA
>JAEEGH010030928.1_pt1 | contig 10376 bp, 7 predicted proteins | sample 9134181 | NCBI WGS metagenome assembly JAEEGH01 (sample SAMN16246544, study PRJNA631951) | gut metagenome | biome: gut microbiome; feature: rumen; material: DP-attached | host: Bos | place: Iran: Karaj | collected 2018-10 | reverse complement strand
GCGTCCACAAGCGGGGCATGAAGTTCGAGCTCCATTCCTGCGGCAAGAACGAGATGCTGGTGCCCGCCATGATCGAAGCCGGCGTGGATACCTGGTCCGGCCAGCCCATGAACGACTTTGAGATGCTTTACGAAAAGTATGGCGACAAGATCGTTCTGGGTATGCCTATCACCGGCCTCAGCGCCGATATGGAAGAATCCCAGATGCGGGACGTCATCCAGGCCTTCGTGGAGAAGCATCCCCATGCCATGGGCAGCGCCTTCGGCGCGCCTCCCCAGGCGACCCGGCTGCTCTATGAAATTTCCAGAAAGGTCTTTTGCGGAGAATAAATGAAGGATCAAACGAGCAAAAAGCCCCTGCAGGTGCTGGCGATCTGCCTGATCGTTCTCGCGGTCCTGGCAGGCTGCGTGCTCTTGGTCGTGCACTTCATGGGTGGCCGGGATGACCCGGCCACCCCCGTGCTCGCGGCGGACACGCCCACCCCTGCGCCTACATCGGAACCCACCCCTGCGCCTACGGCAAAACCCACGGACAAGCCCACGGAGGCCCCCACGGCGGAGCCCTCCCCGGAACCCACGGCGGAGCCGTCTGCGGAGCCCACGGAGGAACCCTCCCCGGAGCCCACGGCGGAACCCTCGCCCACACCGGACCCGACGGCGGAGCCGTCCCCGGAACCCACGGACGAACCCTCGCCCACACCTACGGCGGAACCCACACCTACGCCGGAACCCACGGCGGAGCCTGCGCCGGAACCCACACCGGAACCGACGCCGGCAGCGCCCACCCTCTCGGAAACCAAGGATTTCACCCGCGCCGGTCTGGGGGAAAACAGCATCGTGGACCCCTACCGCACCTATACCTATGAGCAGATGGTGACGGACATCGGCCTGCTGGCGGAGAAGTATCCGGACCTGATCTCCGTCTACAGCATCGGTCAGAGCGTGGAGGGCCGTGACCTGGTCGCCTTTGATTTCGGCCGCGGCGAGCGGGAGGTCGTCCTCTGCTCCTCCACCCATGCCTGCGAGCATATCGCCACCAACGCCCTCATGTACATCGTGGACCAATACTGCCAGGGCTACGAGGCCAATACCGGCTACGGCGGGACCGCCTACCGGGACATCCTGGACGGGGTGGTCTTCCACATCGTGCCCATGCTGAACCCCGACGGGGTGAACCTTGCCCAGAACGGCATCCAGGCCGTCAAGGACCCCGACGCGCTGGCTGCTTTGGGCTACGGCTATAACTACGATTATTCCGGTTGGAAAGCCAACATCAACGGCGTGGACCTCAACCGCAATTTCCCCCACGGCTGGGGCGAGCGGGACGGGGTCTATCATGCCGCGGCGGCCAACTGGTGCGGACCCGAGCCCCTCAGCGAGCCCGAGAGCCGCGCCATGCAGGACCTGTTGGATGCCACCGACTATCATATGCTGGTTTCCCTGCACATCCGCGGCGAAGTGGTCTACTGGATCGACTCCGAGACCATGGACCTGTGGAGCGAGCACTATCCCATCGCCAAGCGGCTGGCCAACGCCTTCGGCTACAGCCTGCTGGGGGCGGAGGATGTGAGCAAGGGCGGCGGCTACATGGTGAACACCGCCCGCTATGAGACCCATAAATTCGGCTGCACCCTGGAGCTCTGCGCCTATATCCATCAGGACCCCTATCCCATCGACCGCTTCCCTCAGGTGATCGACAACATCTATCCCCTGATCCTCGTGGTGGGGGAGGAGGTGCTGAAGATGCCGGAGCACACGGGCCACATGCCCGTGCGGGAGCCGCAGCCCACCCCCGAACCGACGCCAGAACCGACACCTGAACCGACACCTGAACCCACCCCCGAGCCGACGCCGGAGCCTGCCCCGGAACCCACGCCGGAGCTTGCCCCAGAACCCACGCCGGAGCCAACGGAGGAACCGGAACCCGTGCCGGAGCTGACGCCGCAGCCGCAGGTCACCAGACCCCCGGATGCGGAGCTGCCGGTGGAACCCACGCCGAAGACCGAAACGGAGGACGCGGAACTGCCGGAGGAGAGCGCGGAAGCCGGGGAAGACGCGAGCGAAGACGCGTAACTAAGGAAGCCTATGAAACATCTGACAACAACAAAAAAGACCGTGATCCGAACCGGGCGGAGGGGGAAGCCCCTCCGCTTGCTTCTGACTGCTCTGCTGGCCGCCCTGTGCCTCGCGGGATGTACCGCGCCCGGAGGCGGGGGGACGCCGGCGAAAACGACGCCCAGACCCTCTCCCGCGGCAGCCCCTTCGGCGCTCCCGACGGCGACGCCCGCCGCCGCGCCCACGGAAACCCCGGAGCCGGAGGAGACCCCGGCGCGGACCGCTCCGTCGGAGGCCCTGACCATTGCCTGTACCCCCTTTTCCGGGACCTGGGACCCCTTTGACGCCGCGGAGGGCTCCGACCTCCTGCTCCTGCGCCTGACCCAGACGCCCCTTCTCTGCCGCCGGGCCGACGGCAGCTTTCCCGAGGAGCCGGAGGGCGTGGGGGCCGCCGGGGTGCGCGTCATGAGCCGGGGGGACGGCAGCACCGTGCTGCGCATTTCCATGCGGGAAAATGTGCGCTATGCCGACGGCAGCTATGCTGACGCGGACGACCTGATCTTCACCCTCTATGCGCTGCTGGACCCGGATTACAGCGGGAGGCTGGGCCTGCGGGACTGCGCCGTGACCGGGCTGTTGGCCTACCGCACCGCCACCGGCCCCGCGGCGGCGGAACGGTACGCCGCCCTCTACGATGAAGCTGCCGCCGGGGAAGGACCCCTGGCGGAGCTGGCGGCGTTCTGCCTCCGGGCGGCCTGGGGCCGCAGCCTGCGCAGCCTGAGCGCCTGGTGCGCGGGCCGGTATCTGGAAACCTACGCCGTCTATGCCCTGGGCATGGAAGCGGAGAGGGCCCGGCAGGAGGAGGGCTGTCTGCGGGCCTTTACCCTGTGGTGCGCCGGTCTGGCGGAGCCCGCCGGGGACGACGGCGAAATGACAGACAGCCTGGGCAACCGCTGGAACCCCGCTGCCGGACGAAACCCCGGCGCGGAGGACCTGACCGACAATTTTATCCGCGCCTACGGCAGCGCGGAAGCCTTTGACGAAGCCCTGGACATGGAGACGGAGCGGCTGGCGAAGGAGGAATTCATCCGCCGCTGCGGCGCTGCGGAGGCGGCAAGCGCCCCGGATAAGCGCCTTTCCGGCGTCTCCAAGGTGGACGACTACACCGTGGACCTGCAGCTGGATTCCTTCTCTCCCGCGGACCTGGAGCGGCTGGGGCAGCTCTGGCTGCTGCCCATGCCCCTTTACGGGGACGAGAGCCTCTATCGCCCCAATGACGGCCTCTATGGCTTCCCCTACGGGGACCTGAGCGCCCTGCGCGCCAAAAGCGGGGAAATGCTGCCCGGCGCGGGGGCCTTCCGCGTTGTGGAGACGGCGGAGGGCTTCCACCTGGAGGCGAATCTTTATTACTATCTGGGCAGCCCCCGGGTGGGGGAGGTCTGGTTTGTCCAGGCCGGCGAAGCGTCCCTGGCGTCGCTGGTGTCCGAGGGCAGGGCGGACCTGGCCCTTCTCCCCGGCAGCCCGGCGGTCTTTGCCGAAGCCAGGGAAATGCCCGGCCTGGCGCTGCGCAGCGTCGCGTCGGATGTCTGGGGCGTCCTGCGTCTGGACCCACCCCCCGTCCCTGCGGACCCGGAGGACGGCGCGGCTTTCGACCGCGCCCCCCTGGAGGAAGCGGTGCTGGACCTGGCGGCGGTGTGCTGCCGCGCTTCGGCGGAGGCTTATTTCGGCGCTGCCGCACTGCCCTTTGCCGGGGAGGAGACGGAGGAAAGCGCCCTGGAAAAGCTGCGGGCCGTGCTGCTTGCCGTGCCGGAGGGGGAGAGCCTACGCTTCACCGCCCTGGTTCCCGGCCGCGGGCAGGGGGATCACCCCTGTCGGGAGGGCCTGGCGCGCGCTTCGGAGCTGCTGGCGGACCTGGGGATCGCGCTGGAGCTGCGGGATTTTGCGGCGGACGAGGACTATTGGGCCGCCGTGGACGCCGGGGAAGGAGACCTGTGGGCTTCCGCGGAGGTTTTCCGCAGCCCGGCCCCCGCGGACGGGCGGCTTGGGCGGAATGCCCGGCTCCTCTACCGGCGGCTGGACCTGCTGGTCCTCAATACGGAGCGCTTCGAGCTCCTGAGCCTGCCGGTGGAGCTGACCTGGGCGCGGGATCACATCAGCGTCGTGGAAACGCTGGAATTGAAGTAGGGCTATTCTTGAGAAATCGAGGTCGAACGGAATGAAAAAGCTGCTGTCGCTTCTGCTTTTGCTGTCGCTGGTGCTGTCGCTTGCCCTTCCCGCCGCGGCGGCGGGGACGGAGGGATTCGAGATCGACGAAAACGGGGTGCTGACGAGGTACACCGGCCCCGGCGGAGAGGTGACCATCCCGGAGGGAGTGACGGAGATCGGCGAAACCGCTTTCCTGCGCTGCGGCAGCCTGACGGGCGTCACGATCCCCGGCAGCGTGAAGGTCATCGGCCGCAGCGCATTCGCAAACTGCGAAAACCTGACCCGTGTGAATCTCGGCGAGGGCGTGACGGAGATCAGCAGGATGGCCTTTTCCGCCTGCCTGGCGCTGGCGGACGTGGCGATCCCCGGCAGCGTGCGGACCATTGGAGCCAACGCCTTTGACAACTGCTGGAGCCTTTCCGGCGTGACGTTCTCCGAGGGCGTGACGGAGATCGGGGACCAGGCCTTCTACGGCTGCAAGAGCCTGACGGGCGTGACGCTCCCCAGCACCGTGACGACGATCGGGATGGGGGCGTTTTACGACTGCAAAGCCCTGCAATCGGTGACCCTCCCCGACACCGTGGCGAGCATCGGCGCCAACGCCTTTGCCGGAACGCCCTGGCTGGCCTCCCAGGGAGATTTCGCCATCGCAGGCGGCGTCCTGCTGGCCTATCAGGGCAAGGCGGCGGAGGTCACGGTCCCGGCGGGGGTGGCGGCCGTCGCGGGCTTTGCGTTTGCCGGCCGGACCGACGTGACGGCCGTGACGCTCCCCGCAGGGCTGAAAAGCATCGGAGACTCGGCGTTTTCCGGCTGCACGGGACTGGGCTCAATTTCCTTCCCTGCAGGCCTCAGGCACATCGGGAAATCTGCGTTTTACGGCTGCGGGAGCCTGGGCTCGGTGACGATCTCGACGGATGCGCTGCGCATCGGCGCTCTGGCCTTTTTCGGCTGCGGCAGCCTCACGACCGTGACGGTCTCTTCGGGCGTGACGGCCTTTGGCGATTCCGCGTTTTCCGGCTGCGGCAGCCTGACGGGCTTCACGGTCCGCGGCAGGGTGGAGAGCGTCGGCGCAAGGGCCTTTGAGGGAACGCCCTGGCTGGCCTCCCAGGGCGATTTCCACATCGTGGGCGACCTCCTGCTGGCCTATCGGGGCTCCGGCGGCGAAGTCACGATCCCGGAGGGCGTCCGGCGCATTGAAGCAGAGGCGTTTGCCGGCTGCACCGGTCTGACGGGCGTGACCATCCCGACGAGCGTGACGGAGATCGGGGATCGGGCGTTTTCCGGCTGTGCCGGCCTGAGGAGCATCCGCGCTTTCTGCAGTCCTCTGGAAATGGGGCAATCTGTGATCGAGGGGTGCAGTGCGCTGGAGAATGCCGTTTTCCCGGCCATGGAGCGCGAAGCTGAGCCCATGAAAAGCGAGAACCTCCTGCGGTCGAGGTATCTCTATGCGGGCGAATTCGGCAGTCGGTATGGAGACGTGGTGGATTCCTGCCTGTATTGGGACGGGGAGGGCTATGTCCGGGCGGAGAACGTGAACGGAATCGTGATCGTGGAGCGTTATTCCCCCGAATTCCGGCTGCTCTCCTCCCGGAGCCTGGAGCGTGATCTGGTGAGCTTTTGGGGCGGCTTCTTCATCGGGGAATACCATCATTTCATGGTGATCGGCCACAGCAACGGGATGGAGGACGACAGTGTTCCCGTGGTCGTGGTGACGAAATACTCCAAACAGTGGGAGAAGCTGGGGCAGGGTTCTCTCCTCGGGGCGAATACGGTCGTCCCCTTCGACTATGGCTCCCTTCGCTGCGCGGAAGCCGGGGACATGCTCTATATCCGAACCTGCCACATGATGTATGGCGGCGGAGGTTTCCGGCATCAGGCCAACCTGACCTTCTCCCTGCGGCAGTCCGACATGGCGGTCACGGACGCCCAGTATAAAATCGCTTTCAGAAACGGCTATGTCTCCCATTCCTTCGACCAGTTTATCCTGGCGGACCGGGAGGACGAACTGCTGGCGCTGGACCTGGGGGACGCCAGTCCCCGGGCGCTGCTGCTGCAGAAGTACGGGAAAGCGGCCGGGAACGAATCCTTTGCCGGAGGAACGACCGACATTGCGCTTCTCGATATCCCCGGCGAAAAAGGCGACAGCGCCACCGGCGTCTCCGCCGGCGGCCTGGGGGAGACGGAGCGCGGCATCGTGGCGGTCTGGAATTACAACGGCGCCGGCGCCGACAAGCGCCCGGTGCGCAACGTGTATTTCAGCTGGACGGACAAGGGAGATTTCTCCCTGGGAGGAACCAGGATCCTTCAGGTCACGGACTTTCCGGAGGACGGGGATCAGAGCGCGGGCATCCCCGTGCTGGCTCCCACGGGGCCGGACGGCGGCTACATCCTCTGGGATGTCCTTCATGTGAACCAAAAAAGGGGATATGTGGATGAAGAAGGACCTCAGATCGTCGCCTGGGCAAGGTACGACGCGGACGGGAACGTGGGGGAAATCCGCACTGCACCCGGCGCGCTGTCCGACTGCCCGCCCATCTGCGTGAACGGGAAGCTCGTCTGGTACGTGACGGAGGATTCCGTCCCCGTGTTTTACACGCTGGATGAAAGCGGCCTGAAAACGCAGACGGCCCTCTGGCAGGCTCCGGAGGCCATCAAGGTGAAAACGGATGGGGAGCTGGTCTGGTGGACGGACGCGGAGCCCTTCATTGACGCCAGCAGCCGCACCATGGTGCCCCTGCGGGCGGTGGCGGAAGCCCTGGGTCTCACGGTGACCTGGGACGGTCAGGCCCGGGAAGCGGTCTTCACGGACGGGACGAGGACGATCGCTTTCCCCATCGGGAGCACGGAGGCCCGTAGGGGCGACGGCGGAACGGTGGCGATGGACACGGCGGCGGTGATCGTGGGCGGCCGCACCTACGCGCCCATCCGCTATCTGGCGGAATACTTCGGTTATCAGGTGGGCTGGGACGGCAGAACGAAAACGGTCCTGCTGACGAAAGGCGCGTGAGCGCGCGGGACGGGGGACCCCCGCCCGCTGCATCAAAAAACTTCTTCAAAAAAGTATTGCATTCCCAAATGCAGCCTGCTATAATTTATCGGCATTACGCACACGGGCGCTTATTCCTGCCCTGTTCCTGCGCCTGCAGGCGGCGGGGACGGACCCCGTGGAGGTAATAAACAAATAAGGAGGAAATCAGAAAAATGGCAGTCGTATCCATGAAGCAGCTGCTGGAGGCCGGCGTGCATTTCGGCCACCAGACCCGTCGGTGGAACCCCAAGATGGCGCCTTACATTTATATGGAGCGCAACGGCATCTATATCATCGACCTGCAGAAGACCGTGAAGAAGCTGGAGGAAGCCTATTCCTTCGTGCGGGACACCGCCTCTAACGGCGGCACCCTGCTGTTCGTGGGCACCAAGAAGCAGGCCCAGGACGCGGTGAAGGAAGAAGCCGAGCGCGTCGGCATGTATTTCGTCAACGCCCGCTGGCTGGGCGGCATGCTCACCAACTTCAAGACCATGCGCACCCGCATCGACCGGCTGCAGCAGCTCCGCAAGATGCAGGAGGACGGCACCTTCGACATGCTGCCCAAGAAGGAAGTCATCAAGCTCACCGGCGAGATCGCCAAGCTGGAGAAGTATCTGGGCGGCGTGAAGGAAATGCGCCGTCTGCCCAGCGCCCTGTTCGTCATCGACCCCCGCAAGGAGCGCAACGCCATTGCGGAAGCCCGGAAGCTGCATATCCCCATCGTCGCCATCGTGGACACCAACTGCGATCCCGACGAGGTGGATTATCCCATCCCCGGCAATGACGACGCCATCCGCGCCATCCGCCTGATCAGCGCCACCATGGCCAACGCCGTGCAGGAAGGCCGCCAGGGCGCCGACGCCGAAGCTCCCGAGGCCGCTCCCGAAGCGAGCGCCGAAGTGAAAGAGGAGGAATAATCATGGCTTTTACCGCTGCTGATGTTAAGAAGCTCCGCGAAATGACCGACTGCGGCATGATGGAGTGCAAGAAAGCCCTCACCGATGCCGACGGAGATATGGACAAGGCCGTTGAGATCCTTCGGGAGAAGGGCCTGGCCACCGCCGCCAAGAAGGCCGGCCGCGTCGCCGCTGAAGGCGTCTGCGCCGCTTATGTGGCTCCCGACGGAGCCTGCGCCGGTCTGGTGGAAGTGAACATCGAGACCGACTTCGCCGCCAACAACGCCGATTTCCGCGCCTTTGCCGCCGACCTTGCCAAGCTGGTCGCGGAGAAGGACCCCGCCGACATGGACGCTTTCATGGCCATGGAGCTGGTCCCCGGCAAGAGCGTCGAGGACGTGCGCAAGGAAAAGGTCGCCACCATCCGCGAGAACATGCAGGTCCGCCGCTTCGCCCGCTACGCCGGCGGCAAGACCGTCTCCTATATCCACATGGGCGGCAAGATCGGCGTCCTGCTGAACATGGACGTCTCCGCCGACATCGCCGGCAAGGCCGAGGTGGAAGAGCTGGGCAAGGACCTGGCCATGCAGGTCGCCGCCATGAACCCCCTGTTCCTGGATAAGTCCGACGTGGACGAGGCCACCCTGGCCAAGGAGAAGGAGATCCTTCTCATCCAGGCCAAGCAGGACGAGAAGAACAAGGGCAAGCCCGACAACATCATCGAGAAGATGGTCCTGGGCCGCATCGGCAAGTACTTCAGCGAGAACTGCCTGATGCAGCAGGAGTTCGTCAAGTCCCTGGGCGACAAGGTCACCTGCGAGAAGCATGTGGCGGAGGTCGCCAAGGCTCTGGGCGGCACCATCGCCATCAAGGGCTTCAAGCGCTTCCTCACCGGCGAGGGCATCGAGAAGAAGGCCGACGATTTCGCCGCCGAAGTCGCCAGCATGGTGAAGTAAGCTTTTCAAAGCGTAAAGTGGTAAGTGTTCTGACCCGCTGCGGCATTATGCCGCGGCGGGTCTTTTCCTTACCGCCGATCTGTGGTAGAATCAGATCGATCGGAAGCCGGTGAGGCCCGGTCACGGGAGAGGCGCATGGAAATGAAGCTGGATGAACAATGGATCCGGGCCCATCTGCCGCCGGAGTGCAGGGACGAACCCATCGACTGTTTCCGTGGGGAATATCTGGACGGCCTGACGGTGATGCAGGAGGGGGAGCGGGGAGGCCCGGATGTGACAGTCTATACGGCGAAGGACGAAGAGGAACTGCGCTGGTGGCAGCTGGAGCAGGTCTGCCGTTTCATGGGCAAGACCGGCCGTTCCCGCGTCTGGCGCTGGGTCCGGGCCCACGCGGAGGCTGGGCATTGGACCTATATCGAGCACCGGCGCTACGACTACAACGCCATCGAGGATTCCCGGCTGCCCGGCTTCGAATCCTTCCTGAGGAACCTGCATTACGGCTTCCCGCCGGAGCGCTGGGAGGAGAAGGTGCGGAAGTGCGTCAGCCTGATGAATTACTGGTATGCGACGCCACACTGGGACTATGACCGGGAGAAGCTCTGCTTCATCGAGATCAGCGATTCCAGGGAACATGACGACCGCGCCGACATCGTGGAGGAGCCCCGGCCCGGCAGCGTCATCCGGGTGATCGACTGATGGGCGGGCAGATCGGAGAAGGACAATGGCATCAAGCAGAGAATATCTGGATTATGTTCTGGAGCAGCTGTCGCCGCTGCAGGGCGTTGCCCATAAGGCGATGATGGGGGAATTCATCCTTTATTACAGTGGAAAGATCATCGGCGGCGTCTATGACGACCGGCTTCTGGTGAAGCCGACGGATGCAGCGAAGCGCCTGATGCCGGGCGCGCCACGGGAGCTCCCCTATGAAGGCGCCAAGGAAATGCTCCTTGTGGAAAATGTCGACGACCGTGAGTTTCTGAAGGAGCTGATCACCGCGACGGCGGATGAATTGCCCGTGCCGAAGAAAAAACGCTGACGGAGCGGAGAACTCTGGCGCGCTGAAGGCAGTCTGCGCCTTTTTTCCTTTTCCCCCTTTTCAGAAAGAAAAAAATAGTGTAAACTGTAATCTCATGGTAAATTCACATGAAAGCAACTGAGGTCATGATATGGACGGAAAGTACAAAAGGATCCTGCTGAAAAGGAGCGGGGAAGCCCTGGGCGGCAAAGACGGACGGGG
>JAEEGH010030926.1_pt1 | contig 10377 bp, 8 predicted proteins | sample 9134181 | NCBI WGS metagenome assembly JAEEGH01 (sample SAMN16246544, study PRJNA631951) | gut metagenome | biome: gut microbiome; feature: rumen; material: DP-attached | host: Bos | place: Iran: Karaj | collected 2018-10 | reverse complement strand
CGATGAGCTTCGGCTTCACTTCACGGGCGATGTCGCGCACACGGTCGTAATCGATGACTTCGCTGACCGGATCCACGCCGTAATCGTGGAACTCATAATATTTGCCGCTGATGTTGACCGGGCTGCCATGAGAAAGATGGCCGCCGTGAGCCAGATTCATGCCCAGCACCTTGTCGCCAGGCTGCAGGAAAGCGAAATACACCGCGCAGTTGGCGTTGGCGCCGGAATGCGGCTGCACGTTGGCATGATCCGCACCGAAGATGGCGCAGGCGCGCTGGCGAGCCAGGTCTTCCACGATATCCATATTTTCACAGCCGCCGTAATAGCGTTTGCCCGGATAGCCTTCCGCGTATTTGTTTGTCAAGGCGCTTCCCATCGCGGCCATGACTGCGGGAGAAACAAAGTTTTCGGAGGCGATCAGCTCGATCTTTCCATTCTGACGGGATACTTCTTTCGCGATCGCCTCTGCGACCTCCGGATCGACTTTCCGGATCTCTTCAAAATCGTACATGTAATAACTCCTTCAGCAGATTGTCAAAATCGCCTGCGGCGATCATTTTGCTATGATATTGATGATACGTCCAGGGACGTAGACAACTTTGATGATGTTCTTGCCATCGATCAGCGCATTCAAGCGTGCATCCGCGCGGACAGCCGCAAGGGCTTCGTCCTGATCGGCCTCTTTGGCGATCTCCACGTTGCCGCGGGTCTTGCCCATGATCTGGACCGCGATGGAGATGCGGTCTTCCACGGTCTTCGCTTCGTCATATTCCGGCCAGGACTGCTGGAACAGGAAACCGGGCTCGCCGGCGATCTGCCACAGTTCTTCCGTGATATGTGGTGCGACCGGATTCAGCAGGATCAGGAAGGTCTTCCATTCGTCCTTTGTGATGGTACCGGCAGCAGTGAATTCGTTCATCAGGGCCATCATAGCGGCGATCGCGGTATTGAACTTCAGGGTCTCATAATCCTGAGAGACTTTCTTGATGGTGCGGTGCATGGAAACTTCTAATGCTTTGGAATAACCGGTCTCGTCGGAGACGTTTTCCTGCATCTTCCAGATACGCTCCAGGAAGCGGCGGCAGCCCTTGACGCCCTGCTCCGACCAGGGAGCGGCCTTCTCAAAGTCGCCGATAAACATCTCATACATACGCATGGTGTCTGCACCGAACTCATCCACGATCTCGTCCGGGTTGACCACATTGCCGCGGGATTTGGACATCTTCTGACCATCGGAACCCAGGATCATACCATGAGACGTACGCTTCTGATAGGGTTCCTTCGTCGGCACGACGCCGATGTCGTACAGGAATTTATGCCAGAAGCGGCTGTACAGCAGGTGCAGAGTGGTGTGCTCCATGCCGCCGTTGTACCAGTCGACCGGGCCCCAGTACTCGTCCGCTTCCTTTGAGAAGGGAGCTTCATCGTTGTTCGGATCCATATAACGCAGGTAGTACCAGCAGGAACCAGCCCAGTTGGGCATAGTATCGGTTTCACGCTGGGCCGGGCCGCCGCACTTCGGGCAGGTGGTGTTGACCCAGTCGGTCATTTTGGCAAGCGGGCTTTCACCGTCATCTGTCGGTTCATAGCTCTCAACATTCGGAAGCACCAGAGGCAGTTCACTCTCATCCAGAGGAACCCAGCCACACTTCTCACAGTGAACCAGAGGAATCGGTTCGCCCCAGTAGCGCTGACGGGAGAAGACCCAGTCGCGAAGCTTATAGTTGACCTTTTCCTTGCCGAAGCCATGCTCCACGCAGTATTTCTTCATCGCTGGGATGGCTTCCCTGACCGTCATGCCGTTCATCCAGTCGGAGTTGACCATGATGCCATTATCCTTGGCGTCAAATGCTTCCTTGGTCATATCGCCGCCCTTGACGACCTCGATGATCGGCAGGCCGAACTTCATGCAGAACTCCCAGTCACGCTGGTCATGGCCAGGCACGCCCATCACGGCGCCGGTTCCGTAACCCATCAGGACGTAATCCGAGATAAATACCGGAACGCTCGCGTTGTTCACCGGGTTCAACACACGGATGCCCTGCAGACATACGCCGGTTTTCTCCTTGTTCAGTTCGCCGCGCTCGAAGTCACTCTTGCGTGCGGCTTCAGCCTGGTAAGCCTGAACCTCATCCCAGTTGGCAATCTGATCCTTCCATTTTTCCAGGATAGGATGCTCCGGAGAAAGCACCATATAGGTTACGCCGTAAAGCGTATCGGCACGTGTGGTGTAAACGGTGATCTCGTCGCCGTTGGAGACTTTGAACGTCACTTCCACACCGGTGGAGCGGCCGATCCAGTTCTTCTGCTGAACCTTTACACGCTCAATATAGTCCAGATCGTCCAGGTCATCGATGAGACGGTCGGCATACTTGGTGATGCGCAACATCCACTGGCTCTTTTCCTTGCGGACCACTTCACCGCCGCAGCGCTCGCATACGCCGTCGACAACTTCTTCATTGGCAAGGCCGACTTTGCAGCTGGTGCACCAGTTGATGGGCATGGTCGTCTTGTATGCGAGACCGTGCTTGTACATCTGCAAGAAGATCCACTGCGTCCACTTGTAGTAGTTGGGGTCTGTGGTATTGACGCAGCGGTCCCAGTCAAAGCCGTATCCCAGCATCTTCAGCTGCCGGGTGAAATTGGCAATGTTTTCTTTTGTAACGATGGCCGGATGGATATGATTCTTAATCGCATAGTTCTCGGTCGGCAGGCCGAACGCGTCGTAGCCGATCGGGAAAATAACGTTGTAGCCGTCCATCCTCTTTTTGCGGGTAACAATGTCGATGGCGGTAAAGGGGCGCGGATGACCCACATGCAGGCCCGCTGCGCTGGGATACGGGAACTCAATCAGCCCGTAAAACTTCGGGCGCGGATCGCCGGTGATGGCGGCATAAGGTTTCTTTTCTTCCCAGATGTCCTGCCATTTCTTTTCAATGGCAGCGAAATCGTATTTCATAATCGTTTACCTTCTTTACAATTTGTCGTTCATTCGTCTCCTGCGAGACTGCAATCCAGAAGCCCCCTGCTCAGGGGCCGGGAAGGGATGAGGGCGTCACCGCCTCTGCATCACTCCACAGGCGTTCCAGATCATAGAACTTTCTGGCTTCGTCGGTAAAGATGTGTACGATCACACTGCCAAAATCCATCAACACCCAGATATCCGAGCGCAGGCCTTCCCGGCGGATCGGCGGCTCTCCGGCTTCAGAAAGCTGCTTATCCACTTCATCCACCAGCGCTTTGATATGCGTGGACGAACTGCCGTTGCAGATCACGAAGTAATCCGCCAGGATGGTGTGCTCGGCTGTCTTCAGGATTTTGACATCCTTTGCCTTCTTGTCTTCCAGTGCATGATAGGCAATGGCTGTGATCTGTTCCGGACTCAGCATTGTATTCTCCCCTTTTGCTGCCGCACGCCGATCTTTCCGGTGCAGCAGTCGTTATTTCTGTTCTTCCGCCCGTTCCTGATACCAGGCGCAGGCGTCCAGTGTGTCATGATACGGCTCACGGCCGTCGCGACGAATCTCATTCACGGACATCTGCAGTCCGAGCAGCATGGCACGGTCGATATCCTCATAGGCTAAAGTGCGAAGATCCTCAACTCCGGGAAAGTCTCTCGTCGGCTCAATATAATCGGCGAGATAAATGATTTTCTCCAGAAGGGTCATGTCCGGCTTTCCGGTCGTGTGCCACCGGATTGCCTCGGTAACCGCTTCGCCGGCGCCGAAGAGATCTTCTGCAACAGCCGCACCGGTCTTCGCATGCAGCAGTTTCGGAGCCGCAAGTTCAGCATGATCACAGATAATACCATATTTTGCACACAAGTTCAACTGTTCTTCATAAGAAAGTCGCTTGGTAATATCGTGAAGAATGCCCGCTTCCGCAGCAAGTTCAGGGTCCTCTCCCCAGCGTCTGGCAAGCTCGATGGCTTCCGACTCGCAACCTGCCACATGGGCAATACGCCTCTCATTGAGCATGGTATAAGCCTGCTCACGCAGCCAAGCAAGTTCAGGCTGGGCATCATAAAGGCGCTTTCGGATGATACGTGCATAGACCGCTTCAGGAAGGCAGTCCCGTCCGGTGCGGCGGCGAAGCAGGCTGCGGATCTCCGTGGAACTCATGGGAAACGGAGTGTGAGTGAGAACCACGGCGTCAGCCGCGTAGTCCCGGCGGAAGCGTTCCGCCGTTTCATGCAGCTGTTCATCATCATCCAGTTCGCGGGCAAGTACGGCAATTCTGCAGTGCTCCAGCAGATACTCAAAATGATACCACTCCTCAAAGGAGAGGAACATGTCCGTCCCAACCACCAGGGTCAGCCGCGCGCCTGGGTACATTTTCTGCAGTTCACACACGGTATCGTATGTATAGCTCTTGCCGTTTCGCAGGATCTCCAGATCCGAAATCTCAACACTCCCGCTTTCTGTAAAGGCAAGTCTGCAGAGTTCCAGACGTTCTTCGGGCGAAGGACTTCCGTCCTCCATCACTTTGTGGGGAGGCTCGCTGTCAGGCATAATCAGGAGCCGGTCCGGATGCAGTTCCTGCAGTACCGTCTCGACTGCCGAGCAGTGTCCCAAATGAGGCGGATTGAAGCTGCCGCCGTAAAGCGCCAACTCCATGGGTCTTTCCGTATCGTAATTGCTGTCGCCGGTGTCTGTCATATCAGTCTTTCTTCTTCCGGTAGAGCACAAATTTTGTACCGATTGCCTGCACAGGCTCGGCCCCGCAGGCTTCACTGAGCTGCTCACAGGCCTCTCTGGCAGTCAGCATACTGCTTTCAAGCACTCTGCCTTTGACCAGTTCCCTGGCGGCAAGCGCCGCATCGACCGATGCAACAACGGCCGGCGTGATGCCGCTTTTCCCCACATGGATGATAGTATCTTCCGTAGAAGCCAGGCTCTTCAGCCTGGCGCGTTCTTTTCCGGTCATGCCAAGGTCTCTCCTTTAATCCTTAAACAGCGCTTCGACGAAGCTCTTTCCATCAAAGGGAATCAGATCGTCGATCTTTTCCCCGACGCCGACAAACTTGACGGGCAGCTGACACTCGTTTGCAATGGCGAACACGATGCCGCCCTTTGCAGTCCCGTCCAGTTTGGTGAGCACAATGCCGGTCAGTCCCGCTGTTTCGAGGAACTGCTTAGCCTGAATCAGGCCGTTCTGCCCGGTGGTCGCATCCAGAACCATCAGGGTTTCCACATCAGCATCTGGGAGCTCACGGTCGATAATGCGGCGAATCTTGTTCAGTTCGTTCATCAGATTCTGTTTGTTGTGCAGGCGGCCTGCCGTGTCGATCAGCACCACATCCGTGCCGCGGGCTTTTGCCGCGCAGATGGCGTCATACACCACCGCAGCCGGATCACTGCCCTCTTCGTGCCGCACAAAATCGGTTCCAGCGCGTTCAGCCCAGATTCCGAGCTGTTCCGCAGCAGCCGCGCGAAATGTGTCGCCCGCGCAGAGCATCACGCTCTTGCCTTCGTCCTTCAGGCGGTGTGCGAGTTTGCCGATGGTGGTGGTCTTCCCGACGCCGTTGACGCCGACCATCAGGATCACGGAAGGCTTTGTATCCAGCTTCAGTTCCGGACTGCCGACATTCAGGATGCCGCTGAGAATCTGGATCAGGCCTTCGCGGGCTTCTTCGCCTTTGCGATAGCGGTCTTCCCAGGTCTTGCGGCGCATCAGGTAATCCACACGTTCGGCAGTGGCGACCCCCGCATCGGCAAGAACGAGCATTTCTTCCAGCTCTTCATAGAAATCTTCGCTGTCGGGCGCATAGTCCTGGAACAGTTCTTCCAGATCCAGTTTCTGACGGGTCTTGCCCAGACCCCCGAACAGTTTTTCAAACATTCCCATCTGTATTGTCTCCTGATTTAGTCTTCGATCGTCTTTCTGGCTTCTTCCAGATCCAGTGCCAGCACGGTTGAAACTCCCTTTTCCTGCATGGTCACCCCGTAGAGGAAGTCCGCTTCTTCCATCGTGCCGCGCCGGTGAGTGATGACCAGGAACTGCGTTTTATCCGAGAACCGGCGCATATACTGCGCGCAGCGATTCACATTTTCTTCATCCAGGGCCGCTTCGATCTCATCCATAACGCAGAAGGGCGTCGGCCGCACCTTGAGAATGGCAAAATACAGTGCGATTGCTACAAAAGCCTTCTCACCGCCTGAAAGCAGGCTGATGGTGGAAACAGCTTTGCCCGGCGGCTGCACGCGGATATCGATTCCGCAATCCAGGACATGTTCGTCATCTTCCAGGACCAGGGAGGCCTTTCCGCCGCCGAAGAGTTCACGGAAGGTACCGCGGAAGCTCTCGTCGATTTCGCGGAAGCGCTCGATGAAGAGCTTTTCCATTTCGGTTGTAATGTCGCGGATGATGTCCTTCAGTTCAGTTCGGGCCTTTTCCACGTCATCCCGCTGTCCAGTCAGGAAAGTGTAGCGGGTGTTCACCCGTTCATATTCTTCAATGGCGCCGAGGTTCGGGTTCCCGAGATCCCTCATCTGCCGGCGCAGACCGGCAATCTCGCTGTTGGCTTTCTGCAGATTCTCCACCGGCTGACGCAGCGCTTCGGCTGCACTGTAGCTGAGCTCATAGCTGTCCCACAGCTTGTCGATGATCTGCTTTTCCTCCAGATCGGAAGATATCTTTTTCTGTTCCGCGCGGGAGGTTCTGCGTTCCAGGTCGTTGATGTCGACGTTCAGCTGCTGCGCCTGTTTGTCGGCGCGGGTGCGCTTGCCTTCAAGATCCAGCTTTTCATCGCTGATACGGCGGATGCAGTCTTTTTCTGCTGCAACTTCCCGCCGGATGCCTTCCTTCTCCTGCAGCTTCTCCTGCAGTCTCTGCCGGAAGCTCTCGGTCTGGCGTTCTGCCGCGGCAACTGCATTCTTCCTGGCCTCGCTGTCGCCGTCGATGGCTTCGAGCAGAGCGGCGAACTGGCCGTTGGTATTCCGCACCGTGCGCTCTTCCGCTTCGAGCGCCGCCTGATCGCGGCGTACCGCCTCCAGATCGTCCTGGGCCATCTGCAGTTCATACTGCAGTTTCTCCACGGCACGGCGGGTGGCACTCAGCGCATCCTGTGCCTGCTGCCGCTTCTGCTGCGCACCGACTCGGTTCTGCTGCAGGCGTTCCAGCTCACTGGCACGGGAAAGAATTCCGCTGCCCTGGGAGCTGCTGCCGCCGGTCATGGAACCGCCGGAATGGATCATCTGGCCGTCCAGCGTCACAATACGCAGACGGTTGCCGTTACTCCGCGACATCCGGATGGCGTCGGAGAGCCGCTCGGCAATGACCGTACGCCCAAGCAGATTCAGAATGATCTGCTCATAGGCCGGGTCATATGTCACCAGTTCCGAAGCAATCCCCACAAAACCGGGATCGCGCACCGGAGCATCCTTCATGAGGCTGCCGCGGATGGTTTCCAGCGGAAGGAAGGTCGCGCGTCCGGCATCCTGGCGCTGCAGCAATTCGATGGCAAGTTTACCGTCATTCTGCGAGTCGGTCACAATATTCTGCCCGGCACTGCCGAGTGCCGTCTCAATCGCCAGGGCGAACTCCCCGTCGGTATGCACCAGTCCGGAAACCGGGCCATGGATGCCTTTCAGGATCCCGCGGTCGGCTTCACGCATGACGGTTTTGACGGCTCTGGAGTAGCCCTCATAATCACGCTGCATGTCCGTGAGCATTCTGATACGCGCGTCCATGCTGTTCAGTTCAACTTCTGCCGTGTTCAGCGCATCGGTCTGACGGCGGATCAGGTCTTCCCTGCCCGTGAGTTTCATGCGGCATCCTGCCAGCACATTTTCGGCGGATTTCAGCTTTTCACCGAGAGAGACTCTCTCTTCTCCGATTTCCTGAAGACGTGCTTCGCCACCCGCGATCTCCGCACGGATCTCGTCAATGCGGCTGCGCTGCTGCTCCAGATCCTTGAGGATCCGTTCCGTCTGTGCAAGACTGCTTTCAATATTGGCGTTCAACACCGCCGCTTCCGCTTCGCAGGAGGCAAGCCTTCCCTCCGCCTCTGACAGACGGCCGCGGGCTTCTTCGGATTCTATGTCCTTGCGGTGCATGCGTTCCGTCAGACTTTCGCCGGAAACATAGACCGCCTGAAGTTCCTTCTTTGCCCGGTCAAGCTGTGCGGAAAGCTCTTCATACTCCCTGCGCACGGCGTCGGACTGGGCGCGCAGCCTGTCAAGCGTGGCAAGCCATACGGAAATTTCCCTGGTCCGCAGGTCGTCGCGAAGCAGCAGATACTTCTTCGCCTTTTCGGACTGCTCTTTCAGTGGGCCGACCTGCAGTTCAAGCTCTTCAATCTTGTCGTTGACACGAAGCAGATTTTCTTCCGTTTTCTCCAGCTTTCTCTCCGCCTCTTCCTTGCGGTAGCGGAAACGCGAAATGCCCGCCGCTTCCTCAAAGATCTCGCGGCGGTCAATGCTTCTGGTCGAGATGATATCAGCTATTCTTCCCTGCCCGATGATGGAATATCCGTCTCGGCCGAGCCCGGTATCCATCAGGAGAGAGTGCACGTCCTTCAGGCGAACCTGCTCGCGGTTGATGTAATACTCACTTTCACCGCTGCGGTAGTAGCGGCGGGTCAGCATCAGTTCGCTTCCCTCTGTGGGGAAGATCCGTGCAGAGTTGTCCAGGATCAGCGAAACCTGGGCATAGCCCATCGGAGACCGGACTTCGGTACCGCCGAAGATAACGTCCTCCATCTTGTTGCCGCGGAGCGCGCGGGTGCGCTGCTCACCCATGACCCAGAGAATCGCATCTGAAATATTCGATTTGCCGGAACCGTTCGGTCCGACAATGGCGGTAATATCTTTTTCAAACGTCAGCCGGGTCTTATCCGCAAAGGACTTGAACCCCTGAATCTCCAGTGCTTTTAAATACACAATATACTCCTGAAATATTATGTGTTTTCCCACAGAAAAACGGCGGGAAACTGACAAGATATTGTATCATATCAGGTTCCTGTTTGCAAGATATTGAATACTGATAAAAATCTTGTCACAGGCGGCAAAGTATTGTAGAATATGATGCAGTAAGTAAAAGAGGCCAGGCCTGACCACATTTTCAGCAAGGAGGGATACATATGGGTAAGGCAAAACCGGTTCCGGGGAAAGACGGGAACAAATACGTTCCCTATGAGGAACGCAGCGGTGAGAGTTCCGTGGTGTTTTTCACCCGCGACCTCTCTGAGGAGGGACTGATCAAGATCTTTGACCGGGTTTCTTCGGTCCTGACGGATAAAGTTGCGGTCAAGCTTCATACCGGTGAAGCGGAAGGTCCCAACATCATTCCGAGACCCTGGGTAAAAAAACTGATCGAAAGGCGGCTTCCGGAGGCAACGATCATTGAAACCAACACCTACTATGAAGGCAGCCGCTACACCACCGAAGAGCACCGCAAGACACTGGCGATCAATGGCTGGGATTTCTGCCCGGTAGACATTACCGATGAGGACGGAGTTGCCGCGCTCCCCGTAAAGGGCGGCAAATGGTTTGATGAGATGCATGTCGGCAAAAACATGCTCTACTACGATTCTCTCCTGGTACTGACCCATTTTAAGGGTCACGTGATGGGCGGCTTCGGCGGCAGCAACAAAAACATCGGCATCGGATGTGCGGACGGAAGAATCGGGAAAAAGGAAATCCATTCCTGGCCCGGTTCCGATAACATGTGGAGCATTGCCGAGGAAGAACTGATGGAGCGCATTTCCGAGAGTACCAAGGCAACGGTCGATTATTTCTCGCCGCATATCTGCTACATCAACACCATGCGCAATATGTCCGTCTCCTGTGACTGTGAAGGACCCGGCGCCGAACCGGTCGTTACCCCGGACATCGGTCTTGTCGCTTCGCTGGATATCCTTGCGGCGGACAACGCCTGCATCGACCTGGTTTACAGTCTGCCAGGAGGGGGCGGTAAGGCCCTGATCGAGCGGGTTGAGTCCCGCCACGGCCTGCGCCAGCTGAGCTATATGAAGGAGCTCGGCATGGGGAACGACCGCTACATTCTGACCGATATTGACAATAACGACACCGTGATTACCGCTGCAGAAGCAGTAAAGGACATTGCACCCGAATGGAAGCCTGACCGGTATAACACTTTCTGGGGCAGAAACAAGCACAGGTGATCCAGAGATGAAAATGGAATACGAACAGGTCAAAAAGCGTGTAGAGACGGAAGATCAGGCGCTGAAGAAACTTGTAATCGAAACCGGCATCGGAATGCTTACCGCACTTCTGGTCGCAGTCTTCATCTTCCGCTGACAGGCAGGAACGGCAGAGGGAAATCCCCCTGCCGTTCCTGTTTTATTCGTTATATTTATTGTTTTTCAGATTACGCCGTTTTTTTCTGTCTGCCGCGCAGAATGAAAAGAACACC
>JAEEGH010030925.1_pt1 | contig 10377 bp, 5 predicted proteins | sample 9134181 | NCBI WGS metagenome assembly JAEEGH01 (sample SAMN16246544, study PRJNA631951) | gut metagenome | biome: gut microbiome; feature: rumen; material: DP-attached | host: Bos | place: Iran: Karaj | collected 2018-10 | reverse complement strand
GTTCGGGGTGGAGCGGGCGGACATGGCGTGGCGGGGGGAGATGGCGCTGGCGGACAGTTCGTAGCAGTCGGGCTTGCAGGTCCGCGACGCGGAGGGGAAGATTGCGGTCGACGTGCCGGTGCGGGCGGTGCGGGAGGCGTCGCCGGAGGGCGCGGGCGTGGTCGAGGAGGCGATCCACGAGGTGCCGGCGAGCGTGAATGCGCAGGCGGGGCTTTGGACGGGGACGGCGCGGCTGACGGCGGTGGATTGTCCGAGCTACAAGCCGGGCGAGGCGCTGCCGGTGCAGTATGCGGCGGACCTGCGGCTGGTGGTGCATGTGTCGGGCGCGGGGGAGGTACGGCTTCTCAAGGAGGCGTGGGTGGCGGAAGCGGCGAGCACGAACGGGGGGATGGCCATCTATGCGCGGCGCGGGCTGGTCCCGGCGGGGGCGACGAACGTGTGGCGCGCGAGCACGGCGACGTTGCCAGAGATGGCGCCGCTGGCGCTCGGCACGAACGGGCTGGCGGGGACGCTGTCGGGGACGGTGAAGCTGGCGTACGACGACCCGGTGAATCCGTTCCTGCACCGGTACCATCCGATGTTCGACAACAAGAACGGGAAGTTCGAGACGTACAATGGGCCGGTGGAATCGCGGAACGTGTCGCGGAAGATCACGCTGGCGGTGGGGGACGGGGAGGACGGGGAGGGCGTGGACGTGACGGTGGATCCGTCGAGGGCGGTGGCGGGGACGTACCAGGAGAAGCTGACGGGGCTCCGGGCGCAGGAAATCCTGGTGAAGGGGACGTTCCGGCTGGAGAAGGTGATGGAGGGGGAGCTGGTCGAGAGTGACGAGTGAAAAGTGAAGAGTGAAAAGTTTGCGGTGCGCCCTGCGGGCGCGGGAAAAGAATGACGAATGAGAATACGATGAGCGGGTTGGTCAAGGGCGATGCGTATTTCGAGTGGATCGGGGAGCTGAAGAGGCGGTACCGGGCGACGCAGATCAAGGCGGCGGTGTCGGTGAACGCGGCGCTGCTGGAGTTCTATTGGGAGCTGGGGCGGGACATCAGCGTGAAGTATCCGGGCAAGAAGCGGAATGCGCATTTCTTCCACGACTTGAGCGCCGATTTGCGGACAGCCTTGCCCGATGCCGCCGGTTTTTCCGTCCGCAATCTGCAGAACGTACTCCGGTTCTACGAGTTGTATTCTTCCTCGGCTTGCGCGAAACAACTTGTTTCGCGCACGGACGGCGAAGGGGCCCGCACTCCCCGGATGGCCGGGAACAGTGCCGATCCGGAAATCGGCCGCCTCGTTGCGGATTGGTTGGTGCGTGTGCCGTGGGGCCATCACGTCATCATCATGAACAAGTGCGGCGGGGACGCGGCCAAGGCGCTCTTCTACGTGCGCAAGACGGTGGAGAACGGGTGGAGCCGGAACGTGCTCGGGATCGAAATCGCGGGGAACCTGTACGGGCGGGCGGGGAAGGCGGTGACGAATTTCGCGCTGACGATGCCGAAGCCGGACAGCGACCTGGCGCAGCAGCTGACGAAGGATCCGTACGTTTTCGAGGTGCAGGGGCTCGCGGAGGAATACCGCGAAACGGAGTTGACGCGCGCGATGTGCGACAACATCGTGCGGCTCCTGAACGCGATGGGCAAGGGGTTCGCGTTCGTGGGGCGCGAGGTGGAGGTGGAGATGGCCGGGGAGGAGTACCGGATCGATTTGCTGTTCTACGTGATCCCGCTCCACCGCTATTTCGTGGTGGAGGTCAAGAACACGGGCTTCCGCCCGGAGCACCTCGGCCAGCTGCAGGGCTACGTGGCCGCCTGCGACATGGCGCTGAACACGCCGCAGGAGAATCCGGCCATCGGCCTGCTCGTGTGCCGGGGCAAGAACGCGCCGCTGGCGCAATACCTGCTCGGGAAGATCGACATGCCCATCGGCGTGTCCGACTACGAGCTGCTGCGGAAGGTGCCCGAGGATTTCAGGAGCCAGTTGCCGACCGTCGAGGAAATCGAGGCGGAGCTGGCCCACATGGAAGAGGACGCGCCCGGAAGGCGCGAGGGGAGTGAACAGTGAACAGGGAAAAGTGAAAAGTTTGCGGTGCGCCCTGCGGGCGCGGAAGTTCCGAGAAAGAGGTGAAGAGAATGAGAGCGAGTGTTTGGGCGATGGTTGCGGCGGCGCTGCTGGGTGCGGCGGCGGCGCATGCGGACGAGGGCGGGGCGATCGTGCCGGGGACGGTGAATTTCCAGGCGCGGCTGGCGAGGGTCGTGGAGGGGGCGCCGCAGCCGCTGACGGGCATCCAGCACGTGGCGTTCAGGCTGTACGATGCGGCGGAGGGGGGGACGCTGGTGTGGGCGAGGGCGTTCCCCGTGACGTGCACGGTGGACGGTACGTTCAACATCGTGCTGGACGACGGCGGGTCGGTCCTGGGCTCGCCCGCGGAGGAGAAGCTCGTGGATGCGTTCCAGGGGACGGAGCGGTATTTCGAGCTGGAGGTGGAGGGCGTCGGGACGCTCAAGCCCCGGATGCGGGTCCCGACGGCGCCGTACGCGTTCAATGCGCAGTACGCGCTGTGGGGGGAGGCCGGGTTCGAGGTCGGAGGGACGCTGTCGGTGGCCGACGACGCGACGTTCCGGGGGGCGGTCGTGGCCGACAGCGCGTCGTTGTCGAACCTTACCGTCGGCGTGGCCGGCGGGTCGCTCGGCAGCGCCACCGTCACGGGAGACGTGCTGGTGCCAACCAACAAACTGGTCGAAGGCAAGGGCGTGATACCCGTCGGCGGCATCCTCATTTGGACGCAGGAGGACATTCCCGATGGCTGGGCCGTGTGCGACGGGGGCACCACGAACGGACTCCAGACGCCGGATTTGCGGGGCTTGTTCGTCATGGGTGCGGACGACAGCCACGCGGCCGGTTCGACGGGCGGCGCGAGCAGTGTGGCCTTGTCGCTGTCCGAGATGCCGCGGCACAACCACGGTTTCACGGCTCCTGCGGGATCGGGACAGGGAACGGCCGGATGTATTGTGCATGACTCCGGGTCCGACGTCTGGAACGATGTAAATGGCACAAGCAAGACGAATACCAGCGTCGTCGGCCAGGGAGAGGCACACGAGAACAGGCCGCCGTATTGGGCGGTGTATTACATCATGCGGGTATGGTGACACGCCCTGCGGGCGCGAGTGAAAAGTGACAAGTGAAAAGTGACAAGATGCGGATGGCAACGGGAACGGAGAGAAGGCGATGATGAAGAAAGTGGCGATTTGGGCGTGCGTGGCGTGCATGGCGGTGGCGGCGCGGGGAGCGGCGCCGGGTGGGGATGCGGTGCCGAGGGGATTCGCGTACCAGGGGATTTTGAGCGATCCGCTGTCGGGGCCGCTTTCGGGGCCGCAGAGGGCCGCCTTCCGCATTTTCGAGGATGCGTCGGGCGGCGATGCGCAGTGGAGCACGAACCTGGATGTGTGGTGTTCGGCGGACGGGATGTTCCACGCGTGGTTTGCGGGGGACGACGGGCTGCTGGATGCGTTCTCGAAGCCCCAGCGCCTGCTGGAGGTGCAGGTGGAGGGGCACGGGGAGGCGATTGCGCCGCGGATCGCGTTCACGTCGGTGCCGCAGGCGCTGCTCGCCTGCCGCGCGAGGCAATCGCCGATCTCATTCCCGGTTTCCGGGGCGCTTTCGGCCGGAAAGGCGGAAGTGGCGGACGCGGTGGCATTCGAGGCCGGCGCGACGTTCGGCAGTCTCTCCGTTTCCGGCGACGCGGCATGGACGAACGAGGCGGCGCCCCTGACCGTGTCGAACACCGTGAGCGGCGGGATTTTTTCGGGGCACGGGCTTCCGCCGGTCGGGAGCATCGTGATGTGGCCGGACCAGGTGGAGACGATTCCATACGGCTGGGCTCTCTGCGACGGGAACTGGGTCAACGGCATCCAGACGCCCGACCTGCGGGACCGCTTCCCGGTGGGGGTCGACGGGAGCACCTACAAGCTGGGGGGGACGGGCGGCACGAACGAGGTGGTCCTGACCGAGAACCAGTTGCCGGCGCACCAGCATGAATACGAACTCTGCAACAACCGGGTGACGGAGTACGCGGACGGGAAGGACGGCTACAATTCGAGTGACCCGGCCTGGTGGCACGACAGCGAGAGTGTCGCAACCCAGACGGCCGGCGGCGATTCGGGCGGCACGACCAAGGCACACGAGAACCGGCCACCGTACTATGCGGTGTGCTTCATCATGCGGATTTTCTAGGAAAAGGAGCCAGGGAACGATGAAACAGCGCATGTTTTTCGCGGGTTTGGCGGTTGTGTCCGGCTTGGCCGCCGTGGCGGCGGCGACGGGCTTCCAGCGGGTGGCGGACGGACGGTGGACGGAAACGGCGGCCGAGAGCGGTCTGGTCGCCCCGCTCGAATGGGAACACGTCGGCCGCATCGCGGACGGGAACGGCGCGCCGGTGACGGGGACCAAAACGCTCGAAGTCCGCCTCTACGGCGCGGCGGAGGGCGGCGATGTCCTCTGGGGCCGCCAGGCGCCGGTGATGCTGGACGGTGCCGGGAATTTTTCGGTGCGTCTCATGGATGCGCTTCCGGCGCTGGAGGGCGCGCCGGAATCCACGCTGGCCGGGGTGCTGCTGGCGGGCCCGGTGTGGATCGAGTGCTCGCTGGCGGGCGAGCCGTCGGCCATGCAGCCGCGAGCGGCGGTCGCCGCGGCCCCCTACGCGCTTTTCGCGGGCGCGGCGGCGGGGGCGGACTCCGATTTCGCGGTGGCGGCTTCGCTGGTGGTGGCCGGGGAGACCCGCGTGACCGATTTTTCCGCGCGGGACGCAACCTCCGGGGGGCCGGTGACCGTGACGGGCGCCCTTTCGGTGGACGGGAACCTGTCGGCGGCCGGGGGGCTCAAGGCGGCGGTACTGGACGGCGTGGGACCGATGCCGGTGGGGGCGGTCATCCTGTGGTACGGCGACAGCCAGGACCTGCCGGAGGGCTGGGCGGTGTGCGGAGAGCTCGCCGGGCGTTTCCCGGTGGGCGCGGGCAATCTTTACAAAGCCGGCGACACCGGCGGGGTGGCGAAAGTCTCCCTCACCATGGACCAGATGCCCCCGCACAGCCACACCATCATATCCCACTCGTCGGACAACGAATACAAAAAGGGTTCCGACAAGAACCGGGGCGTCTACCATGGGTACGCGGACTCCGCCACCGAGTACACCGGCGGCGATGCCTCCATCGGCGGGAAATCCGGCAACGGGATGGAGCACGAGAACCTGCCTCAATACCGGGCGTTGCATTACATCAAGAGGGTGGAGTGAAACGCGCCCGGTGGGCGCGAGTAACAAGTGACGAGTGACAAGTGACAAGAGTGCGGAGACAAGTGAAATTGGTGCGCACCGTGGCGGGGGCGGCGGGCGTGGGGAATCGATTGCGGTCGATTGCCGTCGAATGCAGTCGGCGGCAGCCGTGCCGGAGCGGTATTTGACGAGGAGCGAGACGATGAAGCGAGCGAGAATTTGGTTGTTGGCGGCGGCCGCGATGGCCGTGGCGGCGGCGGGCGAGGCGAAGGCGGAGGGTTCGACGCCGCAGCTGACGACGCGGTACGGGATGGGGTGGTTCGCGGACGACGTGCCCGAGACCGTCACGAATTTCTACGCCGGCGGCGCGGGGCTGGCCTCGTTCGCGGGCGGCACCGGGACGAACCGGTGGGCCGACCCGGTGACGGGGGAGGCGGAGGACGTGTCGTTCGCGTCGGCGGACGGGGGGCTCGTGATGCCGTTCTTCGCCTACGGCCAACCGGTGGAGTCGGCCATCGCGCAGTACGCGCTGGGGGACGTCATCCCGGCGCCGGACGGGGCGGACGCGACCCAGCAGCCGCAGGGCTTCGTCCAGGTGCGGGTGGGCAACAACGAGGCGGCGTACTGGCGCAACGAGGCGGGGAGCGCCATCTGGCTGCCCTCGCGCCGCGAGCTGGTGGCGGCGGCGGGCGGGAACCTCGAAATCCTGTGGGCGGGGATGACGAACCCAATCGTGTACACGGTCTCGTCGGTTCCGACGAACCGCCCGGCGCGCGTCTATTGGACGGAGGACCCGTACAACGCGCCGCAGGTGTACATGAGCGCGAACAATCAGCAGGTGTACGCCACGCTCCACTACAACAACTACGTCCCCGAGCCCGTCTTCGACGTCGTCACCAATTTCGCCCCCGGCGGCATGATCGGCACCGTCGAGACCAACCTCGTGTCGGGGGTCTTCCTCGAGGGCACGGGCCTCTCCCAGGGCATCCGCGCCAACGGCGTCGAGGGCATCCTGCTGCTGGAATACTACGAGGACGGCAAGTACGAAACCTCGCTCGGCATCCAGCCCGTGCAGGTCCTCGCGCCCATCATCGAGCGCGTGGCGGCGTCGGTGGGCGACCGCCTCCTGCCGGTGGACCGCTACTACGGGACCGAAGACCTGGTACCGAAGGTCACCGCCGGCATCGCCGGCGGCAACGGCGACAAGATGTTCCTCGTGGACGCGAACAGCGGCTACGCGGACAAGCGCAACTGGCTCTACGCCATCCGCTCGACCGCGGGCACGCCGTGGGACGCGGAGGTGTACTGGGAGCACGTGGATTCGCGCGGCGTGACGTGGCCCTTCGAGGTGGACTGGTACGAAATCGACTGGCCGCTGGACACCATCCGCGTCGCCATCGACCCGGAGAACGGCAACGGCGTCCCGGCCTTCCTGCCCGGCGGCATCGGCGCGGAGATCGCGAGCCAGGCGACGGTGGAGGCCCCGAAGAAGGAGGCCGCGAACGTGGACCTGGCGTCGGACGGCTCGGCGCTGACCTTCGACGCGCCGGGGCTGGCGCTGATGCGGTACTCGACGCAGGACGACTTCTGGCTCGAACCCCTCCAGGGCGTGCGACACGACGACATCCGCGAGTTCGACGCGACCGGCCTGCCGTGGCCGATCGGCCGCGAAATCCTCCCCTACAGCGACGAGAACTACGTGCTGGTCTTCGACGGCGACGACGACTACGCCGAGGGCACGCGCAACAACTTCCACACGAACGACCGCCCGTTCACCATCGAGGCGTGGACGTTCCGCCTGCGCGACGGCGGCCGCCCGCAGCCCGTCATGAGCCTCTACCAGGACGACGGCGACACCTCGCCCGACGCCTGGGAAATGGGGTTCGACGCCGACGGCAACGCCTACTTCGAGACGCCCGCCGGCAGCGTCACGGCCCCCGTGACCGGCAAGGGCATGCGCGGATGGCACCATCTCGCCGGCGTCCGCACCGAAGACTCGCTGGTGCTCTACGTGGACGGCCAGGCGACGGCCACCAACGCGGCCCCCCTCGCCGGAGCGGGCGACAGCTCGTTCCGGCACATCCAGATCGGCCGCTCGCTCAAGACGGGCGCGTACTTCGGCGGCCGCATCGACGAAGTCCGCTACTGGAACGAGGCCCGCACCGCCGAGGGCATCCGGCAGCTCCTCAACCGCAGCATCCGCGGCGCGATGACGAACCTGCTCGAAAGCTATCCGCTCAACGAGGGCCGCGGCACGACGATACGAGACGTGGTGGACGGCTCCTACGGCACGGTGTACGGCGGCGCGAAGTGGATCGCCTCCTTCCACCTCGCCGACAACTCGCACCTCAAGGACCTCGCGGCCTACCCCGGCTACGCCTACTCCGGCACCGCCTGGAACGTCAACCGCTACCATTACCCGACCGCATGGGAGGAAGCTTCCGACTCGCACCTCTTCGCGGTCAACACCGACCACTTCGAAATCTGGTGGGCCCGCCCCTCGCGGCACATCGACGAAATGCCGTCGGCCATCCATTATCCCTCCCTCGTCCTCAACTACGACAGCCACTGGCCGAGCAACACGCAGCAGATCGTCATCGCGTCCGGGCTGGGCAGCGGCAGCGCCAAGCTGGACGGGGCGTCGATCTACGTGCAGAACGACCCGTCGCTCCCCGGCTACAACCCCAACGAGGAACACGCCGTCCTGGTCGGAAATACCGCCTACGCGGTCCGCGACGACCTCAACGCCCCCGGCGGCGCGAGCGAACCGTTCGTGCTGGTGGACACGGTTGGCAAGGACGGGCGCCCCGCGATGTCGGTGTTCTCCGTCGTGCGCACCAATGCGCAACACACCTTCCACTTCGCCACGCAGGCCGGCGCCGCGGTGACCCCGCCCATGCCGCTCGCCGCGTGGCCTGCGTGCAGCAACACCGTCTGCGTCTCCGGCCCCGGCTGGAAAGACCGCAAGCAGCTCTGGTGGGCCAAGGCCGCCGGCGACGACGGCGGCGCCACCAATGTCCTCATGCGCTTCTACTACAAGATGCGCAGCGACTTCAGCTTCCCCGAGCTGGCCACCCAGCCCGCCGAGGGTACCGAGGTGCCGTGGCTCCCGACCGAGCACGAAGACGGCGGCACCACGGGCGATCCCATCGAGCTGGACTATGCCGTCACTTGGCCGCCGAACGTCCCCGAGATGGCCGTCGCGCAGACGCTGACCGAGGCCTCGGGCGGGTTGCCGGACATCTGGAACCAGGCGAGCGTGGACGTGATCTACCAGCAGTCGGCGGCCAACGGCGACGGCGATTCCGTCGTGCTCTACGACCCCGCCGTCGAGCAGACCGCCGACCTCGCGAAGTCGGTCGTGGACGACCTCGCCGCCGCCTCCAAGGCGCGCAAGGAAACCACCAGCGCGCGCTACCGCTTCGGCGACATCCCGCCCGCGCTCGAAACGCGCCTCTTCTACGACCCGACGCGCGGCCCCGACGGCCAGCTCGTCCTCGAAGGCCTCCTCCACGCGCCGCTCACCGGCGATCCGTACATCCTCCCCAACTGGCTCACGCAAAGCGAGAGCGACGACCTGATCGCGCTCGGCGACGGCCTCTCCGACGACGCCCAGGCCGCCTGGAAGGCCGCCGTCGGGACACTCCCCGTGGACACCGCCACCAACATCGTCCCGGACGCCGCCTACGTCAACGCCGCCCTCTCCAGCGCGCCGCCGACGAACCAGGCCGCGCACGGCTACGTCACCCTCGCCTTCAACAACTCCACCAACACCGCTCGCGTCGCGGAGGGGTTGCCCGTCAGCCTCCAGATCATCCGCGTCTCGACGAACCTCTGGGGCGCGCAGTACCTCGACGTCATCGAGCCGGCCGACGCCCTCGAAGAAACCCTCACGCTGTCCTACCCCGACGACTTCGGCGGCGAGGCCGGGCAGTACGAGTTCGAGTGGCGCTGGTCCGATCCCGTCGCCGGCCGCGAGTCCGGCGCGCCGAAGGAGGACTGGAAGCCGTACTTCAGGGGAACCGGAGGTTCCAGCTCCAACGGCGCCTCCTCCATCACCATCGAGGGCGGCACGGACATGGGGACGATCTTCATGCTCTCCGACCACTACTTCGCCGTCCGCTACCGCCGCGCCGGCGGCCTCGGCCCCACCTCCACCAACTGGAGCCCGTGGGTTTCCTCGCTCGCGCCCGGCTGGATCCAGCGCGTCATGACCGCCATCAACCCCTACGACCAGCGCTACGACGACATGACCGAGTACGCCCCCGGCCTCGGCCTGAGCGTCATCGAGCAGGCCGGCCCGCCCTACGAAGGCCCCGTCGCGCTCAACGACGAGGCCATCAACGACGCCGGCCTCATCCAGATCTACCAGACCGTCATGGACCGCGCCCTCTCGCTCTCCCTCGACGCCGAACTCTCCGATCCCAACACCAACGACTCCCTCCTCTTCGCCGCCACGCGCCTCAACAAGCTCTACATGGTCCTCGGCAACGAAGCCTACGCCGACGCGCAGAACCCGACCGTCGGCATCGACCCCGGAACCGGCGAAAATGGCTGGTACGACGGCTACGCCGCGCTCGACACCACGCTCTTCTGCTTCCAGAACCAGGTCATGAGCCTCCTGGAGGAAGAGCTCGCCCTCCTGCGCGGGCGCGACGAGACCTCCCAGCCGTCCGTCAGCGTCTCCCCCGTCTACAACCGCCTCATGTGGAACTACACCTACGGCATCGACGGCGGCGAAGTCGCCTACGCCTGCAACTACGGCATCCATGGCGTCGCCACCAACACCACCGGCGACATCGGTGCCGAGGACGCCAAGCGCATGTACCCGCAGGGCCACGGCGACGCCTGGGGGCACTACCTTTCCGCCCTCGCGCCCTACTACACCCTCCTCGCCTACACCAACTTCGGCTGGAACACCCTCCCCGGCGCGACGCTCGTCGGCAACGCCACCGTCGGCGTCGACTACGCCGACGAAGAAGCCTTCGCCCTCGCCGCCGCCGCCAAGGCCCGCACCGGCGCCGACATCGTCTCCCTCACCGCCCGCCGCGACTACGCCTTCGGCGCCAAGGGACTCGAACGCTGGACGCCCGACGCCGACACCGACCGCTGCTGGG
>JAEEGH010030919.1_pt1 | contig 10379 bp, 8 predicted proteins | sample 9134181 | NCBI WGS metagenome assembly JAEEGH01 (sample SAMN16246544, study PRJNA631951) | gut metagenome | biome: gut microbiome; feature: rumen; material: DP-attached | host: Bos | place: Iran: Karaj | collected 2018-10 | reverse complement strand
GACACCCTCTCGGCCCTTCGGCAGGCTCAGGGACCTTTGTGAACCACGCTCAGGATGACACAACACTAAAAATATGCCCTCGCTTCGGTGCTCAGCTTCTGAAAGATATTTTCTTCGGCATCGCCAAACCGCAAAATATAATTACACCCCATCGACAAAAAATCATTCAAATCCACCGAGAGCGAAAATTCAAAACGATACGTGCGACCTTCACTATAACCGTTCATCACCTGATACGGAATGATTTCTCCACGGCGTTCCACCTGCACCACCGAAAAATTAGCGAAAGAATTCACCTTTTTTTGGCGATTATAGCCTACACGCAAAGCGCCCTCCCAAAGGTCAGCATCAAAAGTGCCGCTTTCGTATTCCGTTCCATCGGTCCCTTCACCGACGCGATACCTCCCCAAAGGCTGCACATAGAACCCCTGCAAAAAATCAAAACGGTAACGAAGCGAACCCTCGTAAATATCCCAGTTCCAATCCTGCAACGCCGAAAGTTCACATTCCTGCATCAGAAAGGTTCCTCCGACAAAATGATCCAGATTAATTCTATACCCCGCATCGAACTCGTGCGAATAGGTTGTCTCATAATACGAAATCGAAGAAAGTTTCTTGTCAAAGCTCGCACCGGGCCTATACGCAAGGGACACCCCTGAAGGATGCTGCCAATCCACCAAGCCTTCCACCGCCATACGTCCCGAAGTCATACGGTGCAGTTGCGACGTCGTTACCGGTGGAAAGTAAATCACCCTCCCCGTCGTATCGCTCCCTTCGCCCTCATAAGAGCCGCCAAAGGTCACATCACGCAAAAAACCTTCGCGTATACCAAATAAAAATCCAGGATTCAATCGGAAATCAATCGCAAAAGAAGCCTCCGAAGAAAGAACCGCTCCCACCGAATCATTACGCCCCATACCCTCGTAAACAAAGTCTCCATTGTCCACCCCCTCAATGTAGCTGCCCGTCAAGCTATCGTAACGCACATCGCCTGTTCCGGGTGCCACCGCCTTATACACGGCCGTATATATTTGCTCTTCGGTAAGCCCTAGTTTATACAAAACATTCCCCTGAATGCCCAATTCTTCGGCCCCAAAACGGGAATCAAGATTTCCTAGCCAGCTGTGTTCACTCTCCGAAGAATCCCTGCGCACTTGTTCGTACTGCAACAAATGAGACAACGTAAAATACCGGCTATTGTAATTCGCCTCCTGCACCCAGGTAGATGCCCACAAAGAATCCGCCCATTCATCGCCAAAACTGTCGCCACGGCGCCTAGCCATGCGTCCGCCAACGCTTTCACGAATCTCGCCACGGTCAAAGAAAATTCCAAGTCCGCTCGAAGACTTTCCATACACGACCTCGTCATGGATACTTTCGTAAGAAGCAGTCTCGCCATCTATTTGCGTATAACGTAAATCGCCACTTCCAAAGGGTCGCAACATGCCCTGCAGGTATTCGGCATCCAGCGTTCCCTGATAGCGTTCCATTTCCTGTTCCTGAACACTTGCAATCCGAATCAGGGCGAGGTTTCCCATGACATTACGATTCCGATGTTCCACCCCCAACTGAACACGCGAAGAATTCCAGTCTTCGTCTGCATTACGGCGGTAGCCCCACTGGGCAGATCCAAACCATTCCCTCGCAAAGCGCGTACGCATCGTGAATTCGTCATGCAACAAATCATCTTCTAAAAAAGTAGAATCCGCATACGCCAAATCCCAGCGGTCACGCAAGCCATACAGGTTCCAGTCCAAATCTGTTCCGGGGAAATTCAAGATGTCAAACCCTTCTTGCACCCGGTTTCCGTACACCGACATTGCAAGCGGAAAATGCAACAGGTCTCGGGTCGAATCCGTCGTCACATACCAGCGGAATGCTCGCCCTTCGGGACCATCGACATGCGAAGACACGATATTGGAATCGCGCCTGTTCATCGCCATTTCAAAATCTGCATAGAACTGGCGATTTTCCTGAATTCGCATTCTTGCAGCAAAACGGTCCGTTCGGTCGGGGCGGTTCAAAGCCGGAAGCGTATCGTCGCGAACAAACTCATCGCCACGGTCCGCCTTCAAAAGAGCGTAATCGACATCCGTCCACACGCCACGCTTTAAGCGGTCTACATCATTTTCAAGCCTAAAGCCGGAAACATCCAAGTACAGGTTCGGGTGTCTGTAGCTAGCCGCAGCGCCCTTAAGCATATAGATATTATCGCTTTCGTAGGCATCGTATTCCACGCGGATTTCGTCATCAAAACCAGGAAGTACCGCCCCCTTAAAATCAAGCATGCCGCCCGCATAGTTCACCTGATAATCCTTGCCGCGCAAAAGCTTTACGCCGTTCAACCAGACCGTTTCCGACTGCGGGACAATCGCAATAAAGTTTCCATAACCATCCAGGGAATAGCCCAGCTGTTGCCCGCTCACGCCATTAAATATGCGCGTAAAATGCTCAACCTCGTCGGTTCCGATAACGCCACGCACCTGCGCGTATCCACCGCCGAAATTACCGCGAATGCCCCCCATCGCCCCAAGAGAGGCTCGGTTGATTCCGGTAAAGCCCATCGAGGAATCCACCCACGTCAGGTCGCCCAGATGCAAAAAGTAATGCGGGGATTCCACCCTAAAATAAATCTGGTCCACTTCGCGGAGTGTCGCTGTTGTCTGGTCCCCCGCACGCCGCCCCACATCGGAAAGGAGTGCGTCAATATAAACGCTATCGGTCAGGCGCCCCGTTATAGACAAGCGAAGTTCCTGGTCCACCTGGGTTCCCCCATCGCCCACGGTAATCTGTACCATTTTATAGCCATGAGTTTCCAGCGAATCCGTGCGTTCTGGAGATTCTACATTTGGAACAAACGATTCCCCACGGGCCAACAGCGCGGGGTCCCACTTTGGCAAGGAATCGATATCCATGCCCCACGCAGACAGCGCCAGTAAAAAAAGTCCCAACCAGAAATGCCGGGACATAAACGCTACCTTTCGTTAGGTTCTACGACAAACTGACGGGTTGAAAGCAACTTCCGTCCGGCAACCAGGTCCACGCTCCACTCGCCCGGACTCAAAAGCTTTGGGACAATCGTTGTAAGGCAGACATCCTGCGTCATGTCGCAGGCAAGTTTTTGCACCGTATCGGAGCCGTTAAACCAGATGTGCATCAGGGTGTCGCCCCCAAGCTGCAGGGCCGAAGACACCGTGGAGTAGTAGTAAAGGCGCATTCCTTCTTCGAACACGCTATCGACTCCGAACGGGGAACCGTTTACGATATGGCTACAGACAACGCTCTGCGCAAGCGTCAGTTCCGCCTCGGCATAGTCGCGAACAGAGTAATCGCCCATGTAGGCAACGACTATTCGGTGTATGAGAAATCCCAAGAAAACGACAATCACAAAGATCGTCGTTTTCCGCAAATTTCGAAGCGGTGGGATTTTTGCCACGGGAAAGCCCCTAGATCAACGGTTTAACGGACCAGGCGGCTTGTATTCTGCGTAAAGGCAGGAACGGCATCGACCAGCTTTTCAACCAGCAAGCGATTGAAGTCTTCAATGCGGTTAGGAAGCTTGGATCCCGGAAAGATCTGGACAAGCAGAAGAGCCTGATCCACGGGAGAAATGTAGATCGAACGATTTTCACCCGTAAAAGAAACCGACTGGAAATTTTCGCCCCCAAGCATCAGCCCGACCTGGCGGGCCGAGTCGAAGGATGCCGTACTCAAGACGGCGAGCGGAGTCGCATCGATTCCCAAGGAACCCACTTCGGCAATGGTAGAGCCGTCACGGTGACAAAGTACGATATATTCAGCCTTGACGCTTGCCTGGTAGGCACTCATCAACCGCTGAACCTTTGCAGCATCATCAGAGAAAATGGTAAAATCACTCATAATGCAATCTCGTTATTTCTTCTTGGGAACGTATGGACGCAATTCAATTTCGTCATCGGCATCGGCTTGAGGTTTCGCGACCTCACGGCCAAAAGTCGGCATACGTGGAACCGTCGCTGCGGCACGCGGACGACCGAAGGGCGAAGACGTCGCTCCTTTCTGGAACAGACCGGCACCTGCAGTCGGAGGTTGTGCGGGCGAACCAGCTGCGGGAGCCTGAGGCGGCTTTGCAGCAAAAGAAGGCATACGGAACGGAGATGCTGCGGCCGGAGCGGCTGCGGGGGCAGCAGGGGCGGCAGGCTGAGTCGCCTTGACCGAGACGCCTTCCTTGGTAAGGGAGACGTCGTGAACACCGGTATTGCCGACATTCGCGGCCGCCTGGCGTAAAAAGCCCTGTTTCACGTTGAACTTTTCGATCACCAGCATGGCGATGGTCTTAAGGGTCGTCACAACGCCCTTACCGTTATGGGCGGTCGCCGGGAAGAAAGGCACGTTGCGCGGGTTGAGCTCCGCATTCAGTTCGTCGAGCGTGAACACATTGTCCATATCACGCTTGTTGTACTGGAGCACAAACGGCATATCGTCGAGGTCCATGCCGTAATCCTGCAAGTTCTGACGCAGGTTCTGCAAGCTTTCCAGGTTTTCCGCCTGACGGGACCTCTGGGAATCCGCAACGAAAACGATTCCATCTACACCACGAAGCACCAACTTACGCGTACTGTTATAATAAACCTGACCAGGAACCGTATAAAGCTGGAACCTCGTCTTGAATCCCTTAATATCACCAAGGTTCAAGGGCAAAAAGTCAAAAAACAGCGTTCGGTCGCCTTCGGTCGCCAACGACACCATGTCGGTACGCTTGTCTTGCGGCATTTTCTGGTGAATCACCTGCAAATTGGTGGTCTTACCGCTAAGACCCGGGCCATAGTAAACAACCTTACAACTAATCTCTCTTGTAGCAAAATTTATCGAAGACATTATACATCCTTGATATATCTGTTCTAAATCTAACAAAAATGATTTTACAAATATATCAAAATTGCTTTTTTTTACGTCAAAACGTGATTTTTAGTCATTTACGACGTGAACGGTACGCTGCGGGAAGGGTATCGTGATGTTTTCTTCGACAAAACGCTTGCGGATTTCGGCCGTATACTTCCAGAGCAGGTTGAAATAGTCCTGCGTACGCGCCCAGGCGCGGAAAGTCACGTTCACGGCGCTATCTTCGAGGCCGGCCACAAAGAACTGCGGTTCCGGCTTGCGTAAAAAGAGCGGCTCCCCCGCCACCACATCGCGCATAATGTCCAGCGCCTTTTCCGGGGAATCCCCATAATCGATTCCCACCGTAATTTCGAGCCTACGGAGCGGATTCTTGCTGAAATTCACAATGGGCTGACCCCACAGGGCAGAATTCGGAGCCGAAACAAACAAGCCGTCAACGGTCTTGAAGGTGGTATTGAACAGTCCAATGCCTACGATATTCCCTTTGATGTTTCCACACTCGATATAGTCCCCCGCCTTGAACGGCCTAAGGAACAACAGCAAAAGGCCCGAGGCAATATTCGAGAGCGTATCCTTGAGAGCAAGTCCAATGGCCAAGCTCGCCGCACCGACCATGGCAACGAGCCCCGCCGTATTGACGCCCAGCACATGGAGAATTAGTAACAAACTAACGATATAGATGCAGTAAGCAAACAGCGAGTAGATCAACGGCTTAGCCGCCTTGTCAAAGCCCCTGCTTTCGGCATGATTGATTACCTGCTTCAAGACAATCAACAGAACTTTTGCAACCGCAAGGATCACCAGCGCAAGCAAAAAGCGCTGAAGAAAGGAATGGTCCATCAAATGGTTCATCCAGTTTTCTAAAAAATCTTTAATCTTATCCATCGCTAAAAAGATAGTAAATTAGGGAGGCTTCATTTTTTTGTATTTTGTAGACATGGAATTTGTCGACAAGCTTAGGGCAAAGCCCTCCGTTCAAAAATTAGAGAAGTTTTTTCCGGCAATAGCCTTTCTAGGCGGTTTCACCTGGGACTCCATCACCCTTGGACAAATGGTGTATGGTACAGACATTTTGATTCTACTCGCCTACTATACGGGAGCGCTTATCTTGGTTCTGCTCCTTTCTGCACAACTGGAGCACCCCGAAGGTTGGACCAAGGAACGCCTGCAGGCTCTCGCCAAGAGCCAACAGAAACAGGCCCCGAAAGTAAGCGCCCCCGCAGCAGAGCCAGCCAAGAAAGCAGAATCGCTCCAAAAGGTGGAGCCTGTAGCCGCGAAAAAAAACGATGAAAAGCAGGCCTCTACCCCCGAGGAAACCCCTGAAACAAAGACAGCGGAATCTCGTTTCAGACGTGCAGCCAATTTTATAGCCCAAAAGACTCCCGCACGAGCAAAGGAAGCGGCAAACCGCGCCGCAACCGAAGCCATGGAAGCCGCTGCCAAGGCAAAGGCGATCGCCACGGCCAAAGCGATGGAAACCGCGAACCGAGCTGCGACCGAAGCGAAAGATGCTGCCGTCAAGGCCAAGGGGGCCGCCTCAAAATTCGCAAAGAACGTCGGCTACGAATCGACCGCCATTCCCGAAAACGCCATTGTCGTAAACCACCGCTTTTTGGACCGCGAATGGAGCGAAGCCTGGAAACAACGCTTTACCTGGGCGGTACAGTTCTGTTTCGGAGGTCTGTTCAGCGCCCTTGTCGTCTGCTATTTCAAGAGCAGCGGTTCGCTCGCCTCGTTCCTTCTCGTTATTTTATTAGCAATTCTCCTGGTCGGCAACGAATTTCTGCAAAAGAAATACGAAAGTTTCGGCGTAAGCCTCGCCTTTTTCTGCCTGCTCGGGACTATGTTCATGAACTTCGCGATTCCGCACCTGGTTCACCGCATCGGATTTATCTGGTTTTTCCTGAGTACGCTGATTTCATTTGGCATGTGCCTTTTTATCTGGAAGATGTCGCACCGTAAAAAGACAATCCTTATCGCGCCAGCTATCATCAGCGTCTTGCTCGTGGTCGCCTATATCATGAACTGGGTGCCCCCCGTGCCGCTGGTACTCAAGCAAAAAATCGCCTGCCAGAATTTTGACAAGGCAAGCTACAGCTGCGATGCAGACGCCCCCACATTCATGCAGTCTCTTGGACTCATGATACCTACCGTCCACCGCGTCGACAGTTCCGAAGTTTACTTTGTAACATCCGTTTACGCCCCTGCCGAACTCAAGGCGGAACTGGAATACCTATGGTACTACCAGAATCCGACAACAGGACGTTACTCGCTTACAGACCGCATTTCGTCAAGCCGCATGACAATCAACGGAGGCCGCGAATCCGGATTCAGGACATTCACCCGCAAAAAGAACACGCCCCCGGGCAAGTACCGTGTCGAAGTCGCCTACAAGAATGGTGCTGTTATCGGCTCGGGAACATTCGAGGTCTTAAGTGACGTTCCCGAAAATGGATTTGTACGGGATACACTCCGCTAATTTCTATATTTAAAATATGAACGATTTAGAAAATGATCCGATTCTTAACGCGAGTTCTATCAATAGCGAAGATTATTGGTTTCTAAAACTGAACAACAAAGATTTGCAAAATGAACAAAATCAAGACAGCAACACTGCAGGGCAAGTGGACGGGCAACACCGAGACCAATAACCAATGGTACGTGGAACAGGCGCTTGCGCTCAAGGGCAAGGGAATCGACCTGGTCGTTCTCCCCGAGATGTTCCATACGCCGTATTTTCCGTTCGAAGAAAACGCCGACTTTTTTGACATGGCTATCGAAAAGGATAGTCCGCTCGTAAAGCAGTGGCAAGGCATCGCAAAAGAAATCAACGCGGTAATTGTTTTCCCGTTTTTCGAGAAACGCGCCCGCGGCATCTACCACAACAGTGCCTTCGTCTTTGAACGCGACGGTTCTATTGCTGGCCTTTACCGCAAGAGCCACATTCCCGACGATCCGGCTTTTTACGAAAAGTACTACTTTATTCCAGGCGACACGGGCTTTGAACCCATCAAGACGAGCGCCGGTACGCTCGGCGTACTGATTTGCTGGGACCAGTGGTTCCCCGAAGCGGCTCGCATTATGAGCCTCAAGGGAGCAGACCTTCTGATTTACCCCACCGCTATCGGCTGGATGAAATCGGAACCCGCAGAAATCTACCCGCGTCAGCAGGACAGCTGGGTCACGGTGATGCGCGGACACGCGATTGCAAACCGCACCTTCGTTCTTTCGGCGAACCGCATCGGTACCGAAGGCGAACTCACCTTCTGGGGAACCTCTTTCGTTGCCGCCCCCGACGGATACATTCTCCACAAGAACGACGTGGATTTTCTCGGAGCAAGCATCGTCGAGATAGACCTGAAGGAAACCGAAGAGAATCGCCGCTGGTGGCCGCATTTCCGCGACCGCCGCGTAGACCTCTACGGGGACATCCTGAAAATTTGGTGCGATAAGTAGAACGGGCTTCGCCCTACAGACGAGAGACGAAAGACGAGAGATATTTTTATGACGAAAACAAATGTACGTTACCCCGCCGAATGGGAAGAACAAGCGGCCACATGGCTCGCCTTTCCGCATAACAAAAAGAACTGGTACGGAAAGCGCGGTGAAATGATCCGCAAGTTCTATATAGAACTTATCCGCACCATCAGCGAATTTCAACCGGTGAACGTCCTTGTTCCAAAAAAGAACTTCCTCACCACCGAAGAAAAATACGCCGTAGCCGACCGTCCCTTCCCCGCGAGTTTCTTCACCATTAAAACAGACGACATTTGGATTCGCGATTACGGTCCGTTTTTTCTGAAAAAGGGCAAAGAAACGATTGTTTCGGAAACCGTCTTTAACGCCTGGGGTGCAAAATTTCCGCCCTGGAAAAACGACAACCAGATTCCTGCACACATCGCTGAAATTTTTGAATACAAGAAAGGCGCTAGCGTTCCCTACATCTTTGAAGGCGGCGCAATCGAAGTCAACGGAGACGGTCTCGGCATTACTACGCTGGACTGCCTGATTGGCAAGAATCGTAACGCAGACAAGGACTTGAAGAATGTAGTCAAGGCGCTTTGCAAGGCTTTCGGCCTGCGCGACATGCTGGTGCTCCCCCACGGGCTCCACGGCGACCACACCGACGGCCATATCGACAACGTGGCACGCTTTGTTGCAAAAGACCGCATCGTGATGTGCGAAGCGACCGACAAACGTTCCCCGAACAACGTCATTCTGACCGAAGCGAAGTACTTGATTGAAACTTGGCTCAAGAGCCACTACGGCAAGTCCGCGAAAGTCGACACGTTGCCGCTCCCGCCGCAACGTAAGCTCGATGACGGCCAAATTCTCCCGGCCAGTTACATGAACTACATCTATGCAAACGGGGCAATCATTTTCCCGAAGTACAAGTCGCCCAACGACGCCAAGGCCAAGGCCTACTTCGAAAGCGTGTACCCCGACCGCAAGGTGATTGGCCTAGACTGCCGCACCGTAATCGAAGAAGGCGGTAGCCTACACTGCATGAGCAAACACGAAAGCTTGTAAGGCGAAAACATAACGCATCGCCCAAAACGCATCACCCTATATAATAAAACCCTGTGTATAAAAGCGCAGGGTTTTATTTTATGGAATGTTGAAGATTTAGTCCTTGAAGCAACGAACAGAGAGTCTGTTGTTCTTTCTTAAGTTATTGTAGACACGCGCTTCATCTGCCCCTATGTAACCGTAGGAGGCTTCACCACTACTATACTCAGATGCACTCCAGTAGTCGGCATTAGAGTAAAAACAGTTGAAACCACCCGAGCGACAGTAGCCGACTGGGAGCGCGGAGAAACCACTTTCATTCGTTGCATTCTTCCATTCTACATTTCCAAGTGCCTGTTGCGCAGTATAATCAACACTAGAGAGCAACTGGTACCATTCACTGACCGTCGGGATATGCCAGCCATCAGGACAGATTCCCTGATGCGGGGTTTTGATAGTCCCTGCCGGCACTGAGGCATCCTGCCACTTGGAGTCTATATCCATCGCCGCAGTCCAGGTGTAGTAGCGTCCACCTTTCAGACAGTTTGTAGAATCATTATTGTAACACGAGTTATTTTCAATCAAGTAACTATGCGCCCCTTCATCGGCATAGTTCAAGTTTTCCGCCATCACGGTCTTGCCGTTAATCGTCACGATCCTGTAAATGCGACCGTCACGTTTATCTTTTAGCGTTCCGTATTCAACTTCAGGATTGAAATAATCCTTGACACCGACTTCAAAATCATAAACATAAGCATCCCTAAATCCACTATTTTCGCATATGCGGGTAGAATCTTCGTTAAAGACTCCGTTCATCGCTGCAGTACAGGCCATGCCCTCTTGTTCTTCATTTGTAGTCGCCTCACGCCAGATTCCCGCATCACAAACAAAGTATGTCTTGGTATCGACAATGCCCGTCACCATCTTACCTTCCTTGTCGCAGTCGTAATCGACAGTATTGTAGGCAACCTTGTCGACCATCTGCATCC
>JAEEGH010030918.1_pt1 | contig 10379 bp, 10 predicted proteins | sample 9134181 | NCBI WGS metagenome assembly JAEEGH01 (sample SAMN16246544, study PRJNA631951) | gut metagenome | biome: gut microbiome; feature: rumen; material: DP-attached | host: Bos | place: Iran: Karaj | collected 2018-10 | reverse complement strand
GTCAAAGAGCTGACTGGCGCAGAAGCCGAGCAGCATAGCCGCACGGAGATGAGCGGTCTTTTCACCTACAGTCTCGGTAAAGGCGAACACTCGAAGATTATCTTCAAAAAAGACGATGTGACGCTGGCTGAGTTAGTTTACAATCCACGGCATAGTGACAAAGACGACGTGAAAGGTATTGGTGAGTTGGAGTCGAAGACTGTGCCGCAGAAACCCGACATCGTGTTGCAGCTGACCAAGGACGACCTGCAAGAGGGCATGAAACTCACCTACCTCTTCGATGCCAAATACCGGTTGGAAAAAGATGGTGGCAATGATGTACCACCCGACGATGCCATCAACCAGATGCACCGCTACCGAGATGCTATCTACTATAACAGTAAACACACTGACGAGACTATAAAGAAAGAGGTCATCGGCGGCTATATTCTCTTCCCCGGCCACATGGACGACACCTCACGCTTTCGTCAAAGCATCGATGAGGTGAACATCGGCGCTTTCCCCATGCGACCCGGCGACAACCAACATGAGATGCTATCTGACTTTATCAAAGACCTGCTGAACAAACACGCCGTCGAGATTGTAGAACAGGTGATACCTCAAAAAGGCACTACCCTCGAGGTGAAGAAACATGTACTGGTCGGACTCGTGAAGGAGGACAACCCTCAATTGTCCGCACTCCTGAACGGTACAGCAACCCAATACTATTCAGGCAACACTTTCCCAACCACTATCCCATTGGACGGCATAGACCTCTTCGTTCCCTTTATCAAAGGAAAAGGCATCAAGGATTTGTACAGAGTGGATGGCATCCATACTGGCAGGAAGATTAAAGGCGACACTGACGACAAACTGCGTATCACATTCGACCTCACTTATCTGAGACCACTGTCAGACTACTATAGAATGACTACTTTGACAATACTTGATACTTTCCGCTACACAACATTAGACCACTTGATTCCATGACCGACACGATGACAGCTGAGCAGCGGCACAAGTGCATGTCGCATATCCGCAGCCGGGACACGAAACCCGAGCTGAAGGTGCGCCGCTGGCTGTGGCATCACGGGTATCGCTACCGCCTGAACGTGAAGAGCGTGCCCGGCAAACCGGACATCGTCATGCGGCCTTACCGCACGGCTATCTTCGTGAACGGATGCTTCTGGCACGGACACGGGGTGCAGCTTTCAACTGCACAAATTGAAAATTCAAAATTGAAAATTGAAAAAAACAACACCGTAAAGAACTCCGAAGCTGCACAAATTGGAGTCAAGAACTCCGCGTGCTGCAAGATTCCACAGTCGAACCGCGCGTTCTGGGTGGCGAAAATCAGGCGCAACCAGGAGCGCGACCAGCGGAACTACCAACTGCTGCAGGAGAACGGCTGGCAGGTTATCGTCGTTTGGGAATGCCAGCTGACCCCCAAACAGATAGAACACACCATGCGCGAAGTGGAGCTGCTGCTCAACAACAACATGCTTGCCCGCTACAAACACTCTCCCAACCCCTTCACCACCGAAGAGGAACCCCTCCCCCTCGCCGCCGAAGACTCTATTGAATACCAAGACAAATGAAAGCCTCCATACTCTTCAAACAATACGTCTGGCTGGTCGATACCATCCAACGCTGCAAGCGCATAACACTGGCCGAGCTGAATGAACGCTGGCTGCGCACCGAGCTCAGCGAAGGCCGCCCCCTGAGCCGCACCACCTTCAACCGCCACCGCAGCGAAGTGGAAGAGATATTCGGCATCATCATTGGCTGCGACGCCGACAACCGCTACTATATCGTCAGCAGCGACGTACTCCACACCGACAGCGTCCAGCAATGGATGCTCAACACCCTGACAGTAAGCAATATTGTTGGCGAAGCACGAAACCTACACGACCGTATCCTGCTTGAAAGCATCCCCACCGAAGGAGAGATGTTACGACAGATAGTGGAAGCGATGCAACGCGGCGTACTCATCAACATCACCTATCGCCGCTACGGCTCTACGACCGATGCCTCCTGGACGATAGCCCCCTATTGCATCAAACTCTTCCGCCGCCGCTGGTACCTAGTCGGCACCATCCGGAGCACAGGCTTCCAGCCTGTAACCCACGGGAGTACGGGCACCCTGCCCGTAAACCTCGGGGATTCGGGCACCTTGCCCGTATCACCAATAAAAGATTGGCACCGACGCTTCCACAGCGTCCCCCACCGTGAGAACAAGGCACTCCAGAGCATCACTTTCCGCCTGTACGACTCTCTTCCAAAAGAGGTGATAGAGGAGATTAAACTGAAGCTGGACATCAAGAAAGACGACCCCGCCTGTAACAGCATGCAGTACCAACGACTCCGCCAAAAGATTGCAGAATACGAAGACGCTGGCTATGGACAATGTTTCCTGCGGGACGAACGGATTGCCGCCATTATGCAAGACACGCTCAAACATTTCGACGGCGAAAGATACCAGCTACTATGCTGGTGTATCATGCCCAACCACGTACATGTATTGATTGAAGTGAATGAAGGATGGTCGCTTTCAAAAATCATGCACGGCTGGCGTTCCTATACGGCCAATGAAGCAAACAGAATCCTTGGGCGCACTGGGAAATTCTGGATGGAAGAGTATTACGACCGTTATATCCGCAATGACAACCACCTACAGAAAACAATCAACTACATCTTGAACAACCCAGCCAATGCTGGATTAGATGACTGGCCATGGGTTGGTGTTAGGAGCACGGGCTTCCAGCCCGTATTACAAGCCAGTGGCTTATTTCCCAATAAACAAGCCAGTGGCTTGTATCCCTATCCCGGGAATGGACAAGCTGGTAGCTTGTATCCCATAACGCTGTCTTTCGACCGCATCACCTCTCTGATCCTCACCGACGAGCCCTTTGCTGTTGACCCGGACTTCGACGCCGAGGCCTTTTTCTCCGAGTATTTCGGCGTGATGACCGACAACCGCATCCCGCTACAGCGCATTGTGCTACGCGCCTTCGGCAACGAGCGCTACGCCCTGCGCGACCTTCCTCTCCACCCATCACAGAAAGTGGTGGAAGAGGGCAGCGACTATGTCGATTTTGAACTTTTCCTCCGCCCCACAAGCGACTTTCTGGCACATGTCCTGTCGCGCGGACGTTGGGTAAAGATTATTTCTCCCGAAGCCATTGCACAACAAATCAGCAATATGCATAAAGAGTCTGTATAATTTCTCTATAGTGTACCGTTTTTTGGTACAGCGGATGTGTACTTTTGCATCGTGAAATAAAAGAAGTATTAACACTAAAATCTTTAAAGCGATGAAAGCACATCAAACCTTCTTCATGGATTGCCACTTAGCTGGCCGCAAGTACTACGATGCCGACCTCGTATGGGACTATCTGCGTGTTGGTCAAACCCTGCGTCTCGAGCGGGACATGCAGAACCCGCACGACCCCAACGCCATACAGGTCATCTTCAACAAAGACAATGAGAACTATCTCCTGGGGTTCATCCCGCGCAGCGACAACAAGCAGCTGGCCGCCTTCCTGGAGATGGGCTGGACCGACATCTTCGACTGCCGCATCAACAGCATCACCCCCGATGCCCATCCCGAAAACCAGGTGCACCTCACCATCAGCATCCGCCGCAACGGGAGCACAGGCATCCTGCCTGTCTAATGTCCGCCTATGGGAACAGATATCCATATTCACATTGAGTATTTGCGTCGCAAAAAAGGCAAAAAACCGCATTGGGTACATCCCGGTGAAGAGTTCGACGCAGACAGGCGCTACAGTGTTTTCGGTATCCTTGCCGGTTTGAGAAGCGACATAAAGCCGCTATATCCTCCACGAGGGTTGCCCGGGGACATAACGATGGAAACCTATAGGCACTACAAGGATTACGGAGGAGAGGCTCACACAGCCAGCTGGCTCACAACACAAGAGTTTGGGGAATGTCTCGATGTCGTCGAGAGAATAGTTGAGGAAAGAAGTAAACAACCGAAGACAGACCTGCAACGTAATATTGAGATGGTGGAAAAATTATTGAGAAACTACCACAACGACAATGATGATGATTGGCTTAAAAGTTATCGTCTTCTCTACAAATACATGAAAGACTCCGACGATGAAGGTGAACCAGCAAGGATAATATTTTGGTTTGATAATTAGATGTCAAAATATTTTCGGGCATTCTGCGTTATCTATAAACAATTTAAATCCGTATGACTGTCGTTTGGTTGATTATTGCTTTGTTGGCTGTCTGTTATGTGGTCGTGGCTTTCGGTTCGGTTCTGCTACGTTTCTTTGCCGCAGTTGCCGTTGTGGTGTCCACACCTGTCCGCGAAATTGCCAAGCTATACAAAAGCAACCAGAAAAAGAAAGCCCGTGCATTGCTGGCCAGCTTCTCTTTCGCCATCATCTCAGCCACTATCCTCATTTGGCTGCTCGTCGCCACATCGTGAGCATTAGCAACTGGCCGCCTCTCTGTCAAGCAGAAGAAAGCTGGAAACAAACAAAACCCCCATCGGTCATTAGACCGACTTTTCAATCAATCTCGTCTTTTTTCAGGTCTGTTTGCCGCTTCGCGCGGAATTTACTATTTATTCTGTGGGGGATTACGCTAACGTTCCTCAACGTTCCGAAAAGTGTTGCATATTTACCCCAACGTTCCTCTATGCGCCTTCAGGGTTCAATGTTACGTCGTTCTTTATCATATCGTTTTCCGATATGTTTCCCATCGTTTTCCCTTTGTGAAACGGAAAACGATGGGAAAACGATCGAATAACGATCGAATAAATGACGGCGCTTGAGAGAGATTGCATGAATGCTTGAATGTGTTAATGCTTGAGTGGCTGACGCGGTCTAATTACTCAAATAATCAAGCAATCAGACAATCAAGCATTCAGAGCGAGCCGGCCTTCCACTACCTGCCAATCGACTATCTGCCACAGGGCGGCGAGGTGGTCGGCGCGGCGGTTCTGGTAGTCGAGGTAGTAGGCGTGCTCCCACACGTCGAACGTCAGCAGCGGATTCAATCCCATAGTGACTGGGTTCTCCGCGTTCTTCTGCTGCGTGATGACCAGCTTGCCGTCCTTGTCGGCCGAGAGCCATACCCATCCGCTGCCGAAGAGGGTGACGCCCTTCTGCTCAAACTCTTTCTTGAAAGCCTCCACGCTGCCGAAACTCTTCTCCAGCAAGGCGGCCAGTTTGGCACTCATGGGCTGCGGCGTGTTGGAGAACTGCTCGAAATAAAGGGTGTGGTTCAGCACCTGTCCGGCGTTGTTGAACAGGCCTCCCTCGGCCTTGCGCACCACTTCGCTCAACGGCATCCCTTCCAGTCCGCTGCCGGGAAGCATCTTGTTCAGGTTGTCCACATAGGCTTTCAGGTGCTTGCCATAGTGGAAGGAAAGGGTCTCTTTGCTGATTACCGTTCCCAGCTCGTCATAAGCCAGCGTAGGCATAGCGAATTGTCCATCGATAGGCATAATCTCTTTCATCTTTGTATAGGTTTTTAGTGTTACTATTATTTTTCAATCTATGCTTATAACGTCCTTTTTTCAATAATATTGCATCGCTGCCACCCATTCTCTGCGTACTCTTTCCCCCAAAAAACGTAATTAGTCACACTCATCTTCCGCTTTCACCCATACATCGCACCTCCGGTAATCAAAAAAAACACTTTTTTCTTTTACAGGATGTGGCACTGTGTACCAATTACTTATAGTCATTGTGACAAGCTGGAAGCTTGTACCCCCTTGAAAAAAAACTTGCTAATTCAAGAATAGTTTGTAACTTTGCAGCGCAAAGTACTCTTAAATACAACATGAACAACAACGAAGCCATCAACACGCTCAACGAGATAAAGGACCTGATGAAAAAGTCCTCCCGTTTTCAGACCATCAGCGGCCTGTCGATAATCATTATAGGCATCTATGCCTCCATCGTCTCCCTTGGAGCCTGGCTGCTGCTTGGCGACCACGAGCCCTACAGCTGGCTGCCCTCTTGGAGCCTGGACCTTTCCATCAACACTCCGGGTCGCACCTGGGTGGCCATTCTCTGTGCACTTGCTCTCGTCGTCGTCTCTTTCGGCACGGTCTGCATTATGTCGTACGCCAAGACCAAACGGCAGAACCACCAGTTCTCATTCGACCAGACCGTGCGCCGTCCCCTGCTCCACTTCTTCGTGCCCGCAGTCACCGGCGGCCTACTCTGCCTGGCTATGCTGCTGCAGGGTCACTATGGCCTCACCTCCTCCTTTATGCTGGTCTTCTACGGCTTGGCCCTTATCAACTGCTCCCACTACACCACCTCTTCCATCGCTCTGCTGGGCTACGGCGAGCTTCTCCTCGGCATCATCGACTGTTTCCTCATCAGTCACGGCATCCTCTTCTGGTTCCTCGGCTTCGGCCTCTGGCACATCGTCTTCGGCATCTTCTTCACCCTCAATAGCCATAAGTCATGATTTCCACCCTCAACGGCATAAACAAAGCCTTCGAGAGCAAGGCGCGACTCGGCATCATGTCGGTGCTGATGGTCAACGAGAGCGTGGATTTCTCCACCCTCAAGTCGCTCCTTTCGCTCACCGACGGCAACCTGGCCAGCCACACCCGCGCCCTCGAGGAGCTGGGCTATATCCAGTGCGAGAAACGCTTCATCGGACGCAAGCCAAACACCTCCTTCTCCATCACCAAGGCAGGCAGCCAGGCTTTTAAGGAACACCTCAAGGCTCTCGAAGACTTTATCAAGAACACCTCTGCCTAATTTTTTTACCTTATTCACTTTGCATTACAAAGTACTCTCAAATAAAGATAATAACAACATAAAATACAAAACAATGGAAAACATCAACCCCAAAAACATCCTGCCTAACGACAATTCACGCAGCAGTCTCAAACTCGGTATCAAGCTGTTGCTTATCTTAATCATCAGCATTCTGCTGCTTATTCCGCAAGCCATCATCATGGACATGGTGAACGAGCGCAGCAGCACCGAGACAGCCGCCAACCTCGAGGTCACCGAGAAATGGGGCAGCGGGCAGACCCTCACGGGACCCGTGCTCTTCATCCCGGGCGACTCGGCAGCCAACAACATCTATCTGCTGCCCGAAGACCTCGACATCAAGGGCGACATCCAATCCCGCATGCTGAAACGCGGCATCTATGACTTTACCGTCTATGAGACCACGCTCGACCTCAGCGGCCACTTCGCCCTCTCGAAGGAAATCAAAGCCGAACAGCTGAAACACCTGCGTACCGAACGCGCCAAGCTGCTCTTTGCCATCACCGACTTCAAAGGCTTTGCCGACAATCCCACGCTCCTCTATAACGGCCAGCCCGCTGACCTTTCCTCCGAAGCCCTGCACCTGGGCAGCCACAATGCCCTCTCTTGCGCTGTAGATATCCAGCCTATCCTCAACGGCGACAAAGTCACCTACCGCCTCACTGTGCCCCTTAAAGGTTCCAACTACCTCTACTTCCTGCCTGTGGGACGCACCACCTCGCTGCACCTCTCCTCCGACTGCCCCACACCCAGCTTCACCGGCCGCTACCTGCCCGCCGACCGCGAGGTGAATGAACAAGGATTTACCGCCGACTGGAAGGTGCTGGCCCTCAACCGCGACTTTGCCCAGGTGCTCAGCTCTCACAGCGAGCTGCGCAATGCCCAGTCGTTTGGTGTTGACCTCAAGGTGCCTGTGGAGCAATACCAGCAGACCACCCGCAGCATCAAGTACGCCTATCTCATCATCCTGCTCACTTTTGCCGTAGTCTTCTTTGTCGAGAACCGCCGCCTTACCCCCGTCCATCCCGTACAGTACGCCCTCGTGGGCATCGCCCTCATGCTCTTCTACGTCCTGCTGCTCTCCTTCTCCGAGCACCTCACCTTCCTCCTCTCCTACATCATCGCCTCGGTCATGACCATCGGCCTCATCACCCTCTTCATGCGCGCGCTTCTCAAGAACCACCGTGCCGCTCTCCTCATCGGGCTGCTGCTCCTTATCCTCTACACCTTCATCTACGTCATCATGCAGCTGGAGAGCTACGCCCTCCTTGTCGGCAGCCTCGGGGTCTTCATCATCCTGGCCGCAGCCATGTACGCCTCGCAGAAAATCAATTGGTACCAGAAAAATTGAGATTTGAGAATTGAGAATTAAATTGCTCTTATGGTATATCTGATTGGTTTTTACCACAACCTCGAAGATGTAATACCGAAATAAATCATACTCATAAAAAAATATTAAACAATGAAAACCTCATTCCTCCGTCGGCGTTTCGCCCGCTTTGCCGCCCTGCTGCGCACAGCTCTCACTGGCCATCCTGTAGAGCTGATCATCCTGCTCCACGCCACCGCAGCCGCCTGCGCCTCCGTCTATCTCCTGCACCACGCCTGGATGCATCCCGCAGTCTATGCTCCCTTTGCCGTCATCGCAGCCCTCAGCCTCTCCTTCTACCGGGAGAGGCTCCGCTGGGCCGTCGTCGCCTATTGGGCTATGCTGCCCCTCTACCTGCTCACCCTGTTCCTGCCCGACGCTTGGCGCAGCAGTACCGAACTCCACTACCTCTATGCCGTCCTCCCGGCCATTTACCTGCTGGCTCGCCGTGTGAAAGACAACATCCGCTACAGCCTCCGCTTCTACAGCATGGCGCGCTCGCTGACTCTGGCTCTCGGCATCGCCACCTTCCTCATGGCCATACTCATGCTTATCCTCGGCTCAATCGAAACACTCTTCCACCCCGACCCCTCCATTTTCAACAAATGCTATGACCTCGTCTTGACTGTCTGCTATCCCTTGGTGGCGCCCCTCGTCTTCATCGGCCTCGAGTCCACCTCCCGGACACCCGCCGTCAGCAAACTGGAGACCATATTACTCAACTACATCCTCACTCCTGCCCTGCTGCTCTACAACCTCATCCTCTATGTCTATGCCGCCACCATCCTCTTCCGCTGGGATTTGCCGCAGGCCTCTGTCGCCACAATGGTGACCATCTTCATTTCTGTACAGGTAATCCTCGATATCGTGCGGCCGCAACTCCCACGCCAACCCCTTGCCTGGTACTTCCGATGGTTCGGCCTCATCGCACTGCCGCTGGTGGTGCTCTTTTGGGTGGCCACGGGCTACCGGCTGTCGCAATACGGCCTCACCATCGACCGCTTCTTCCTGCTCCTCGCCGGTGTGCTGATGACCCTCTACTGTCTCCTCACCCCCTTCCTGCGCCCCAAACCTTGGTTCTGGCTTACCATCTCCGCTGTGGCGGGCATCGTCGTCCTCACCCTCGGCGGTCCCCTCTCCGCTCGCCAACTCTCCCTCTCCGCACAGTTAACCCTCATCCGCACCAACGCCGCCGAAGCGCACATCCTCACCCCCGAAGGTACTATCGACACCGCCGCCTTCCATCCCGACCCCACCGACACCCTCTATGCCCCGCAGCATCGCGCTGCCTATCAGGCCATGCTCTACATTGAGCACGACCTCGGCGACACACTCGTGCTGAGGCGTGAGCTCGGTCTCGACCGCGCCGACTACCTCGACCGTCTCAGCGACCGCACCGCCCGCCACGCAAAAGCCTATCGCTTTGACAACGACTGGTACCGCTACGAAGAGCAGTACGCCACGCAAAACTTCTACCTCGACAACGACAGCGACAAGAATATCATCGATGTTTCAGACTACAACCGCTTATTCCTCAACCAACGATACAGTGCAGGCGAAAGCATCCCATACCCCGGCGGAACCATCGACGCCGACACCCTTCTGGCCGCACAACTCGCCAAGATAGGCTACACCCTGCGCAGCAACCTCGACCAAGACAAACTCGACAAACACAAAGAGCAACTGCTCACCTACACCAGCCCCGACGGCTCCGTCCTCATCGTCTTCGACGGGATGCAAATCTCCAAAGCCGACAGTCTCAATCACCTCTTCACCGCCCACATCTGCTACGCCCTGTCCCGATAATCCCAAATCGGTCATTCGGGTTTATGCCAGATTAGTATTTGTTTCGAGCAGATTATGCAGTACAAAAGACAATACATGCCTAAGACACGCCATTATTAACCCAAATCGGTCGTTAGGGTTTATGCCAGATTAGTATTTGTTCCGAGCAGATTGGCCGCATCGCTGGCAAAGACGTAGCGGGCTACGGCGAGACAGGGATGTGGACAAGATGCCGGAAGAAATGCTGATATGGCATAAAGAGACCTGAAAAAGCGAGAAAGGATATAAATGTCGGCCTAATGACCGATTTGGGTTTATGGTCAATTAATGATAATTTGTGTTTTTGAATGAATGTGTGAATGTGTTAACGTGTTATTGTGTTAGTCCTTGGCGCATCAAAGACTCACGAATTTACGAATTAACACATTAACGCAATCAGAATCACTCAAGCAATCAAGCAATCACTCAAG
>JAEEGH010030914.1_pt1 | contig 10379 bp, 9 predicted proteins | sample 9134181 | NCBI WGS metagenome assembly JAEEGH01 (sample SAMN16246544, study PRJNA631951) | gut metagenome | biome: gut microbiome; feature: rumen; material: DP-attached | host: Bos | place: Iran: Karaj | collected 2018-10 | reverse complement strand
GTCCAGCTCGCTTCCTTCCACAATATCAAAGTAGCGCATAACCCGGAAATAGGAGAGGATACGCTTGACATAAAGCCGTGGCTTTGAGGAGGCAATCAGGAGCCGGTATCCCTTCTCCTTCAGTGCATACAGCAGAGCCTCGACCCCCTCATACAGGGCATTCTCGTACAGCCCGGTCTCGGCATAGTATTCCCGGTAGCACTCCACCACCTCCTTGGCCTCATCCTCAGGACATCCAAGATAGTCCATGAACGATTGGTAGAGCGGCGGCCCCACAAAGGAGGTCAGCTTATCCAGGTCAGGCTCATCCACCCCATAGCAGTGGAGGGCATACTGCACACCTTTGACAATGCCCGGCTTTGAGTCGGTGATAGTGCCGTCCAGGTCGAAGATAATGTTCTTGTATTTCATATCAGTATTTGCTCAGGAATGCTCTGGTGCGCTCGTTCTGGGGGTTGTCGATAACCTGCTTTGCAGGGCCCTGTTCTGCAATCACTCCGTGGTCCAGGAAGATAATCTTGTCTGAAAGATCCCGGGCAAAGGCAATCTCGTGGGTCACTACAATCATGGTCATCTTGGCTTCGGCCAGCTCCCTGATTACCTTGAGGACCTCCCCTGTAAGCTCTGGATCAAGGGCGCTTGTAGGCTCGTCGAAGCACAGGATGGATGGGTTCATGGCAAGAGCCCTTGCAATAGCCACACGCTGCTGCTGACCGCCGGAAAGCTGACATGGATAATGGTCAATTTTCTGCTCAAGGCCTACCCTCTTGATGAGGGACATGGCCCGTTCCCGTATCTCGGCCTCGGGATAGCGCTTAAGGAGACGGGGCGCAAGCTCCACATTCTCAAGCACAGTGTACTGAGGGAAAAGGTTGAACTGCTGGAACACAAGACCGAAGTTAAGCTGGTTCTCCCGCTGCTGCTCAACAGTCAGATCCCGCTGAGCTGCATCGAAAATCACCTTGCCATTGACAGAGATGGTTCCTTTATCTGCCCTCTCAAGAAAGTTGATGCACCGCAGCAGAGTAGTCTTTCCGCCACCGGAGGAACCGATTATTCCCAGCACATCGCCTTTGTCAAGGGAGAAGGAGATGCCCTTGAGAACCTCGTTTGAACCAAAATGCTTGTGTATATCTTTCACTTCCAGAATCGGCATCTTTTCCTCCATCAATTGAAATAGCTCAGCTTCTTCTCAAACTTGGAAAGAAGAATGGTAAGGAGTCCACTGAAGACAAGATAGAAAACTCCTGTTGTGAAAAGAGGCCAGATTATTCCGTCCGACTTGATGAATGTCTGTCCGGCCCAGATAAGCTCATATACAGCAATTACCCGGGCAAGGGAAGTATCTTTCACCAGAGTGATTATCTCGTTGCCCATGGGGGGAACGATGCGTTTGATAACCTGCAGGAGCACAATCTTGAAGAAGACCTGGCGCCTTGTGAGTCCCAGTACCTGGCCAGCCTCGTACTGTCCCTTGGAGATGCTCTCGATTCCACCCCGGTAGATCTCTGAGAAATAGCAGGAATAGTTGATTATGAAGGCCACCATTACGGCGGTGAAACGCCCGGAGGTGCCCATGCCCCAGATGTTGGCGTGGAACAGGAGTCCGGGCCCGTAGTAGATAACGATAAGCTGGAGCATGAGAGGTGTTCCCCTCACGATCCAGACTATAAAACGGACAATAAATTTCAGGGGCTTGAACTTGGCCATTGAACCGAATGACACAACAAGTCCAAGGGGAATTGCTCCGGCCAGTGTGAGCAGAAAGAGCTCAATTGTCTTTATAAACCCGTCACAGAGGCGGAGCAGAACTTCCTGAATCATTATTTCTGTGGGATGATTGAAGCCTGTGTGCCGTACTTCTCGGCAGCCTTCATCATAGAGCCGTCAGCATATGCTTTCTTGAAGAAATCATTGATTGCCGGAACAAGGTCAGATCCTTTTCTGAAGCCCACACCGTACTCCTCTTCTGTAAGAGCAACTGTGTATGTCAGGTCCGGGTATGATGTTCCTGGGCCAACCATTGCGGCAGCCATGAGGGAGTCGATGATACAAGCCTCGGATGTTCCGGCAGCAACTTCCATTACTGCGGCAGCCTGTGTCTCAACAGCAGTAGCCTTGTAGCCATTGTCTTTTGCAGCAGCCTCTCCGGCACTTCCTGCCTCTACGGCAAACTTGAGAGCCTTGGCATCAGCAGCTGTCTTGAGAGCTCCTGCCTTAGCCTTATTCACTACGATGATCTGTGCGTTGTTGCAGTAAGCATTGGATGTAGCCATTGCCTTCTTTACACCGTCGGTAAGGGTCATTCCGTTCCATACACAGTCGATTGTCTTGTTCTCCAGCTCCATGCTCTTGGAGTCCCAGTCAATCTCGATGAACTCGCACTTTACTCCAAGTTCCTTGGCAAATGCCTTTGCCATATCAGCATCAAAGCCGATCCACTCGTTTCCTTCCTTGTAGTCCATTGGTGCGAAATCTGTGATTCCTACTACAAGAGTTCCCTTTCCGGCAACATATGCCTTATCAGAGCTGGAAGCCTCTTTCTTTCCACCAGCAAATGCAAAAGCTGCACAGAGTAAAAGAACCAGTGCGCAGATAAGAATTTTAGATGAAGTTTTCACTTTTTTCTCCTTTTTTAATCAGCATAGACTAAAAAATACATTATATCAATCAAATCCCGTGAAAAAAAATATAATATAGAATATAATCAAAGGTGGAGGTCCCATGAAAACCTATTTTATCCTTGACGGCTACAGCCTTATCTATAAATCCTACTTTGCCTTCATCCGCAATCCAATGATGAATCCCAAAGGGGAGAACAGCTCGGCCGTGTTCGGTTTTTTCCGCACCCTTTTCAGCCTTTTCGACCGTTACAACCCCGAATATTTTCTGGTGACCCTGGACTCCCTGACCCCCACCTTCCGCCACCAGATGTACCCTGAATACAAAGCCACCCGGGACAAGACCCCGGAGGATCTCCATGCCCAGATTCCACGGATTGAGGCTATACTCAAGGCCCTGGGAATAGCAGCCATAAGAATGAACGGCTACGAGGCTGACGACATAATTGCCACCTACGCCAGGAAGTGCCAGGCAGAAGACTCCCAATGCCGCATAATCACAGGGGATAAGGACCTGCTCCAGCTGGTGAACGACAACATAAAGGTGATCCGCTACAGCAAGGACGACTACAACGAGATGGACAGGGACGGTGTCTATAAGGAATGGGGAGTATGGCCCGAGCAGATACTGGATTATCTTGCCATCTGCGGCGATACTGCCGACAACATCCCAGGGGTAAAGGGAATAGGCCCCAAGGGTGCCGTGAACCTGCTCCAGGCCTACGGGAATATCGACAGCATCTATGAGAATATAGAGAACATCAAAGGGGCCAGCAAGGCAAAGCTGGAGGCTGGCCATGAGGACTGTTTACTCAGCCGGAAGCTGGTTCAGCTCTGCACCGATGTGCCGCTGGAGCAGTGCCTGGATGATTTCTCCACCGCCAACCTGGATTACATGGCAGCAGTGCCTCTCCTCAAGCAGGAGGGAATCAAGAGTGCCATCAAGTGGCTGGAGGAGAAGGCTGGGGTTCCCGAGGGGGGCCTGTTCTCACAGAACCCAGACTCAGAGGAAGGGACCCTGGGGCTGACCACCGGGGAATCCAGGCCGGCAGCAAAGAAGGGCACCTACACTGCAATAACCCAGCTCCACCAGCTGGATGAGCTTATAACCAAGGTCAAGGCGGCTGGCATCTATGCTTTCGACTCCGAGACTGACAGCCTGGACTTTGTCTCAAATCGGCCGGTGGGCTTCTCCATTGCCATCAAGCCGGAGGAGGGCTTCTACATCCCGCTCCAGGCCGAGGGCCAGACTTTCATCCCGGAGGAAATAGTAAAGAACAAGCTGCGGCAGATCCTGGAAGACCCGGCTCTCAGGCTGGTGGGACAGAACTTCAAGTTCGACTACCAGGTGCTTAAGCGCTGGGGCATAAACCCTGCCAACATCTGGTTCGACACCATGGTCGCCGCCTGGCTGGTGGACACCCGGATCTCCACCTACAACATGGATTATCTGGCAGACCACTACTTCGGCTACAAGACTATTGCCTACGACGAGGTGGTGCCAAAGGGCAAATTCTTCCAGGATGTGCCGCTGGAACAGGCCAAGGAGTATGCGGCCGAGGATGCAGACATCACCTTCCGCCTCTATGAGCACCTTTACCCTGTCGTGAAAGATCATAACGAGAAGCTTTTCTTCGATGTGGAGATGCCCCTTGTCACCATACTGGGAGACATGGAGCTGGAGGGAATCCGCATAGACAAGCATGTGCTGGAGAAATATTCGGTGGAGCTGGATGCCCACCTGAGCGCTATGGAGAAGGCTATCTACCAGGAGTGCGGCAAGGAGTTCAACATCAACTCCACCCAACAGCTCCAGGAAGTGCTTTTCACCGACCGGAAGCTCAAGCCTATAAAGAAGACCAAGACCGGCTATTCCACCGACACATCGGTGCTGGAGGAGCTGGCCCTGGAGGATGTGGTGCCCCAGATGATACTGCGTTACCGGGCTCTGGCAAAGCTTAAGTCCACCTATGTGGATGCCCTGCCTCAGCAGACAGACTCAAGCTCCCGCATCCACACCACCTTCCGGCAGACCGGCACTGCCACCGGCCGCCTTTCCAGCATCAATCCAAACCTGCAGAACATCCCTATCCGGGACGAGGAGGGGCGCCGCATCCGGAAAGCCTTCATCGCAAGGGCCGGCATGGTGTTCCTGAGTGCCGACTACTCCCAGATAGAGCTGGTGGTGCTGGCTCACCTGTCTGAGGACCCGGCGCTTACCAAAGCCTTCAAGGAAGGGGTGGATGTCCACCGTCTCACAGCATCATTAGTATTCGGAGTACCTCAGGAAGCAGTGACCCCGGACCAGCGGCGTGTTGCAAAGGTCATCAACTTCGGCGTCATCTACGGCATGTCTGCCTTCCGCCTTGGCCGGGAACTGAATATTCCGGTGCAGCAGGCAAGCGGCTTCATAAAGATGTATTTCGAGAAATATTCGGGCGTTCAGCGGTTCATCGACGAGACACTGGATTATGCCCGGGAGCATGAAAGTGTAAAGACAATTCTGGGGCGGGAGCGGTACGTCAACGCCATCAACAGCAAGAACCACAACGAGCGGAGCGGCGCCGAGCGGATTGCATTCAACTCCCCTATCCAGGGCTCTGCTGCTGATATAGTGAAGATGGCCATGATCAACATATCCAAGAAGCTTAAGGAGAAGGGGCTTGAATCCAAGATGGTGCTCCAGATACACGACGAGCTTATATTCGAGGTACCGCAGAAAGAGGTGGAGATCATGAAGGCATTGGTGAAGGAAGAGATGGAGAATGTGATAAAGCTCCATATTCCACTTAGGGTAAGCATAGAGACAGCAGAGAGCTGGGGAGACATGCACTGATGGTCATAGGAGTGGCAGGGAAGACCTGTGCAGGAAAAAATTCAGTTGTAGCGCCACTGGAGAAGATGGGCTTCTGCCATGTGGATGTGGACCAGCTGGGACATATTGCCCTGGAGAACCAGAAGGAGAAGGTGTTCCAGGCCTTCGGGCCTAAAGTCAGGAATCAGGACGGTTCGGTGAACCGGAGAGAGCTGGGGGCTATAGTGTTCTCATGCCCTGAAGAGAAGAGGAAGCTGGAGAGCATAGTCCATCCCGAGATGGTGAGGATGGTGGAGGATATCATCGTAGAGCGGCAGGATGTGATCATAAACGCCGCAATACTGTTCGAGATGGGTCTTGATAAGCTGTGTGACATAATTTTCTGGGTGGATGCCCCTGCCATAGTCCGGTTTTTCAGAGGATTGAAGAGGGAGAATGTAAGTCCTTGGGCTCTTTTTAAAAGAATTTGGGCTCAAAGAAAGATGAATCCTAATAATTTTTCAACAGATGCCGATATTTTTACTATAAGTAATATAGGCAGCAGTGAAAAGACTGCGGAAAAAATAGTAAAAATACTTGAGAAAAGGAAATAATATGGAACAGCAGAAACTTTTATGGACAATTCTTTCAGTTGGAATCCTGGTTCTTATCTTATTGGGTGCAGGAATGTTCTTCTTCCTCCCTTCCGACAGCACAGGACTGGCACAGAATGGCAAGACCACAGAGTGGTCAAAGGCTGCTTCCCCGGCACCGGAACAGAAGGCCCCAGACACAAAAGCAACCCCTGCTCCAGCAAAACCAGAGGTGAAGAAGACTCCGGTTCAGACCGCACAGACACCAGCACCGGCTCCAAAGCCAGAAGTAAAGAAAACTCCTGTGCAGCCGGCAACTCCGGCACCAGCACCAAAGGCTACCCCGGCCCCTGCCACCAAGCCAGCACAGACTACAGCACCAAAGGCTACACCAGCACCGGCAGCAAAACCTGCAACTACTACAACACAGCAGAGCAAACCATCAACAACCACACAGCAGACTACAAAACCAGCACAGACACAGACAGCAAAGCCTGCTTCAACTACAACTGCAGCCAAGGGCAGTTACTGGGTTCAGGTCGGCTCTTATGCAACTACAGATGCAGCAGAGAAGATAAAGAAAGAGCTGTCAGCCAAGGGATACACTTCATCTATCCAGTCTATCACAGCAAATGGCAAGACATACCACAGAGTAAAGATCGGACCTTATACCAGCAGAGCTGACGTAGACACACTGCTGCCTAAGATCAAGGCACTCCCAGGAATGGGCGACAGCTTCATAACTACTAAATAAAATGTTTTCGGATTTAAACCAGCTGTTTGAGCGGCTGGCAGCCTCTAAATTCAGAAGCAGCTTCCACCTACGCAGGCGGGAGCTGTCTTATTTTAAAGAGAAGGGGCTTGATACAATAATGGAGCATGCAAAGGATTTGCTCCAGACCCGCCTGTTCGCCGCCGAAATACCCAATGACGGCAAGCAGACCCCCATGAAGAATCATCCGGTGTTCATAGCCCAGCACGCCACAGGGTGCTGCTGCCGGGGCTGCCTGGAGAAGTGGCACGGCATCCCCAAGGGGAGAGAGCTCACTTCCGAGGAGCAGCAGTATGTGCTTGCCGTCCTCCGCCAGTGGCTGGTGCGGGAAACCGAAAACCAGCAAAAGCTAAAAATTTCTATTGCCAATAGCAAAAATTTATGATATTTTTATGTTAGTTTAGTGAATTTTTTATAAAATTTCACTATAGAGGCGTGAGATGTCATATATTAATCGTATTTTAGACCTGGAAAAAATTCTTTCCACAAAATCACTTTTCCTGTTTGGCCCTAGGCAGACAGGGAAATCGTCCTATATCAAAAATCAGCTGCTCAAAAAGGACATTGCCCTCTTCTGGACCTTGCTTGATGGACGGCTCCGGTTAAGAGTTCTTGCAGATCCCGGCCTGCTGAGGCAGGAGGTCGAGATAAGGAATCTCCATGACTGTACAATTATAATTGATGAAATACAAAAATGTCCTAATCTGCTTGATGAAATCCAGTTTCTTATTGAAGAACGGAACATCAGGTTCCTTCTTACTGGCTCCAGCGCCCGGAAACTGAAAGATGCAGGAACAAACCTGCTGGGCGGCCGTGCTACAGAACGTCATTTTCATCCTCTGACATTCCCGGAAATTCACGACAGTCCCAATTATAACCTTCCCTTCATCTTTGAACATGGACTGCTTCCTTTCATGTTCCTCTCGCAGGATATAGAGGAGGATTTAGCTGCATATATCAACACATACCTGACAGAAGAAATAGCGGCAGAAGGTGCGTCCCGGAATATTCCCGCTTTCGCCCAGTTCTTGAATGTCGCAGCCCTGACAAACTCACAGATCCTCAATTATACAAATGTAGCCAGTGACAGCCAGGTTCCGCATCAGACAATCAGGCAATGGTATCAAGTATTGGAGGACACCCTGCTTGGTTATCAGATTGAACCCTTCAGAAAAACAGTAAAACGCAAAGCAATAGCCACATCCAAGTTCTATTTCTTTGATATTGCTGTTGCAAGATCTCTAAAAAACATTCCGACTCCTGCCGAGGATACTGCTGAATTCGGAGAGTTTTTTGAGCAGCTCGTATGCATGGAATTAAAGGCATGGATTGATTATACAAACCCTAGAAGCAAGCTGACTTTCTGGCGTTCCACAACTGGGGCAGAAGTTGATTTCTGCATTGATGAGAGAACAGCAATTGAGGTCAAATCATCCGGCAAAGTTTCTGATAAGCACCTTAAAGGACTCAAGGCTCTGCGGGAAGAGGGTATTTTCAAGAAATACATTGTCGTGTGTCAAGAAGAACACCCCCGCCTGATTGATGGAATTGGAATCCTGCCCTGGAAGTACTTCTTTGAGCAGCTTTGGACAGGAAATATTTAAGCAGCGATTTATTTCTTGATATTCTTCACCATCTGCTTGATCTGATCCTGCCACTCCTCCACCAGCCATTCCGGTTCCCGTGGAATTGCATTGCCCCCCTGGGACAGCACCCAATACTGAATCGGACGGAACTGTGTAGAGGAAAACTCAATCCTGGTCCTGTCCTCATCATCAAAATCAGTTATCTTCTGGTCATCGGCCCACACCCGCTCCTTGATATATGGCCGGGCATCACCGTAGAAATCGATTACATATTTATCCAAATCCTTGGAGGCGAAGGTGCCGAACCGTCCTCCGCCAGATTGAGATGCCATCTCATAATCAGCAGGAAGCTTAAAGCGGTCTGAGGTAATTTTTAGTTTTTTCATCCGGCTCAGGACAAAAAGACGGGTGTCCTCCCTCTCTTCTGCAAAGCCATAGAGATAGCAGACACCATCCTCCAACAGCAGCTGATATGGACGAACCCGGCGGTGCTGCGTCTCGGTATCCCAGCGGCCTGTGTAGTCAAACTCTATAACCAGGTTGCCCTGCAGAGCCCTTAGAATATCATCCCATACCTGCTTGTCCACAGAAAAAGCAGGGGCAGGTGGAATTGCAATCCGCTTAAGAAGTGCGCTCTTTCCAGCCGCCTGAGTATCAGTGACAAAATCTATCACCCCGGAGATCTCATCATAGAGAGGACTCCCCTGGAAGCTTGAGAGCAGAGTCTTGGCCGCAGATAGGTAGAACACATCCTGAGCCGATATATTGTTAAGGGCAAAATCCCAGTCCTCAAAGTAATAGTAGCCATTTTTCTTGCGATCATACTCCAGCGGCGCCTTGAAATAGGTGCGCAGGGCATCGATAGTCCGGCATATAGTGGCCTCACCTACCTTGCTGTAGCCTGTCTGCTCGCAGTAGAACTTCTGCAGCTGCTTGTTGTTGGGGTACATGCCGGACTTTATGGCATTGTGGACAATGATGATCCGCTCCAGCATCTTCTTGTTCAATATACGGGTTTCTTTCTTCTGTTTCATATCTTTAGTATAGCACATATGTCTATCATTATGTGATAGTGTGATACATATTTCTTAATTATGGTGAATTAGCCACAATCACCTTAAGAAAAATTTTCTTTATCAAGTTCTGATAGAGTAATATGTGATATAATCTTAAGCAAGGAATACCTTTATGATAAATACCGATATTGAAATTTTTTTCGAACACCTTGCTGAGAGAAAATACCATGAAAATGATTTATCAGATATAACATATGCTTTATGTTATGCAAATGATGAATTTAAGAAATTCTTTTTAAATTATTTCTTTAACGCAGAAATCGACACAAAAGATTTAACTCGGGAATATACTAAAGGTAATTCTAGACCAGATTTTTTCTTTCATGATTTGCAGGGAAATGAAAAGCTTATAGAGGTAAAAATTTTTGATGGCGACATACATCCTGAATACAAAAAGGTTTTCGACAAGGCTACGCGTGCCTTTATCGCCAATTATTCTCTTAATAAAAAGGGAAAAGATGCAGTTTGGCACATAATAAAAACTTGGACAGATTTTTATAACGAACTAGATAAAAACCCAAAATTAAAAAATGATTCTTTTGTTCTGGGGTATAAAGAATACTTAAAGGAGATAATAGGTATAATGGAGTTTAAACAGATTAATTCATTGAAAATATTGAATCTTCCGGTTTTTTATGATGATATGGAGAAGGTCGCAAGCAATCTAGAAATATTAAAATATACTTCTTCAAAATCACTTGATAGTCATTATTACGGAAGATATTTTCATGTAAAACATGAAAAAAATGAAATATTTTTTTGGTTTGGCGTTGATTTATCTAATAACTCTATTTATATCAGCTTTTTTAATAACAAGCATTGGGTTCCTGCAGGTATATTGAGAACTATAAAGAATCTTTCTTGTTTGGAAAGGAAGGACGATAATGAATTCGGTAATTATTGGTTTAAGCTTGGACAAGAAGAATATGATAAACTA
>JAEEGH010030912.1_pt1 | contig 10380 bp, 9 predicted proteins | sample 9134181 | NCBI WGS metagenome assembly JAEEGH01 (sample SAMN16246544, study PRJNA631951) | gut metagenome | biome: gut microbiome; feature: rumen; material: DP-attached | host: Bos | place: Iran: Karaj | collected 2018-10 | reverse complement strand
ACCCGACTTCTACGACCAGAAACGATTATTAAAAAACTACTTAGCCTCGTTTGCGAGAGCTGACTCATCAAGTTTGAGTCCCGGTCCCATCGTGCAGGAAATCGTGACTTTCTTGATGAATGCGCCTTTTGCCGTTGCTGGTTTAAGCTTCTGAAGGTCTTTGATAAACTCAATGACGTTGTCATAAATTTTATCGGGACCGAAGCTGAGCTTGCCGACCATGCAGCAAAGAACACCGGCCTTGTTGACCTTAAACTCAACACGACCCGCCTTTACAAGTTTGACTGCAGCGGCGATATCGTTGTTGACTGTTCCGAGCTTCGGGTTCGGCATCAAACCTTTTCTACCGAGAATTTTACCGAGCTTACCGATCTTGCCCATCATTGCCGGAACCGTGACCAGTTTGTCAAAGTCTGTCCACTCTTCCTGCATGATTTTGTCGATAAGTTCTTCACTGCCGTAGAAATCCGCACCGGCATTTTTCGCCTGCTCAACCATATCTGCGGGAACGATCGCGCAAACTCTTACGACTTTGCCGACTCCATGCGGGAAAACGGTTGCGCCTCTGACCATTTGATCAGATTTTTTTGCGTTGATACCGAGATTGATCGCAAGCTCTACGGTTTCGTCAAATTTTTTCGACGCGCTCTTCTGAAGGATCTCGACCGATTCCTTGATGGAATACTTCTGGTTTCTGTCGAAATTTTTCGCCGCGTCTTTAAGTCTTTTTCCACAAGCTGCCATTTTCGCCTCCACTACTCTACGTTGATACCCATACTGCGAGCAGTACCGGCAACGATCTGTTTTGCAGCTTCGAGATCTGTCGTGTTGAGGTCGACGAGTTTCATCTTCGCGATCTCTCCGATCTGATCCCATGACAAAGTTCCGATTTTCTTTTTGTTGGGCTCCCCGGATCCTTTACTCTGGTCTAAAGCTTTCATAAGCAGCTGGGAAGCAGGCGGAGTCTTTGTGATGAAGGTAAATGATCTGTCGCTGTAGATCGTGATGACTACAGGGATCACATAACCCTTCTGCTCTTGAGTTCTTGCGTTAAAGGTCTTGCAGAACTCCATGATGTTTACTCCGTGCTGACCGAGCGCAGGACCAACGGGAGGAGCCGGATTTGCAGCAGCTGCAGGGATCTGCAACTTTACGTTTGCTACGATTTTCTTAGCCATTGTTTACTCCTCTTTTAAAGTGTTAATCCTCAATCTTCTCAACCTGTGAGAAGTTAAGCTCGACGGGTGTAGAACGCCCAAAAATATTAACAAGAACATCCAACTTTTCTTTGCCTTCCTTGACATCGTCAATTGTGGCCTTGAATCCGGCAAAGGGACCGTCTTTGATGAGGATCTCTTCGCCCTTTTCGAACATGATGGTGGAAACTGTGGAGAGCTCGCCCTCCTCCATCATTTTCCTTATCTTCTGGATTTCGGCATCCGGAATGATCGTCGGAGTCACAAAGCCCTTCTGGGTCCCGTATCTCTTTCTTTCTCCGATAAAAATAGGCTTTCTTGCCATGCTGACAGCCTTTATGAGGAAAAGCGTGTCCTCAGTGAAATCCATCTGGATAAAAATGTATCCGGGATAAAGGTTTCTCTTTACGAGCCTCTTCTTCCCGCTCTTTTTTTCCTCTACCTCAACCTCGGGGACAATGATCTCGCCGAAAGAGCTCTGCATACCCCTGTCCTCAATAAGCTTGAGGATAGCGTCTCTGAGCTTGGCCTCACGACCTGACTGAGTGTATATTGCGTACCATTTCATGCAGGGTCACCGGCTAATAAATAAGTCTTGCGAGGTTCGACCAAATGAGATCAAAAACGACAAAAACAACGATCATTATACCGACAAAAACGAATACGGAAATTGTCGTGACCTTTGTCTCTTCCTTTGTCGGAGCTACGACTTTTTTGAGTTCATCGAGAGCCTTTTGCAGTTGATCGAGATAGAACCCTTTCCTTCCTTTCCAAAAATAGAGCGTGAGTCCGGTCGCCAGAAGGAAACCGACAATGTTTTTCAGAGGAGGCAGAAAAGAGATGAGTCTCAAATCTGCAACGTCGATCGCCCTGATTCCCAGAACAGCGTCAGACATCTGAGTCAGGAAATAGAGCAGAACAAGGAAGAAAACAATATAAAATGCGAATATTATGTTTCTGTCTTTCATATTATCCTCAAATAACTAGATGGCAGGCCAGGCAGGAATCGAACCCGCAACCCTCGGTTTTGGAGACCGATGCTCTACCAATTGAACTACTGACCTGCATCGGTATCACTAAATCTTGACCTCTTTGTGAAGCGTGTGCTTTCTGTCGTGAGGACAATACTTCATGATTTCCATCTTGTCAGCTGTATTCTTTTTATTTTTCATGGTCGTGTAATTTTTTCTCTTACACTCTGAACAGCTGAGAGCAATTTTAACTCTTGCTCCTACTTTTTTCTTCGATCCCATTTTTACACCTACAAAAACTATTCGATTATCTTAGAAACGACACCTGAACCAACCGTTCTTCCGCCCTCTCTGATCGCGAAACGAAGCTGCTCGTCCATCGCAATGGGCTGGATAAGGGTTACTTCGATCTCTACGTTGTCGCCCGGCATTACCATCTTCGTTCCCTCGGGAAGCTTAAGCGTTCCGGTAACATCCGTCGTTCTGAAGAAGAACTGCGGTCTGTAGCCGTCAAAGAACGGTGTGTGGCGGCCGCCCTCTTCCTTCGTCAATACGTAGCACTGACCAAGGAAATGTGTGTGCGGGGTGATGCTGCCCGGTTTCGCGAGGACCTGGCCTCTCTCTACCTCGTCCTTCTTCGTGCCTCTCAGAAGACAGCCGACGTTGTCGCCTGCCTGACCTTCGTCAAGAAGCTTTCTGAACATCTCTACGCCTGTTACCGTGGTCTCCATCGTCGGGTGGATTCCTACTATCTGTACCTTGTCGCCGACTTTGATAACACCGCGCTCGATCCTGCCCGTTACAACTGTTCCGCGGCCGCTGATGCTGAATACATCCTCAATCGGCATAAGGAACGGCTTGTCGATCTCTCTCTGCGGTTCCGGTACATACGAGTCGATCGCGTCCATAAGCTCGTGGATGCATTTGCAGTCTTCACTGTTCGGATCGTCCGACTCAAGCGCCTTGAGCGCGCTCCCTCTGATTATCGGTATCTCATCGCCCGGGTAATCATACTGCGTCAAAAGCTCTCTCAGCTCCATCTCTACAAGCTCCAGAAGCTCCGGATCGTCCATGAGGTCTACCTTGTTCAGGAATACTATCATGCACGGTACGCCTACCTGACGGCTAAGAAGGATGTGCTCTCTTGTCTGCGGCATCGCTCCGTCCGGTGCGCTTACTACCAGTATCGCGCCGTCCATCTGCGCAGCTCCTGTAATCATGTTCTTTACATAGTCCGCGTGACCAGGGCAGTCTACGTGTGCATAGTGACGCTTCGGGGTCTCGTACTCTACGTGCGCCGTCGCGATCGTGATGCCTCTTGCCTTCTCTTCCGGTGCCTTATCGATATTGTCGTAGCTTACAAACTCCGCTCCGCCTACCGCTGCAAGCGTCTTCGTGATTGCTGCCGTCAACGTCGTTTTGCCGTGGTCTACGTGACCGATCGTGCCGATGTTTACGTGCGGTTTACTTCTTTCAAATTTCGCTTTTGCCATTCCTTCCTCCCTCTAGAGTAGTTAAAAAGTTATACCGAATTTCTGTTTTTTTATTGCCTCGGGAATCTCCTTGTAGTGCGAGAAGCTCATCGTGAAGGTTCCTCTGCCCTGCGTTTGCGATCTAAGGCTTGTCATGTAGCCGAACATCTCGGCAAGCGGCACGGAGACCTTTACGATCCTCATCCCGCCGGCAGCGTCTTCAAAGCCGATTATCTCGGACCTTTTTGACTGAAGATTTCCCATAACATCACCCATGTACTGTTCCGGAACCGTGATCTCGACGTTCATGACCGGTTCCAGGATCCTCGGCCTGGACTTCTCTTCGGCCTCGCGGAAGCAGTTGACCGTCGCGACCTTGAAAGCCATTTCAGAGGAATCGACCTCGTGGAACGAACCGTCAACAAGCGCGACACTGACATCTACAACCGGAAAGCCGTAGCGTCCGCCGAACGAAGCCGTCTCGACACCCTTTTCGATAGCGCCGACAAAAAGCTTCGGCATGATTCCGCCCTTCGTCCTGTCCTCGAAAACGATACCCGAACCGGCAGGAAGCGGCTCAAACTCCATAACGACGTGAGCGTACTGACCCTTTCCGCCCGTCTGTTTGACGAGTTTGTGTTCCATCCTGACCGGAGTCGAGAAGGTTTCGCGGTAGCTGACCATCGGGCTGCCGACATGCGCATCAACCTTGAATTCCCTGCGGAGACGCTCGACAAGGACCTCCAGATGGAGCTCGCCCATTCCGGAGATGATCGTCTGGCCTGTTTCGGCGTCGGTGTTGACGCGGAAGCTCGGATCCTCCTTCGCCAGCTTTTCAAGCGAATAGGAGAGCTTCTCCTCGTCAGCCTTGGTCTTCGGCTCGATCGCGATGCTGATAACCGGCTCCGGGAAGGCTATCTTCTCGAAGACGAACGCCTTCTGCTTTTCGCAGAGCGTCGAACCGGTCGTCGCGAACTTCAGACCGACAACTGCGCCGATATTGCCCGACGGGATAAAATCGACATCCTCGCGCTTGTTGGCGTGCATCCTGAGCAGTCTGCCGATCCTCTCGACCTTGCCGGAGAGCGAATTGTAATACTGCTGGCCGACTCTGAGCTCACCGCTGTATACCCTGACGAAATCAAGCTCGCCGACATAAGGATCGGACATGATCTTGAAAATCAGGGCGCCGGGGAAGGTGTCGGTCGCACAAACCGAGCCGGCATCCTTTCCGTCGACCGTGTGAACCTTTACAGGCGGAACGTCGATAGGCGACGGAAGGTAGTCAACGACCGCGTCGAGCAGAAGCTGAACACCCTTGTTCTTGAACGAGCTGCCGCAGAAGACCGGGAAGATCGCGTTTTTGATCACAGCCTTTCTCAAAGCGCTGCGGATCTTGGTGGGTTCTATCGGTTCGCCCTCAAGGAACTTCGCCATGATCTCCTCGTCGTAGTCCGAGAGAACTTCAAAGAGTCTCTCGCGGCACTCGTCGACCGTTGCCTTGTACTCTTCAGGGATCGACTCTTCGACACGGTAAACCGCTCCGAGGACATCACTGTCGTAGTAGCAGGTTTTCATGTCGATGATGTCGATTATTCCGCGGAAATCCTCCTCCTTGCCTACCGGGACCTGAACCGCTACCGCGTTGGCTCCGAGGCGTGTCTTCATCATGTCGATGACGTGGAAGAAATCCGCGCCGATCCTGTCCATCTTGTTGACGAACGCGAGTCTCGGGACGGAGTACTTATCAGCCTGTCTCCAGACCGTCTCCGACTGAGGCTCGACACCGCCGACAGCACAGAAGACAGCGATCGCGCCGTCAAGCACCCTCAGCGACCTTTCGACTTCGATCGTGAAGTCTACGTGTCCGGGAGTGTCGATGATGTTGATGCGTTTTTCTCTCCAGTAGCAGGTGGTTGCAGCCGATGTGATCGTAATGCCGCGCTCCTGCTCCTGATCCATCCAATCCATAACGGCCGTGCCTTCGTGGACTTCACCCATCTTGCGGGATACACCCGTGTAGAAAAGAATACGCTCTGTCGTGGTAGTCTTACCGGCATCGATGTGTGCCATAATGCCGATATTCCTGATATCTTCAAGAGCTATGTTTCTTTCCTGAGTCGTCATCGTAAGTCAGCCGTTACCTTGTTTTTACCATTTAAAGTGAGCGAAAGCCTTGTTTGCTTCTGCCATTCTGAGGGTCTCCTCTTTTCTCTTGAAGGAGTTTCCTCTCTTGTTGAATGCATCGTCAAGCTCCGCAGCGAGCTTCTGAGCCATTCCCTTTTCAGCTCTTTTGCGCGAGAAAGTGATGATCCATTTCATTCCGATCGCCTGGCTGTTCTCGAGAGAAACCTCGGTAGGAACCTGATAGGTCGCGCCGCCGAGTCTTGTCGATTTTACCATGACCTGCGGTCTGATGTTGTCAAGCGCAAGCTTGAAAACCTCGACCGGGCCCTCTTTTTTACCTTGAGCTGCAGTTTCGATTGCCGAGTAGACGATCGTCTCTGCAACGCTTTTCTTTCCTTGAAGCATTATCTTGTTGATAAACTTCTGAAGAAGAACATCTCCGTATTTCGGATCTACGGAAACCTCTCTTTTTGCTACACATTTTCTTCTTGGCATTTGTTTACCCCCTGCTACTTCGGTCTCTTAGCGCCGTACTTTGAACGACTTTGCTTTCTGTTATTTACTCCGGAGGTATCGTTTGTGCCTCTGACGATGTGATAACGGACACCCGGCAAATCCTTGACCCTGCCGCCTCTGACAAGAACAACGCTGTGCTCCTGAAGATTGTGGCCTTCACCGGGGATATAACAAGTCACTTCAAAACCGCTTGTTAAACGAACCCTTGCGACCTTTCTGAGAGCCGAATTCGGCTTCTTCGGCGTTGTCGTGTAAACACGGACACATACGCCTTTTCTCTGCGGACACGAAACAAGTGCAGGACACTTGCTTTTGTTTTGCTGGTCTTTGCGACCTTTTCTGATTAACTGATTAATGGTTGGCATTTTCTACTCCTAAAAATATGTACCATTCCCAAGAAACGGGCGGCATTATAAGGAGGGACCTCGAACTGTCAAAGATTTGGCTGTTTTTTATTTTAATAGGCTGGAATTACTGGAGAATTATACCAAGTTGTTTTTACGCTATTTTTCTTTTTTTTATTTTTTCGGTTTTTCGGCAGCGGAAACGGAAAGATTTTTCGACATAACGATACCGTTTTCGCGCGGATTTTCGTAGTAGTCTTTCCTGAGGCCCGCCTCTTCGAATTCGAATTTTTTGTAAAGTAACCTTGCCGGGAAATTACCTTCGCGAACCTCGAGAAAAATTTTAGAGATCCCGCTCTTCCTGCAAAAATCGAAGACCTCGTCAAGCAGGGCAGCGGCAAGACCGCATCTCTGGCACTCTTTTTTTACAGCGACCTGAAGGATTTCCGACTCGTCGAGCACCGTCGAAAGGATCAGAAAGGCGACGACACGGCTCCCGGTAGTTCTGACAAAACTTCGGCGCTGAGATTCGCTATTATTTGTATTTGTATTACCTATTATATATTTAATAAAGGATGCGGTAGCATCCCCGAAAAAGGCCTCTCCTACCGCCTCGATCTCCGCCTGATATCCAGAGATTTCATCCCGATTCAGAAGCATAGGCTCCTCTTCCGCCTTTTTTTTCCTTCCGCGTTTTTTCGGAGCGGGCTCCTCTTCTCCGAAAAGGGTCGCCTGTTCGAAATCGCTGTTCTGGTGTTTTTCGGCAGGTTCGGTTTTGGCTGCAGGGAGCTCCGGTTCAGGCTCGATGATTTTCGGTTCATCCAGAGGCTTGACCGGCTCCGCCACCTCCCTAGGCTTCGGTTCAGGATCAGAATCCTTAATCTTTACAACACGATAAGTCTTCTGCGGAACAAGGATCTTCTCGGGGATGACGGCGCTTTCACCGACAGACGCCTTTTCGAACCACTCCTGAAATTCGACAAGCCCCCCGTTTGTTACGACCTCTCCGGTATACTTTTCTTTGAAGCCTGCGATCGTTTCGTTCATCTTCGCCTGCTCCTCTCCGAGCGGGACCAGTTCGGAAACGACACGGACCTCGTAGTTTCCGGGATAGACCCTCTCCACTTTTTCGATGTCGACATTGACGAAATCGTTGCGGTTTACAATCTCCGATGTGCCATCCAGATACATTACGTAATAAATCATCTCTCTCCTCCACCTTATTGACCTTATAAACTCTGCGCCTTCACGTTTCTGATTGACTCCGCAAATCTGGTTGTATTTGCAGAAAACACTCCTCGCTGAACAGCTTGAAACCTGCTTTTTTTTGGGGCAGCAAAGCTGCGAGAGTGACATCTTCCTGCGCTGAAACTTTTTGTTCAGCTCGATTATTTTGGCATTCAGCCTGGCTTCGCTCAGCGGGATCCACTCGGGGAAGCAAACAGCGAAAATCTCTGATTTTACAGGACAAAACCTGTTTTTGCAGGCAAGGCACTGCGTCAGACGCACCTTTGTTCCGGGCAAAAGATCGCAAAATTCTGAGTCGAGGCAGGTAATCCAACCGTTTCGTGAGTCTATCATATCTTTTTCACTTCACTTTGCTGGCACAGTTTAGTTTTCGCCAGTCCGATTTCAAGGATTATTAAAAAATCTTTCTATTGTTTTGACAAAAAAAGCATTGCACCTATGATTTACGCGTAATTTTGTCCGTTTTTTAACATTTTATTGAGGCTAAAGATGAAAAAATTCAGATTTTTCTTGGTTTTACTTCTTTGCGTACTGCCTCTGGCTCTCTCCGCAAAGGCTATCGGCCCCTCTGTTTCGAACTACAGGGGTACAGAGCTCAAGTGGGAGGACGGAGCTTACGGTTACCACGTTATGTTCAAGTCGCTTCTTTCAAACACAGAGGCTGATTCAGACATCAACAACCCTCAGGGCGATACTTGTCTTGATTCAAGCACCTACGTTCTGGATGCGACATACCTTCCGCTGGATGCAATAATCGAAGATGCATACCTCGTATGGACAGGTGCGGTACCGGTCGTCGAAAAGGACGATCCGACCGACAACGAAGTCACCCTCTCGTTCCAGCACGAAAGCAACGCCGGAATCTCTTCGACCCAGACGATCAAAGGCAAAAAGGCATACAAAGTCTCGGAAGCAGGTTTCGTAGACTTCGAATTCGATGGATTCAAGGATGCAAGCGAGCCCAACAAAAGCTGGTTCACCTACAGAGTAAAAGCCGTTGATTTCTTTAAGGCTTTGCAGCAGAAAGGACGTGAGCTCGAGACAGACCAGAGCGGTTCTTTCGACGGTTCGTACCTTTACGGTTCCTACACTCTTTCAGGCCTTAAATGCGCAAGCGACGCCATCTACAAAGGGTCGACAGAGATGGTATCCGGCTGGTCGATCATTTTGATCTACACATCGGCTACGATCAGCCCGAAGAAAGTTTATCTCTATGACGGTTTCAAACCCTACTACCATGAGCTCAGCGAAATTTCGGTATCCGGCTTCGAATTCCCGACCGACCCCGAGATCAGACTGACACTTGCATCCCATGAAGGCGACCCGGGACTTGCGACCCTCAACCCCGAAACAGGAATGCTCTACGAAGAGGGCATCCAGGTCCAGGGCGACGGCGTTGACTGGCTTTTGATCAGCAACGAGTGCAACCCGCCGGCATACCTCAGCGACAACTTCGCTACCCTTAACTACACCGAGATCTTCAACTCGATTTCATCAGTTTACGACTACACCGGAACGAACCTTCAGTGCATCGGCGGAGTTCCCGGAGCTCTCAACTACGATGAAATCGAATACGGCATGGATATGGATACCTTCGTTCTCGACACAGCGAACGACGGAGGAATGGCTGCGCACTTCCACAAAGGCGGCACAAACATCAAACTTCGTATCGGAGCTAACCAGGACCAGGCCATCACGAACTTCATGCTTGTCAGCGTTGATACCAAGACTCCGCAGTTCGATATTCCCGGTCAGCCCGAAAAGGTTGCCTGCACACCCGCGAACACTCCTGTTTCTGCAGGCGAGCAATACGAAGGAAAGTGGTGCCAGAACAACATCGAGCACACCTTCGCGATGAGGATCCAGAACTGGGGAACAGCCCTTACCAACAACATCTCCGTAGTCGACACGATCCCGACCGGAATGGAATATGTCCCCGGATCGACCGAATATGCAAACGATTTCGTCGTCGAGAACGGCAAAAAAATCGCTAAAAAATGGATCCCGATCCCTGACGATGCCGGCGGATTCCCGCTTGTCAACGGCGTCAAGGTCGCTGATTCGCTCAACTTCTGCAAAGAGGGCGAAGACTACCTCTCCTGCAACGACCTTGTAATCGTCAGATTCAGAGCAAAAGTAAGACAAGATACCGCTAAGAACCACGTAATCGAAAACACCGCGCTTTACAGAACGCCCGGCGTCGTCGACTACAAAACGAACCTCGGCATCTCATCTAAGCTCAGAATGATCTCGACCGGCTGCGTAACATCTCAGGACGCGGTCGACCTCTCTGACTGCGGCGGTGTCGGAGCTGCTTCCTGCACCTCGAACGACGAGTGCGGCGCAGGCAAAATCTGCGACAAGGACTCAGGCTCCTGCATCGACGACCCGAAAATCGTCAAATGCCAGAACGCGTCAGTCAGCGTCGCTGCCGGCAAAAACAGCCAGAGCTCGGACAACATCATCATTATCCCGAATCCGTCAAACGAGCTTGTTCTCGGTCAGA
>JAEEGH010030911.1_pt1 | contig 10380 bp, 6 predicted proteins | sample 9134181 | NCBI WGS metagenome assembly JAEEGH01 (sample SAMN16246544, study PRJNA631951) | gut metagenome | biome: gut microbiome; feature: rumen; material: DP-attached | host: Bos | place: Iran: Karaj | collected 2018-10 | reverse complement strand
CTCAATATTCTGGAGCGCGTCTCTTCGTTCGAGCTTTTCGGGCGGGTAGGACTTTACTACATCATGTTCCTTGCCGGACTGGAGATGGACATGGAAGGTGTGAAAAAGAACAAGGCGCGGTTCTTCATCTTCGGAGGACTTACCTTTGTCGTCCCACTTGTGCTCACCTATTTCGGTTCTATCTATCTGTTGCATTATTCTCCGATGGCATCATTCCTGCTTGGAACAATCATGGCATCAAACACATTGATTGCCTACCCCATCGTCGGACGATACGGACTACAGCGTAATCGGAGCGTAACGCTGAGTGTCGGTTCCTCTATGATTTGTCTTTTCATGGCACTGCTCACCCTGGCAATTATCTCAGCATCGTTTAACCATAGCGAGACAACGGGCTCATCCATACTGAATTGGTCGGTTTTCGCCTTTAAACTGGCTTTGTTCCTCGTAGGTGCGACGCTGGTTATTCCGAGATTGGTACGCTGGTTCTTGCGCCGCTATTCCGATGCTGTCATGCAGTTTATCTTCGTCTTGGCCATTCTGTTCCTCAGTGCAGCATTCTCCGAGGCAGTTGGACTAGAAGGAATCTTCGGCGCATTCGTGTCCGGACTGATACTTAACCGATACATCCCGCACGTATCCGCTCTGATGAACCGCATTGAGTTTATCGGAAATGCGCTCTTCATTCCCTATTTCCTCATTGGCGTGGGCATGCTCATCAATGTGCGCACCTTATTTACGGGCGGGAATGTACTGTGGGTTGTATTCCTCATAGCTTTCTTCGGAACCTTCGGAAAGGCCGTGGCTGCTTATCTTTCAAGCCTGCTGTTCCGGCTTCCGCGGTCTGCCGGCAACATGATGTTTGGTCTGACCTCAGCACATGCGGCTGGTGCCATCGCCATGATTATGGTCGGAATGCGCCTTGAGGTAGAGCCGGGAGTTTACCTTGTCAACGACGATATGCTCAACGGTGTGGTCATGATGATTCTCGTTACTTGTATCATCAGTACACTAATGACCGACCATGCTGCCAAGCAAATCATCTTGGAGCAGAAGAATCATCTCAAGGAAGAGGCCAAAGAGGCTGACGACGAGAAAATCTTCCTTTGTGTGAAGTATCCTGAGATTGCTCCGCAGCTGCTCGAAATGGCAATTATGGTGCGCAATCCGAAACTCAACCGCGGACTGGTTGCCCTGAATGTGGTTTACGACGATGCCAGTGCCGACTACAACCGACAGCAAGGAAAACAACTGCTTGAACAGCTTCAGCGCCGGGCATTAGCCTCCGATGTGAAGATGCAGACACAAGTACGTCTGGCCTCAAACATCGCTAACGGCATCAAGCATGCTTTCCGGGAGTTTGCTGCTTCGGAGATTATCATGGGCATGCATGTACATACCAATGTAACGCCAAAGTTCTGGGGCGAATTCATACAAAGCCTGTACAACGGACTGAACCGACAGATATTCCTCATCCGCTTGGTGCAACCGCTCAATACGCTACGCCGCATACAAGTGGTCGTCCCCTCACGGGCCGAGTTTGAGCCAGGATTCTATCGATGGCTGGAACGGCTGGCACGCATGGCGGGCAACCTGGAGTGCCGCATACAGTTCCACGGGCGCAATGAGTCGTTAGATCTGATTAAACAATACATTCAGAACCGCCACCCCAATGTCAGGGCAGAATACACTTATATGGCTCACTGGAACGAGCTACCCCGTCTGGCTGCCAACATCAACGAGGACCATATGTTTGTTGTTGTTAATGCACGTAAGGGTACTATCTCATATAAGACTGCCATGGAAAAGCTGCCCGATGAGCTTACCCGCTATTTCTCCGGAAAGAACCTCATGATTATCTTCCCCGACCAATATGGAGACTCGAAAGACAGCATGACCTTTACCGAGACACAGCACCGTGAGGAAACCAGCATTTATGAAAACCTGTTGGAGTACCTTAAAAGAAGGTCATCATGAATACTCCACACGTTGCTATAAATTGGAAAATATTCAGAGCATCCTAACAAGATTCCCAATCAATCATAGAAAAATCTCATGATAACAATCAATAATATCACCAAGAGCTTCGGCTCATTACAAGTACTTAAAGGCATTGACTTACATATTGCCAAAGGGGAGGTCGTCAGTATTGTAGGCCCCAGCGGAGCGGGTAAGACCACCTTGTTGCAGATTATCGGCACACTGGACCGTCCAGACAATGGTACTATCTGTGTTGATGGCATCGACACCACCACCCTTTCGCAAAAGGAACTCTCCCACTTCCGCAACCAGCATATCGGCTTCGTTTTCCAGTTTCACCAGCTTTTGCCCGAGTTCACTGCCATCGAGAATATCATGATTCCCGCCTTTATAGCAGGAACATCGCACAGTGAGGCCCGCCGCCGTGCGGAAGAACTGCTTCAGTTTATGAATCTGACAGACCGCTCTCATCACAAGCCCAACGAACTCTCAGGTGGTGAGAAACAACGTGTTGCCGTTGCCCGCGCCCTCATTAACAATCCCGCTGTTATCCTTGCTGACGAGCCTTCCGGCAGTCTGGACAGTAAAAACAAGCAAGAACTGCACCAACTTTTCTTCGATTTGCGCGACCGCTTTGGCCAGACATTTGTCATCGTCACCCACGATGAGTCATTGGCAGCTATCACCGACCGCACCATCCACTTGAAAGATGGTATGATTGTCCCTGATGAATCTCAGAATCCTAACAGTCTTGAAGAGCAAAATGGCCTTCAAGCCACTAACAGCCAAAATGACCTTCAAGATTCTGAAGAGCCTCAAAACGCTGACGACATTAATGCAACTAACAACCTGACAGACAATGATTAAGCTCGGTGATTACAATACTTTGAAGATTGTCAAGTCCGTTGATTTCGGTCTTTACCTCGATGGCGGAGAGGCCGGCGAGATTCTCCTCCCATCCCGTTATGTTCCTAAGAAGTACTCCATCGGCCAGGAATTGGAAGTGTTTCTTTACCTTGACCAGGAAGAGCGTCTTGTTGCGACCACCGAGCATCCACTTGCAAAAGTAGGTGAGTTCGCATGGCTGGAATGTGCTTGGACGAATCAATATGGTGCATTCCTCAAGTGGGGACTCATGAAAGACCTCTTCTGTCCTTTCCGTGAACAGAAACAACGCATGCAGATAGGCAAAAGCTATTACGTATATGTCATGGAGGACGAGGAAACGCACCGCTTGATGGCTACAGCCAAGGTGGAACGCTATCAAAAACTTAGCGGACGACAGCAGACACTTGACTTCGCTGATGTTTTGCTTAAATATCTGAATTCACACGATGGTTATTGTCCGTTGGGTGACAAAAGCGATGCAGAAGATATTATGCAACAGTTTCTCGTAAGCAAGAAAGTCTACAAGCGAGCTATCGGCGACCTCTATCGGCGCCGTCTTATCACCATTCATGATGACGGTATCCGCCTAGTCGTTACCGACTAACTGCAATCCTTTTGGCAAAATCCCTTTGTAGCCCTACTATTTATCTACTTGCGACTATTCCTCAACAATTTATCATCCCCCTCTTCCCCAGCCTCTCAACCAATGAGGCTGGGGTTTTTCTTTTCTCCAAAACACCTCAAAAGCTTTTATACAGCAGCAATAAATCGCTCTTCCCTATTCGCACATAAATGCTTTTAAATCATTATTAAAGCAGGCCTTTGAAACAAAACTAAGGAAAACAACAATTACCGCTATTTACCTTTATCCACATCCTTCATTCCCCAAAAAGTAGCTCCGCGCGAGAGAAACTATGGGAAAAGTGCGTTCCGGCGCATGGATTTCCGTCTTTTGTGGTGTGCTTTTGTTAAAGAAAGAAAGAAGTATATATATTTTTATCTAATTAATTTAAATTTATTATCGTATGAAAAAGAAAATCTTTAGTACGCTGCTTATGGGTGCTTTCTTCTTGGCATCTATGAGTATGTTTACGTCTTGTAAGGACTACGACGATGACATCAATGCCGTGAAGAACGACGTTGAGGCTCTTCAGAAAGCCCTGGCCCAGTGCAAGACCGATTGTGAAACTGCAAGAAACAACTTGAAGACACAACTCGAGGGCGCCATGGGTCAACTCGAGACCACACTTAACGGCAAGATCTCTGGCCTTGACGGTCGCGTTGGTAGCCTTGAGACTTGGTACAACCAGGTGAAGGATCAGGTTGCTAAAATTGCTAACCTTGAGAGCCGTATCCAGCATTTGGAGGATGTAATCGGTGACATCCAGAATCTGAAAGCAGAACTTGACAAGAAGGTTGATGTTACAACTTACACTGAGGAAGTTGCCAAGATTTATGCAAAGATTGCTTCTGAGGATCAGTTGTTGGCCGACAGACTGGTAGTTCTTGAGGAGCTCAAGAAGGGTCTCGAAGAAGGTGATTGGTCTAAGCTCGCTGCCATCGCTGATATCAAACAGCAGCTCGAAGCTTTGGATATCTTCAAGAAGCGCATTGAGGCTCTTGAGGCTAAGAATATCATCACTGAGGATGAGATGACTGCTGCTATTAAGGAGGCTATTGATGATCTTCGTACTGAGCTGAAGAACTATACTGATACAGAAATTCAGAAACTGAAGGACAATGAGATTAAGAAGCTTCAGGAGGATCTCCAGAAACTGAGTGATAGAGTTGACAAGCTTACTGCTGAGGTAAATGTGCTGAACTATCTCATTAAGAGCAGCCTCCGTAGCCTCGTATTCATCCCCGAGGGTTACTATCATGGTGTTGAGGCTACCTGCTTCAACTATCTTGAGGCTTACAAGTTCGATATTCCTGCTGCTGCTTGGAATGTTGTTGAGAAGCGCGGTTTCTATAAGGATCCTAAAGAGGTAGACGTTGACCTCGAGAGCGAAGGTCCTCGTACCGACCACAATCGTTATGATTCTACTAAGGTTGCTCTCGTTGAGGATCTGTGGGCTAACTACCACCTTAATCCTTCTAACGTAAATACCGACAACTTTACCAATGTATCGCTGCTCACTGGTGACAAGTGGTATGAGAACACTCGTTCTGCTACACAGGCTGACGCTGGTCTGAGTGTGAAGGACTACAAGGTTGAGGATGGAACTCTGAAGGTTCAGATCGATGTTAAGGATCCTGAGCAGATTAAGGCTGTTGTTGAGGACTACTGGGCAGAGGGTCAGGACCGTCCAATGGTTACCGTATTTGCTTCTCAGGTTACTCTGAACAAGGCTGGTAAGGACACAACCGTTACTTCTGACTACGCTACTCTGTTTGCCGACAAGATGACAGGTATCCGCCTGGCTCATGTGAAGGGTATTCCTCACTACACAGGTCAGACCAATACTCACTGCGGCGTTTGCTCTATCGAGAATAAGGAATACAGCCACCTCATGGCTACTGTTAATGAGGCTGTTGTAATTGCCAAGAATCATGAGGATGAGGCTGTAAGCACAAATGCTCAGGATAAGGTTAACTACAAGGAGACTCTTGACCTCCGTACTCTCGTTGAAACTCACTACAACACTGTTGCCGGTGAACACAAAGATTTGACTCCTGAAATGATGGAGAAGTTCGGTCTGAGCTACAAGTTCGAGCTCACCAGCCTCCACCTTGGTAACAACGTAACCGACGAGTCTGCACACGCTGCTATCCTCAACGATGGTTACACATTCCGTCCACAGCTCCCACGTAAGATTGGTGAGAAGGAGTATGCTCAGGTTGATCCTAATGCTGCTGACATCGCTGACTTCATTGGTGAGAATGCTCTCCAGGCTGTAGGTCGTACTCCTATCGTTCGCGTATCTCTCGTTGATAAGAATGGTAATGTTCTCGACTATGGTTACATCCGCATTGAGATTGTTAAGGAAGAGATCGTTCCTCCATACGAGTGCGTAGAGGTTGTTTACAACGGTGTAGACAAGACTTATCAGGATGTATGTCCGCGCATCACTCCGAAGGGATATGATGTTTATGAGACCAAGTGGATCCAGACTGAGTATGATATCTATAAGAATGCTCTTGGTATCGACCGTGAGACCTTCGAGGAGCACTTCAATGAGGATCCCGTTCGTGATGATCAGCAGGACTTCCAGCAGTATGAGAAGAATGCTGCAGGCAACTGGATTGCCCGCGATCCCGCTGACTATGTTGGTGTTATCACTAACGAGCCTGACATGAACGATGAGACTCACACTCAGACTTCTACTTTGAAGTGGACTCTGACTGATGCTGACGTTCAGAAGATGTACGACGAGTGGGACAAGCAGAGTGAGAAGGTTATCGAACTGTCAACCGCTGTTAAGTACGAGGATATCCACGGCCAGAATGCTCACTATAAGGATGTTTATGTTGTATTCACAACGAAGATTACCTTCAAGCCTTACAACCTGAACGACCTGAATGTGAAGGTAGACTGGACTCAGAATAAGATTGCTAAGTACTGGTATGTTAAGAATACCGCAGAGATGGGTACTGATGAACTCCACACTAACGTTCCTTCTGTTGAGGACGTTCTGCGCGACGATGCAGACTCTCTTACCAACCTGTTCTCTAACGAGTTCCTTAACAATGAGATTGTTAATAGCACAATTGTAACTGGTGACGCTGGCTTCGTTTACAGTGCATACAAGTATCGTCTCGTATTCGATCCCGTCGCTAACAAGGATAAGGAATTCAAGGGCGCTTCTGGTGCTACCTACACTCTGAAGGTTTCTGATGACGGCCGTGAGCTGCTCACCACAACCAACCAGAGCATTGCTAAGCTCGTTCTGCCTGAGAAGTTCGCCGATAAGGCTGGTGACCGTGAGGAAGCTAACTACACCATGATTGAGTACCAGCACTCTAATGCTGCTCACGATCTGCTGAACTATGCTTCTCACAAGGAGTTCAACGACAAGAACGACGCTGTTCTGGATGATTACCTGAACGTTGTTATTACTCTCGCAGTTCAGAATGACGACGAGTGTAAGCCTATTAAGGTTGAGAATGGTCAGTTCAACGTTCGCTTCCTCCGTCCAATCGACGTAACAAGCAAGAACTCTGTCATCAAGGATGCTAGCTCGAGCGGTAAGCAGATTATCTATCTGAACGGTCTGTTCGACTATAAGGATTGGCGTAATGAGTGGAAGGGTGTCAACAAGCTGACAGGTGATCCTAAGAACTACTTCGATTACTATGGAATCAAGGGTATTAAGGTTCCTGGTCTGACCGATGGCGATCCTCTGAGCGATAACCACAATGTGAAGTGCGACCTCAACAACGACGGAATGAAGGCTCTGTACCTGATTTCTAGCCAGCTCGACTTCACTTATCATGAGGATGCTACTAAGGGCAACTACCTTGAGTACAACAACCTGAGCTCTACTGTTCAGCTGTTCGAACTTGAGATTCCTGTTGTCATCGAGTACATCTGGGGTGAGTTCGCAACAACCGCTAAGGTTACTGTTGACAGAACCCAGGACAACGCTAAGAAGTTCTAATCGACACATGTTAATGTGAAATATGAAGGGGAGGGGTGTGAACTCCTCCCCTTTTTAAAATCTAAAAAAAATATAATGAAAAAATTTTTATCACTGGTCATAATTTGTCTGCTTATCCTGTGTTCGTGCGGGAAGAAAAAGCAGCAAGATGACGATTATGGACGTAGTAAGTATCTGAGACCTGTCACGATGGAACTTTCTGAGCATGATACGGTTCAGATTATGGAACAGGTAAAAGAGTACATGGCAGCATTTTCGAAGAATGATTTCGAAACAGCCAGTCATATGCTTTACTATGTACATAATGACAGTGTTTCTCTCTTGACAGAAAAAGCTCGTAAAAATTTTGTGAGAGCCATGAAAAATTTTACTGTCTATGATTGTAAGGTTTCTGAGTTTATCCTTCGTGAGGAGAAGAATAATGAGGTAAAACTGGCTGTTCAGATTATTAAAGACGGTAATCTTGAGAAAGGCGAAGGTATCACTCATTTTTCTTTGAATCCTGTTCGCAAGGATAATACATGGTATCTGACAGTTTTGGATGAGAATGCTGAAGGTGTTGCAAATGCCTATAAATAGATTCGTTTCTGTTGTATGAGATGGCTTTGTTCCATATATGTTGTAGTATTGCTACTCTCATTAATGAGCTGCGAGAAGAAGCCGGCATTGATCTCGTTCACACAAACTGAGATTGATTTGGGCTCTATTGCGACAAACGATGCCATTCATACGTACGATGTGGAGTTTACGAACAAAGGGGATGAGGATTTAAAAATCGAAACCGTGTTCCCCTCATGTGAGTGTGTAACTGTCGAGGGCTTCGATACTATTACCCGTGGTGGTAAAAAAGGTTATATCCATCTTCGCTATGATTTTTCGATCTATGCCCCCGGTGATTTGGAGCGTTCCATCACAGTTACTTCTAACTCATCCGACACTTGTCGAGCTGAAGTGTTTTTACACGCTAAAATGAAATATGCTGATTAAAAAGAATCATACATACCCTTTAAGGCTATTGATGCTCATATCCTGCCTTCTTTTCCTCTCGGCTAATACATTGAAAGCTGATGGGGTGAAGGAGGTATTGAGAATAGATTACAAGATGGATGGTAAAGTGCTGTCCACAAAGTTTGCTTTCGAGGATAGCCCAAAGGTTACTTTCGAAGGAGAAACTGTATATATACAATCTGATATACTCTCCCAAACTTATATTATTGATGAAGTAGTATGCTTAAAGTTTGATTCGGATATACCTACCAGTATTGAGAAACAGCAAAGTTTACCGACTTCTAACTCCGTTGCTTTTACCTTTTACAGTAGTGACCTGATTAAGGTGACAGGTGACAACCTGACCCCCGAAGTCTACCTCTTTACTGCCGACGGCCGGCAAGTAAGTGTTCAGTCAGACTTCTCCGACAAAGAAATCAATATCAATCTGGGCAGTTTGCCCCGAGGACTCTATATTATCAAGACTAATCATCATTCTTTCAAGTTTATTAGAAAATGAAAAAATATATTGCCATAAGTTTACTTTTCCTCATTGGAGTTCTATCTGTCCAGGCACAGAAGAAAGCTCCTGCAAAACCTGCACGTACTGTTATCATTAATAAGACTAACGGGAAGAGCGATTCATATGTTTTGTCTGAGGTTGACAGTATTACTTTTGGCTTTTCAGAATCTGTTGTAGATAATCTTCCTGTTCCTGAAAAAAAGGATCTGGGCCTTTCTATAGAGTGGGCTACCTTTAATCTTGGTGCTTCTAATGAGTATGAAGCTGGTTCCTGGGTTGGTTGGGGAGACAATACGTTAGTTTGTAAATCGCAGAAACTGTTTTATTATCCAACCAAAAATCCTCCTTCGACGTTGATAGGCACTGAATATGATCCTGCACAAGTTGTGTTTGGGGATAAATGGCGTATGCCAACCTCGCATGAGTTCCAAGAGTTGATTGATTCTTGTACGTGGGTTTGGGACGAGGATAACAAGGGTTATCAGGTTACGAGTAACGTCAATGGTGAGAGTATTTTCTTACCAGTGGCAGGCTATCGTAATGGCGAGGCTGTTTCTGAAGAAACAAAAGTGAATGGCTATTATTGGACGGCTATGCTCTCTGGCACTGACACTCATGCGAAAGCAGTAGTTTTAGAAGAGGGTAGCACTTCCGTTAAGTCCATGGAGCGTTATCTTGGTCTGTTGATACGTCCTGTTTATGGTGATTATGTAGTACCTCTTACTGTTTCAGCAGCGCAACAAGGCGCAGCTGGTTATACGAATACCAGTATCACGGTTAGTTTTACTGGCGATAAGAAAGGAATGACTTCTTATGGAGTAGCTTATGAGTTTGTTCCCAACGATCCAACTACGGAGTTTGACTTCAAGAGCGCAAGCAAAGTCGCTAAAACAGATATTCCTGCTTTGGATGATGTAACTTTAGATGTAAAGGGTCTTGAGGAAGGAAAACATTACCGCGCGTTGGCATATGCAATCCTTGGTAGCGATACGGTAAAGAGCCGTGATATGGTTCTGTTTACTACAGATGCCCGCTTTGTTGACCTTGGTCTGAGCGTGAAATGGGCGAAGTGGAACATTGGCGCTGAGAGCACGAGTGAATACGGTGGTTATTATGGTTGGGGTGATATCACAGGGGAAGTGGTCTCTCCTTATTCCAATAAATATGCAGTTGGAAATACTTCTTCAAGTATTGCTGGAAATCCGAAATATGATATAGCAGTTGCCAAATGGGGTGGCCATTGGCGTCTTCCTACAAAAGCTGAGTATGAAGAGATGGTAAGCGCAGCAGTAAGCGCTGCTTGGACATATAGTGAGAGTGGAGGCGTGAAGAAATATATAGCTACATTCTCAAATGGTAACAAACTGGAGTTTCCTTATGATGGATACATGAACAGTTCTT